>Ga0247608_10001883_pt1 | contig 27844 bp, 14 predicted proteins | sample 176DNAGHGlowgp2_FD_193490 | JGI IMG/M metagenome (GOLD analysis project Ga0247608, IMG submission 193490) | Sheep rumen microbial communities from Palmerston North, Manawatu-Wanganui, New Zealand - 1766 DNA GHGlow gp2 | ecosystem: Host-associated > Mammals > Digestive system > Stomach > Rumen ... | reverse complement strand
GAGCGGGGTTGGTGAGCGGGTTGTAGGTGCCTAATTTCTCAATGAATTTGCCATCACGTGGTGAACGAGAGTCGGCAACTACGATGTGATAGAAGGGTTGACCCTTCTTGCCATGTCTTTGCAATCTGATTTTTGCAGGCATAATTTAATGTTTTAAGTTGATTATGAATGAATTAACTAAAACCTACCCGAGGTTTCGGCTGCAAAAGTACAACTTTTTATCGGACTGGCAATCAGGTCGGAACAAATTTTTCTTTTTCCCCGTTTCGTAAATCGCCCGACAATGCCTAATTTTGCCGCCGTTTTCAAAAATCAAGGTCCCTGAGCTTGTCGAAGGGCCGGCTTGAGATTATTGAGTAAATAATAATGCAAAACAAGAACAAACTTAGTTGGGGTTATATAGCGGGCATCGTCTCGGGCATCACCTACGGCATGAACCCGCTCTTTGGCGTGCCTGTCATCAACAAGGGCTTGGACGTTAACTCTTTATTGTTCTATCGTTACGGGGTTGCCACGTTGTTGATCTTCACGCTCAATGTCGCCCTCGGCGTCGCCTTGATTCTTTTCGCAATCCTGTTTATGATCTTGACGGAAAAGAAAGCCTGACCTTATTTGACTTGCACTTTGCTGATGCACCAGCTTTGTCCGTTGTAGGCTTTCACCAAGTAAAGTCCTGAAGCCAAGGTGGATACATCGATGGTATGCCGTTTCCCGTTAGCTTGACCTTGTATGACGATCTGACCGTTCATGTCGATGATTTCATAGTGGCGCAGGCCTTCGAGGTTGATTGTCATCTCTCCTTGGGTGGGGTTGGGGTAAACGGTCATCATGTCGGTGACGGGGGCATCGTGTTGAGGTACGCTTTCGAAGAAACCATATTTAAAGATGTAGTCACAGACATAGACGAGTTGCCCGCCGTCGTTGGCAGCCTCCCAAGCATAGCTGATGGGACGGTTGGCGAATGAATCCCAAGTGTAGTTAGGTTCCGGATGATAGGGCAGGAGCACGTGGTCGATGGTGCAGGCGTCGTCATAAGTGTATGTCACGCGTTCGGCGACCTGTCCGTTGGAGTGTTTCTCGCGTTGTATGCAGTTGCCATTGGCGTCGAATAGCCTGTCGATGCTGGAGTCGGGCACCCAGCCATTGCTCCAATAGGCGTAGGTCTCGTTGGCGCAGTTGCCCGCTTCGTCATAGGTATAGGTAGTCAGGGCAGAGTTACTCCATCCCGTGCCGCCCCAGGCGTCGTTATATTCTTCGAGGAGTTGTGTGCAGAGGCCGTTGCCGTCGTAGGAATATGTGCCACGCATGAGCAATGTGCCGCCGAGGGTCATTTCATAGCCGGTGAGTTGGTCGCCATCATAAGAATAGGTGTAGATGCCTTGTAGCTCGAATCCACTGCCCCAGTCGTTGTAGTTGGTACGGGTGAGGCGGTGGTTGTTATCGTCGTAAGTGTAAGTGATGTAACTTGGATAGATCCACTCGTTATTGTAATATTGGTAAAAGTCGATGCGGATCACATTGCCGCGCTCGTCGTAATATAGTGAGTCGATAAGGTCGTCAATTTCGCCGCCAGCATTGGAAATGGAATGGTAAGATTCCAGCAGGTTGTCAGCGTTGTAGTAGAACTGTATCTGGTCGACTCCGTCATCGGAATAGAAGCGGTCGAGGAAATAATCCTGCGCCATGGCTGCGCGGCAGGAGAGGAGGGCGGTGAGGACAAGGAAGAATCTTAGTTTTTGCATGATGTAATTGCTTTAAGGTTTTGATGCGCAAAAATACATATAATTGTTGACAGCGCAAGTATTTGGCTGTTGTTTAATTGTTGATAAAAAATTCTTCCTTTCCCCCTTGCCCCATACCCAAAAACAAATTATCTTTGAACCCCGAAAATTCGAGCAAAATTTCCCCCAACTCTAAACTCTAAACTCTAAACTTTCAACTGATTATGTTTTTAGTCTTCGATACTGAGACCACGGGTCTCCCCAATAATTACAACGCACCGCTGACCGATTTCGACAACTGGCCACGTATGGTGCAATTGGCTTGGCAAGTCCACGACGACCAAGGCCGTTTCGTGGAGAATCACAATTATATCATTCAGCCGGAAGGCTTTGAGATTCCCATCGACGCCAAGATGGTACATCACATCTCGACGAAATATGCCATGGAACACGGGCGTCCGCTTAACGAGGTGCTCGACATCTTCTTGCAGTCGGCCGCTAAGGCCACTCATCTCGTAGGCCACAATATTGATTTCGACCTCTGTATCCTTGGCTGCGAGTTGATGCGCAAACGTGGAGAGAACCCTCTACCCAATTGGAAAAAGGTGGACACCTGCACCGAGAAGACCGCTGAGTTTTGCCAGTTGCCTGGCGGTAAGAATGGCAAGTTCAAGCTGCCTCGGTTGGAAGAGTTCCACCAAATCCTTTTTGGCGAGAAATTCGGTGACGCCCACAACGCCGCTGCCGACGTGGAGGCCACGGCTCGTGTCTTCCTCGAATTGGTGCGTCGGGGCGTGCTCGACGAACGTGACTTGGGCGTTGATACCCAATTTGTCGCCGACTTCAAGGCAGCCAATCCCAACCCGTTTGAACCCGCTGGCATCACTTTTGAGCCCATCGTCGACGATGAAGAAGCCGACGATGTCCCCGAATTTGGCAACTATGTCCCGATGCACTTCACCCACTTGCACGTCCACTCGCACTATTCCATGCTCGATGGCATGTCGAAAGTGCCCGATTTGGTAGCGAAATGCAAGAAAAACGGGATGTATAGCATTGCCTTGACGGACCATGGCAACATGTTCGGCATTAAAGACTTGGCCGATACTGTGAACAAGGAAAACGGCAAAGTGAAGGACGCCATCAAGGAACAACAAGCCATTATCGAAAAACCAGAATCCACTGAGGAGGAAAAGCGGTCGGCCCAAGAACAGATTGAAAAACTGAACAAGCAGTTCTTCAAGCCTATTTTCGGCATCGAGACCTATTGCGCTCCCGTCAGCATCGACAAACGCGACGGACGGCAGGACCGTGGTTGGCACCTTATATTATTGGCGAAGAACAAGACGGGCTATCACAGCCTCTGCAAACTGAGTAGCATCGCCTACACCGATGGCTTCTATTACAATCCGCGCATCGACCATAGCCTTCTGGAGAAATACCACGATGGCCTGATTTGCAGCTCGGCCTGTCTCGCGGGCGAGGTACCGCAAAAAATCATGAATGGCGACATGGCGGGCGCCGAAGCGTCCATTGAATGGTTCAAGAACTTGTTTGGTGACGACTATTATCTTGAGATACAGCGTCATAAGACCGATAAACTAGGTGGCGATACAGAGGTTTACGAACGCCAAAGGGAAGTGAACAAAATCATTCTGAAATTGGCTAAAAAACATGATGTCAAGGTCATCGCCACCAATGATGTCCACTTTGTGGAGGAGGAACATGGCGAAGCCCACGACCGCCTCATCTGCTTGGCCACTGGCAAGGATTTGGACGACCCGACGCGAATGCACTACACCAAGCAGGAGTGGCTGAAGACGCCCGAAGAGATGGGGCGCATCTTCTCCGACCATCCCGAAGCGCTGGAAAACACACAAGAGATTGTCGATAAAGTTGAGACCTATAGCATTGATTCCGACCCGATTATGCCTGTATTCCCGATTCCTGAGGACTTTGGCACCGAGGAGGAATACCGAAAGAAATTCACCGAGGAAGATTTATTTAATGAGTTCACGCGCGACGAGCATGGCAACGTGATCATGTCGCAGGAGGCCGCCGAGAAAAAGGTGCAGAAAATGGGTGGCTACAACCGACTTTATCGTATCAAGCTCGAAGCGGATTACCTTGCCAAACTCACTTGGGAGGGCGCACACAAACGCTATGGTGAAACCCTCACCGAGGAGCAAACCGAACGCATTAAGTTCGAGTTGCATGTGATGAAGACCATGGGTTTCCCGGGCTACTTCCTCATCGTGAGCGACTACATCCGTGCGGCTCGCGAAGAGTTGGGCGTTTCGGTCGGACCAGGCCGTGGTTCGGCGGCTGGTTCGGTTGTGGCTTATTGCTTGAAAATTACTGACTTAGACCCGTTGAAATACGACTTGCTGTTTGAGCGTTTCCTCAATCCCGACCGTATCTCACTGCCTGATATCGATGTTGACTTCGACGATGATGGCCGTGAGCGCGTACTCAATTGGGTGACCGAAAAATACGGCAAGGAGAAAGTGGCGCACATCATCACCTATGGCACCATGGCGGCCAAGTCGGCCATTGCCGATGTGGGACGCGTGCAGAAGGTGCCGCTTTCGACGGTGAACGAAATCAAAAGCTTCATCCCTGACCGTGGCTTCGACGAGGCGCAGGTGAAGGCCGTCGATGGCGAGCTGCCCAAGAAGATGCCCAAGGTCAACCTGAAGAACTGCTACAAATATGTGCCTGAGCTGCATAATATGCTCGAAGGCAATGATCCCAATATCTCCTCGATGCTGACTTACGCCGAGGAATTGGAGGACACTAATCGCCAAATCGGTATTCATGCCTGTGGTGTTATCATTGGCGCTCAAGACCTTACGGACGTGGCACCTGTGGCCACCGTTGAAGATAAGGCGACGAAAAACAAGGTTGTCGTCACCCAATACGATGGTCATGTCATCGAATCGGTGGGCCTTATCAAGATGGACTTCTTGGGACTGAAGACCTTGACTTTGATTAAGGACGCCTTGCGCAACATAAAGAAAACCAGAGGAATAGAAATCGATATTGACCATATCCCGATTGACGACAAGGAGACCTACGAGTTGTATTCGGCGGGCAATACCATCGGCACCTTCCAGTTTGAATCGACGGGAATGCAGAAGTATCTGCGTGAACTGCAGCCTTCCGTTATTGGCGATATTATCGCTATGAACGCCCTATACCGTCCCGGTCCGATGGACAACATCCCCGACTTCATCGCCCGCAAGCAAGGACGACAGGAAATCAAGTACGACTTCGCCTGCATGGAGAAGTACCTGAAGGACACTTACGGCATTTGCGTCTATCAAGAGCAGGTGATGTTGCTCTCGCGCGAGCTGGCCGACTTCACAAGAGGTGAGTCTGATACCTTGCGTAAGGCAATGGGTAAGAAGCAGTTGGCAAAGATGGAGGAACTTTATGGCAAGTTCATGAAACAAGGCGTGGCCAAACTGACCAAGACTGAAAACCTGCCTGAGGACGAGGTGAAAAAGCGTCTCGAAAAGATTTGGGAAGAGTGGAAGAAATTCGCTTCCTACGCTTTCAACAAATCGCATGCGGCTTGCTACAGCTGGGTGTCGTACCAAACGGCCTACCTCAAGGCACATTATCCCGCTGAGTTCATGGCGGCCGTGCTGAACAACGAGTTGGGCGACATCAAGCAGGTCAACTTCATGACCGAGGAATGCAAACGCATGAAAATCGCGGTGTTGGGTCCTGATGTCAACGAATCGGAATACAAGTTCTCCGTCAACGACAAGGGCGAGATCCGCTACGGCATGGGCGGCATCAAGAATGTTGGCGAGGCGGCTGTGGCTGGTATCGTAGCCGAACGCGAAGCCAACGGCAAGTTCAAGGATTTCGCCGACTTCGTGATGCGCGTGTCGGATAAAGGGCTTAATGTCAGAGCATTGGAAAGCATGGGCATGGCAGGCTGTTTTGACAGCTTCAAGGGATTCCATCGCGCCATGTTGTTTTATATTGCGCCTAACGAGTCGGCCTCGTTCTCAGAGAAAGCCATGCGTATGGTGGCCTCGTTCAACGAAAGGAAAAACTCGTCGCAGATGGACCTCTTCGGTTTCGGCGACGAGGGCGGGGCAGAGGAGACCTTCAGCATCCCGCTGCCACAGTGCGAGCCGTGGTCAAAGATGAAGGAGTTGGAGATGGAGAAGGAGGCTTTGGGCTTCTATATTTCTTCGCACCCGATGGAGGTTTACCACCTGCCTTTGAAGTATTTCGCCAACTGCAACGTGGAAAGGCTGAAGTTGGCCATGAACGACGTGGAGAAAAACCAAAAACGGGCCGTGCGCCTTGGTGGACAAATTACACGTGCTGAGGAATTTACGGCAAAGAATGGCAATCCATATGGACGTTTCACCATCGAAGACCAAAGTGGTGCCTTGCAATTTGCCTTGTTTAAGGAGAATTATCTGAATTGCAGGAACTTGCTGACAGTCAATTCCTTCGTGATGCTTTATGGTGTTTTGGACCGTCCTTTCCCGCGGGCTGGTCAGGACCCGAGTGTGGCACCCGCATCGCTTGAGGTGCGTTTCAACGAAGTGCGCCTGCTCGATTCGCTTTTGGAAACCACCACCAAGACGGTTTACCTCAAACTGAATGTGGCTGAGATGAGCGAGGACCGTATGAAATGCTTCATCGAAACCATCAAGAAAAACCCTGGGAAACAGAACTATAAGATTCATCTTCATGACCCGTTGGGCAAGAAATCCTGCAACATGACCCCGTCCAAAGCTGGCGTGAATGCCCAGGAGGTGTTGCCGCTCTTCGAGAAGATGCCTTTTGTGGAGTTTGATTTGCGGTGATTAATTGTTGCATGTTGAGAATTTTTATTATCTTTGCAGACCTAAATTGAAAATTAGAATCATTATAAACTAAACAGAAAAAGAAAATGGCAGTAATTCAAATGACTGACGACCGTTTTGAAGAGGTCGTATTGAAATCGGAACTCCCTGTGATGGTGGACTTTGGCGCCACTTGGTGTGGTCCTTGCAAGAAGGTTGAACCCATCGTTGAGGAACTCTCGGAAGACTATGCCGGCAAGATGATTGCCGTGAAGTGCGACGTCGAGGAATGCCCCGGCACCGCTGGCAAATATGGCATTATGAACATCCCCACCGTGCTTTACTTTAAGAATGGCGAGCCTGTCGACAAGAACGTGGGCGCCGCCCCGAAGAAGGTGTTTGTGGAGAAATTGGAGAAGCTTTTATAAAATTGACTGAGGACAAAAGACTGAGGACTTGAGGCTGGGTGTCTTCCGTCCTAAGTCCTCTGTCTTATGTCGTTAAATCCATGCCTTTTTCAATTGATAGGAACCGACTGACCCAGTTCGGCAGCCTTGAGTTTTTGGCACGACAAATCGTGGAGGGATTCATCACGGGTTTGCACAAGAGTCCTTTCCATGGTTTTTCTGTGGAGTTTGCCGAACATCGCCTGTACAATACGGGCGAGCCCATCCGTCATATCGATTGGAAACTTTATGGCCGCACGGAGAAACTCTTTGTCAAACGCTACGAAGAGGAGACCAACCTGCGTTGTCAGCTCGTCATCGACCAAAGTTCGAGCATGTGCTTTCCCGTGAGGCAGAAGGTCGACTTCGAGCATCCCAACAAACTCTTTTTCTCCATCTATGCCGCAGCTTCGCTCATGGAGCTGATGCGCCGCCAGCGCGATGCCGTTGGCCTCGACTTGTTTGACGACAAAATCGTATTCCACGAGCCTGCGAAGTCTTCCATGGTTCACAATAAGCTGATTTATAGTGAGCTGGAGAAACTGATTGACGACTACGACAAAAACAACAGAAAGAGCACCTCAACGCCACAGTGCCTGCATCAAATCGCGGAGATGACGCACCGTCGCAGCCTCGTGGTGATTTTCACTGACATGCTCGACGGCTTGGACGACTACCAGCCGATGTTTGAGGCGCTGGAACACCTCAAATATAATAAGCATGAAGTCATCCTGTTCCATGTCTTCGACTCGACTTTGGAGCAGAACCTCGACTTCGAGAACCGTCCGTACCGTTTCGTCGATTTGGAGACGGGCGACACCTTGAAACTCAATCCCATAGAGGTGCAAGAGGCCTACAAAAAAATCATGACCGAACGCAAGGAAGCCCTATTGCGCCATTGCTACCAGTACCAAATCGACTACGTTGAGGCCGACATTAATAAGGACTATAATCAGGTCTTGACGAGCTACCTGATCAAACGGACGAAGCTACATTAATTCAAGAAGATGATGAAAGCATAGATTCCATACTTGCCCACTTGCCTGTGCTGGAATGACATGCTTTCATCATCTTCTTATGCAACAAAAAAGTCCGAGAGCCACGCTCCCGGACTTTTTGTTTCCCCTTGCGGGGAAGAATTACTTACCTAACTTATATATTTACTTGACAATTACTTTCACGGAAACCTTGTTCAGGTTGTTTTCCATGCGGATGACATAGACGCCAGCGGCAAGGCTGTGGCTGATGCGCTCAGTGCTGCCCGCGTTGATCTGTTTCTGCATCATCGGCTGGCCGAGGATGTTGTAGACGGTCATCATGAAGTGGGTGCTTTCACCATTCTCAATGACAAACTCGTGGTCGGTGCTCCAAACCTTCACGTTGGCGACGGCTTCTTGCTCCTTAACGCCATCGTCGGTGAGGTCGATGAAGATGGGCTCGTCAAGGCCGTTGGTCGGGTTGACGGTGTTGGCATCGGGGTTCCAGTGGCCGTTAAACTCGGCAGTGTAATAATCTTGGAACCAATAGTGCGTTATGTCGAAGACCAATATCTTGTTGATGCCATACTCGTTGTCGTTGGGCAGGATACCTCCGAACCAGCCATCCTTGCCAGCTACCTCATCCTTGTAGAAGTCGGCGTACTGGTTGATGCTGCCAAAGTCCACACCTGTAGTCTCGACAAAAGTGGAGAAAATTGGACGTGAATCAGGATTTTGGGGATCCATATATCCGCTAAATAATTGGGCAAAGGTCATCGGGTTCTCGTTGCTCTTGACATAAAATGCCGTACCTTGGTTGGCATCGTGTTCAGTGCCGAAGTTGATTACGGTGGCGTAGTTTTCTGTAGTGATGGTGTGTTCAACTGTGGTGCCGTCGTGACCGTCATTGAGGCGGATACGCAGATAAACATGGTTGCCGGGCGTAAAGCGGGCATTGGCTGTAGGCTCATTGACGAACCATACATAAGCATTTCCATCCCAATTGGTTGTAAATTCACCGTAGCCGCCTTCGGTAGCAAGACTCGGGCTGGTGCTGCGATAGAAGCCATCCAAGTTGGCGTAAATCACATTGCCGGCACCGGCGGTCTCGGGACCGTCGTTTTCGTCAACAAATTGGTTGGTGTAACGGTAGGTTGTGTATGGTTCAAGGTTTTGGAGCAATACGAATGTTGCGACAGGTACACGGTTGTTATTGGAACCATTGTTGCCTTGGATATAATACGGCAAATCGTTCCATAATATGGAAGGCTCGTTTCCGCTGAGCACCTCACCGGCAAGTGAAACCTCGATGGAAACATAGTCCTCAATCGTGATGGTGCCTTCGTAAGTGCCAATTTCGTCGCCGTTCAGTCTCACATAAACCGTTGTGGGTTCGAGAGTGCCAACCACATCTTGGATGGTGGCTTGGTAGAAGAAGTCTTCGCCATCAAGCGAGATTTCGAAGGCCATGTTGTCAGCAGTGAGGGTGACACTGCCGGTATTACCGCCTGGTACAGGAGGCAGGTTGCCGCCCGTCAGGACAAAGGTCTGCACGGCGGAAGGCCCTTGCTCAACGATGTGGGTCAGGCCGTTCAAGGCATTGGGCGTGGCCACCAGGTAAGGCTCGGTGCTGCCGCCGCCCGAAACGAGCAGGATGTCGTCCACTTCCCAGCCAGCGGCTTCGGTCTCAGTGCTGGTGTACTTGAAGGCAATGTGGCAGTTCGTGCCGCTGAAACCGTCAAGGCTGATTTCGCCCGATTCGGTCCAAGTCCAGTTGCCTTGTGAGAGTGCACATTCGATTTCTTGCCAGGTGGCGGCGGTCGGGTCTTCGCCATCGTAGTCGTTGGAGAAGTAGACCTCGATGTCGGGGCCGTTGTAGTTCTTGGCGGTGACGAAGGTCAGCACCACGTCGCTGTAGCTGTCCAAGTTGAAGGCGGGCGAGATGAGCCAGTCTTCGTTGACGCCTTGTTGGTAGGCGTTCATGTAGGCGTAATGGTTGCCGTTATGTTGGGCAATGGTCCAATGGGTGGTGTCGCCCAAAACGCTCACCTCAGTCCAGCCGTGCCAATCCTCTTCCCAGTCTTGGTTGAAGATGATGGTGAGGTCGGTTTGGATGACATATCCTGCATTGACAACAGGGCTGTCGTTGCAGCCTTCCTTCTCGGCGTAGGCCCAGATGGATGCAAATTCTTCAACGGTGATGGCTTCTGTGTATGGGATCCAAGGGCCATTTCCTGAGATGAGGCTATACCAGATGGTAGCATCAGGCGTGCTGCAATTGAGGGTCACTTCTTGAGCCTCATAATAGGTGCCACCTTCGGGGCTGAAGGTTGGGGCGGCCACTGTGCATGTTCCGCCTTCGCCTTGCATAAAGATGTCGAGGAAGAAGTTGTACTCACCGTTGGTCATGTTGCCTGTGGAGTAGGCTTTCAACACGCTTTCAGTCTCCGTTACGCGCAGGGCCATGGCGCGGGTGTCGCTCTCGAAGTTGACGATGTTGAAGCCGAAGTATTCGGGCACCAAGCTCTCGGGAGCCGAAACGCCCGTCGAAATCGTCCAAACGGTCTTGTTGCCGTTCATCACGAAGTTGGTGCCGCTGTTGCCGTAGCCGATCATGTCGCCGTTGGCGTTGGTGAAGGTGTAGCCGTCGGCGGTCACGTCCACGGTCCAATAGTAGCTATCCTCGGCAGCCATGATGCTGGCAGGGATGGTTTCGTCGCTGCCGTTCATTGTGCTGGTGAACTCGGTGGTGGTGAGCTTGCCGCTCGTCAGTGTGTTGGCTGCGGCAAGGTAGGCATTTGCTGTCTCGTTGTAGCGGGCGGCAAGGATGATACGGTTGCCGGCCACAAGTTGGCTCATGTCGCTGATGCGCACATAGTCGCCGCCAGGAGCGGGTTGCGCAGTGACACTACCGCTGCACGTCACGTCGATGTCATCGACGTCGGCACTGGTGACGGTGATGTCCTCGTCATTGTAATTGCCAATGGCAAGACCGGCTTTCAGGCGGACGTAGACGGAGGTCTCTTCGATGGTGCCGTTGTTGTGGCTCAGCGTGAGTGAGGTTTGTGCGACGAAGTCATTGCCTGAACCGAGTGAAATCTCATAGTCGGTGGCTGGGGTGATAACAATATTGCCGTTCAAGTTGAGGCCGCTGACCGTAAAGCTCTGTTCAGCCGACGGGCCATTGCCTTCGACGTAGGTGAATCCTGTCAAGCTTAAAGGCGTAACAGTGACGACGGGTTCAGAGGTCTGGCCAACGAGCATGATGTCGTCGACTTCCCAACCAGCGGCTGATTCGTCGGTGCAGGTGTATTTGAAGCCGATGTAGCAGTTTGAACCACTGAAAGCGCTCAGGTCAATGTCGCCTGATTCGGTCCAAGTCCAGCTGCCTGTTGAAAGAGCACATTCGAGCTCTTGCCATGTTGCAGCAGACGGGTCGGTGCCGTTGTAGTCGCTTGAGAAGAACACCTCGATGTCGGGACCATTATAGTTCTTGGCCGTACGGAAGGTCAGCACGGGGTTGCTGTAGGCGTTGAGGTTGAAGGCGGGCGAAATGCACCAGTCTTCATTGGCATGGGTCGATCCACCGCTGTAGCCGTTGGCGTAGGCGTAGTGGTTGCCTTGGTAAGTGGCAATCGTCCAGTTCATTTCGCCTTCTACACTGACGAAGGTCCAGCCGTTCATCTCGCCTTCCCAGTCTTGGTTGAAGATGACGACGGCACCCGTTTGGATGGTGTATGTAGCCTCGGCGATGGCGCTGTTGTTATATCCTTCCTTCATGGCGATGGCCTTGAGGGTTGTGGTCTCATTAATATTATTAGGTGTGCTGTAGACGGGACTGTTTTCCGTTGGCTCGGTGCCGTCCATGGTATAGTGGATGGTGGCTCCGTCGGTGGCGCAGGCGATGCTTACGGTTTGTTCCTCAAAATAGGTTCCGGCTTCGGGGGTGAAGGTTGGTGTGGCCACCACGGGAGTGGGCGGGACGCCGCCTTCGGTCTTCACGAAGAGGTCGAGGTAGAAGTTGTATCCAATATTAGTGAAATTGTTGCTGTGGTATGGCCCGAAGTTATGATTGCTGTTCAATGCGAAATGTCTCACATCGTTATTAACGTTGGTAATGAGGAAGCCGGAATAGCTGGGTACCATGGCTCCTTCGTCGGCGCTACCAAGTTCGATGCTCCATTCGGTGTTGTCGCCACCCGTGGCAAAATTGGTGCCGCTGGAATAGCCGATCAGTTCGCCAGCAGCGTTGGTGAAGGTATAGCCGTTGTTGGTAACGCCTACTATCCAGTAGTAGCTAGCTTCTTCGTCGGTGATGCTGGCGGGCAGCACTTCGTCGCTGCCGGAGGTGGCTGAGGTGAACAGGACGCCTGTGGGTTTGCCCGACGAGGTGTTGCTCATGGCGTAGTAGTCGCTGGCATTCTCGTCGAAGCGAGCGGCAAAGACGACGTAGGCGCCTTCGGTCAGTTGGCTAAGGTCGCTGATGCGCACATAGTTGCCTTCAACGGGAGTAGGTGGAGGCGTTGGCTGGCCGCCGGTGACGGTGCCGCTCACGTTGATGAACAGGGTGTCGGTGTCTTCCGAAACGGCATAGATCCGTTCGTTGTATGTGCCAGCATCAAGGCCGGCCTTCATGCGGACGCTGATGCTGATGTCGAAGAAATGGCCTGAGTTGGGGATGTAGACCATAGCGGGGTTTTCGGGTCTAAACAATGTGGCAGGCAATGTTGACACTTCGAAACTCTCTGAGGGATAGATGGCCACGTTGCTGGTCAGGTGGTCGCCGCTGATGAGGAAGGAGGCCACTTCCGATGGACCGCCTTGTTCGTATTCGTAGGTGAATCCGCTGAGTGACGTGGGGTTGGCGGTCAGCACTGAGGGCTGGCGGGTCACGGTTCCGGTCAAGGCTATGGTCTCGCTCAGTTCACCGCTGACGATGGTGATGTCGCCTGTGTATTCGCCCACTTCCAGGCCGGCTTTCATTCTTACGTAGACGGTTGTCTCGTTCAATGTGCCGTTCACGGGCGAAAGTTCGTCGCTGTCGAAGTAGCCGCTACTGGGTAAAATGCTCAGCTCGAAATTGGCGGGAGCGGTCATGGTGACATCGGCCGTGAGGTTGCTGCCTGAAATAGTGAAGTTTTTAGCTGCAGACGGACCTTCGCCAAGCATGTATCGGAAGTCGTTGAGCTCGGTGGTGGAGAGGTTCAGAACAGGGTCGGGAATTTGAGGATGCTCCAAAGAAATCAATTGGCATCCTTGGCCAAATTCGTATGTGGTATTGTATTTTGTCAAGTTGCCATAAACTATAACGATATCACCAACAGCTATTGTTGAAGCGTCGGCGTTGTTGGTACTTACGCAGCGATAAGCTTGTAGGAAATCCGAATCACCTTCTTCGTCAACAATGTTGAAAGTGATGTTGTTGTATTGCGTACTCCATGGTGTAGGAATAGCTGAAACAATACCAGTAGCATATACGCCCTGAGTCCCAACTCCAGAATCAATCGCCGCACGGGCTTGTGCGACATTATATGGATTAGTTTGTGAACCAGGCCCTTCGGGATTGGCAGCTTGAGTCACGGTAACGTTTTTTGTAATACTATCGTTCCCATAGGTGTAGGAGAGGACTACGGTAGCTGAGCGTTGAACGCCTTCGTTTACAGAACAAGTGAAAGGGATTGATGTTTCAACGATACCAAGTGTGAGCCAATCAGAAGTCGTATTGGCAGAGAGGACACCGCCGGAAATGGGATTGTTTATTGTGTATTCGATAGAGCCTGAAGTAGCGTTGAAGTCTATTTCGATATTATCTGCTTCAATGGAAGGGGTTAAGGCTGAGCCTTCTTCCATGTAAAACTCAGCTTTAATAAATTGTGCATATTTATTGCTGCCTGATGACTCAGTAACATTATAAACAATCTTATAGTACTGGTTTGTCCAATCAGTTCCTGAGGGTTTTTCAAAAGTGGTTGTAGAAGATGCATTCCAAGTACCGCTGATACTACTGGTTGGATTGGAGAAATCTGCACTTGCTGAGACAATTAAAGTCATGCTATTTACGGTGATGTTTGCAGTCCCATTTGTAACAACAACCTTTGTGATGTTGTCGGCAATAGTATTGGTGGAATACAAAGGACGATCAACGTTTTCAAGGTTTTTGCCACCAATACGCCAAGGGTTCATCGTGGTATTACCTGTAACCATCCAGGTAATATCATTTTGGGTGATTTCGCTTTCGGTGGCGTATCCATTACTTCCACCAGTTAGAGTACCATCTAAAGTGTAAGAAACCACTTCAGTCCTGGTTTGCGCCCATGAGGTCATTCCCGCCAACAGCAAAACCACTGTCAACAAAAAAGTAAGTCTCCGTTTCATTTGAAAGAAATTTAGTTATTTGATACTTAATGCTTTAAATCGAATTTAGATATAAGATTATAAGGTGTCAAAATTAGGAATTTTGTTGCGGATGAGGTGGCAACTCATCCGATTAGTTTTCAACAATTTATCAACAGGTTTATCAACAATTAGTGTTGAAAACTCGTTGCGAGGGCACAAAAAAAAGAGACGCCCGAGAGCGTCTCTTCTTTGTGTGGTTGTGGTCTCCAATTAGAGGTTGAAACCGAGGCCGACGAAGAAACCGTTGGTCTTTAAAGTGACGTTATTGTTATTGTCGATATCGACCAGGCCCAAACGGTATCCACCGAAGATGTTGAAGTCGTTGAATCTAATGTCGCCACCAAATACAGCGTAAAGGTTGAAGCGGTTTAAGAAGCCGTTGTCGCCGTACCAATTGTGGTCGAAATTGGTATTGCCAAACGTGGTTTTGGTATTTCCAGCAACAGCAAACGAAATCATAGGTCCAACGAAGGGAGTAATGGCGAGGTCACGATTGATGGCAATGCTGTAGTTGAACAGAACAGGAACATCAATTAGGAGTTGGGTACTCTTACCTGTTCCAAATCCAAAGAATGCATCACTGCTTTTGGTGTTCATACGGAACTGAGCACCTGCGGCAACGCCAAAACCTTTGGAGATGGCCACATTTTTGCTGAAGCCGGCCATAAAGCCTGAGTAGTTGTTTGAAGAATTAGTGTAGGCAAACGTCTCAGGGGCATAACCCACATAAACCATGTTTTGTGCCTGCACATTTCCGGCAACGAACATAGCGGCTACGAGAGCCACAATTGCAAATACTTTTTTCATTCTGTTTGAAATTTAGTTTGTCTTTTATTCAGTTTGAATTTTGTTGTTTTCCATTGCTAAGAAGGATACCTGCAAAAACCGTGCCCAAATCTTGCTCCAGGAAGCAAAAGGGCTTCAGAATTCGTATCCCAAGGCTACAGAGAAACCTGAAGCCTTGATAGAGAAAGCCTCGCGGGTGCTGAGTTCGAGCAGACCGTATCGGTAGCATCCTGTCAGGTTGACATGGCCAAAACGGGCGGTGAGTCCTGCCATGGCATAAAGGTTGAAGCGCTTCCGAGTGCCGTTGTCGCCATACCAATCCTCGTCGCTCTGCGTGTTGAAGGGATAACTCCATTCCTCATGGGTGCTTCCTGAGACCGCAAAGCTGAACATGGGCCCCACAAACGGACTGAGCGTGACTTTCTGCCCCAACGGGATGGAATAACCCAGCATGATGGGGAGGTCGATAAGGGACTGACGCTCTTTGGTGTAGTGATGCACAAACCCTTGGATGGGCAAATAGTAATAGTGTTCCGAATGCTCGCCAAGCAAGGTCCGGTATTGAGCACCAATGCTGAGGTCGATACGCTCGGTGACGTTGAACCTCCAATTCAGGCCAAAGTAATAGCCATCAAAATAGTTGGTGCCTTTTTTGCCTTCGGCGATTGTGTCGATACTGACGAATTCGCCCGCATAGCCAGCCTTGATGGATAGCTGGGCCTGGGCCTTGAAAGTGAGCAACAGCGTCGCGAACAGCGCAGCGATGGTGATGAACTTTTTCATATAGAGTATGTTTTAGTTTTGTGCCGCAAAATTACGCAAAAATGGATAACTGTGGCGTTTTTTGGCACTTTTCTGTGGTCGGTTTTGTTTTTTCTTTATATCTTTGCCGCGTTATAACCCATTTTTGAGATGAAAAAAGTAGTTCGAACTGTTTGCATCGGTGTGCTTTCGGGATTGGCCTTTTTGGCGGCTTGCACCACAACCAACGGCCTATCGCGAAAGGAACGCAAGCAACTCATCAAGGAGCGCGACTCCATCCAAGACATCCTGGCGCGTCGCGAGGGAGCGGCTGTGTATGGCTCACCCGAAATCATCGCCAGGTATGGTGCTGAGACCTATCGTCTCAGAAGCCAACTCGACACCATTAATGCCAAGTTGGGCGTAAACGTGGATTTGGAAAAGAGTGCCCGACGTGTGGCTTTGCAGGAACGCATCGTTGAACTCCAAGAGGCGCTGCAACGCCGCGAGGGGGCCTGTGTCTACGGCTCGCCCGAAATCATCGAGGAATATGGCAAGGAGACCCAACGGATGAGGGATGAGCTTCGGTCAGTCCGCAAGGAATTGAATGAATTGAACGCTCCGCAAGGCAAGATTAATCAAGGCGCAACTGAAACCTTATACGGTAGTCCCACGCTGTGAACCGCTTCGACGTTTGAAGATTATGAGTGAACGTCTCGGTTTTTATAAGAAGGTGATGCTCGAACTCAACCATCAGGTGCTGCAAAAGCGCATCGATGAGCACGAGCTGCACCAGCTGTTTTGGGAATGCACGCTGCGCTGCAACCTCAATTGTCGTCATTGTGGCTCCGACTGCCGCATGCTCTCCGAAAAGGATGACATGCCGCTCGAGGATTTCCTCAAGGTGCTCGACGAAGTGCGTGCCCATATGGATCCCGCCAAGGTGATTGTCATCACCACGGGCGGCGAACCCACCGTGCGTCCCGACTTGGCGCATTGCGGCGAGGAAATCTCGAAGCGTGGCTTCGTGTGGGGCATGGTGTGCAATGGCATGTTGCTCTCCGCTGAGAAGCTCAACGAGTTTGTGGCGGCGGGTCTCAAGTCAATAGCGGTCAGCTTCGATGGCTTCGAGGATGACCACAACTGGATGCGCGGCAACCCAATGAGTTACAAGAACGTGCTCCGTGCCGTGGAAGCGATGAAGCAGCATCCGAGCCTCACTTGGGATGTTATTACATGCGTCAACCAGCGGACTATCAAATACTTGCCGCAGTTCCGCGACTTCCTGATTTCGTTGGGCATCCGCCGTTGGCGCCTGTTTACGGTGTTCCCCTTCGGTCGCGCCGCCAACGAGCCCGACTTCAAGCTCAGTAATGCGCAGTTCGTCGAGATGATGGAGTTCATCAAGCAGACGCGCCTCGAGGGGAAGATTCGCGCCGACTATGGCTGCGACGGTTTCCTCGGCAAGTATGAAGGCGAGGTGCGCAACCACTACTATTCGTGCAGCGCGGGCATCAACATCGCTTCGGTGCTCGCCGACGGCTCCATTTCGGGCTGCCTCAGCATCCGCAGTGACTACCACCAAGGCAACATCTATAAGGACAGTTTCTGGGACGTGTGGACCAACAAGTTCCAGCCCTACCGTGACCGCAAATGGATGAAGACCGACCAGTGCGCCAGTTGCAAGATGTGGCGCTACTGTCAAGGCAATGGCTTCCATCTGCGCGATGGCGACGGGAAGCTGCAAATTTGCCAATATAATATGATTAATGGTTTGTAGAGACACGATTAATCGCGTCTCTACCAGCGAAATATGAATAAAATCTATCTCGTCGGCTACATGGGTGCGGGCAAGTCAACCGCAGCGAAGCGGCTCGCCAACCGCCTCGGTTGGGACGTGGCCGACACCGACGAGTTGTTTGAGGCGAAATACCGCATTTCAGTTTGCGACTTCTTCCACAAATATGACGAAGCCCTCTACCGCAAGTTGGAATCGGAGGTGCTGAAGTCAACGGAAAGCATGGATAATGTGGTTGTTGCTACTGGTGGCGGAACGGCTTGCTATTTCGACAATATGGACTGGATGAACCAGCATGGCCTGACGGTCTTTCTGAAAATCAGCGAGAAAGCTGTTGTCGACCGTTTGCTTCACGCCAAGCGCAAACGTCCCTTGGCCATCGGCAAGAGCGAGGAAGAACTGATGGCCTTTGTTAATCAACACTATGGATTGCGATTGCCGTTTTATGAGCAGGCCCGCATCACCGTGAAATCAGAAAACCTTGATTTGGATAATTTGATTCAACTTATTGAAAATGAAAAAGATAAATAGTTTGCTTTTAGGCGTGATGCTGCTTTTGGCCGCCTGCAATACAAAAACTCCAGTGGAACCTGAAACCACCGCCATCGACTATGCCGACACCACTTATTGGTATGCCTTTGGTGACACCGACAAGCCTGCCGACGTGTTTTATGTCTATCCCACCGTATCGACGATTTCCTTTGCCGATAACGACTCGTCGTGGTTTGCCGACATCACGCAAGTTGAGGTGAGGGAAGAAGCCAACGGCAACCAGCGCTTCAACAAGATGCTTTACGACGACTACAACTTCTACGCACCCTACTACCGCCAGATGATTTTCGAGTCCTACAACCAACCTGACAGCATTTTACGGGAAAATGTCGCCTTTGCCGCACAAGACGTCAAGGATGCCTTCCAATATTACATGGAGCACGGCAATCAAGGCCGGCCGTTCTTCCTCGTGGGCCACAGCCAAGGCTCGCAGGTGCTCATCGAGTTGCTGAAAAACGGGATGACCGACGAGCAACGCCAATTGATGGTGGCTGCCTATTGCATTGGCTATCATGTGACTGCCGAGGAGTTGGCACAGTATCCCGAACGGCTTGCTCCCGCTGCTGACAGCCTCGAGACTGGTAAGCTCATCGTCTTTAATTCGGCCACCGACACGGCTGCCGTGGCCTCGGTGTCGCGGGGCGATGTGGTAGGCGTCAACCCGATGGTTTGGAGCGCTATAGCTGATACCATTCCTGCTGAATATCAATTGGGTATGGCCAAATACAACGAAGCCCGCGACAGCGTCTTGATCGTGCCTTGCGTCACCAAGACTTACCTTTTTCAGCACACGACCATTTGTCCCGATTTAGACCCTGACATGGTGTTTATTCCGGCTTACGAACATATGTTTCCTCACGGCAACCTTCATTTCGCTGATTCATGGCTCTTTGCAGGTAATGTGAAGCAAAACATGGCCTGTCGTTTGAGACACTTCGAGTTAAAATGAAAAAGTTTTTATTAATAATAGGTGCGTTTTTGGCCATGGCTGTTTCAGCGATGGCGCAAGATCTCGATAGCCTCTACCAGGTCTTTGAGAACAATAGGGGAGAAGTGGCCTATCGCGCAGCCGTGGCCATCGACGAGGTGATTGGTCGTGAGCCCAACTTTGAGCCCACAACTGACAAGGACGAAATCAAGTTGAAGGTGCTGCGCACGATGATCCTCCATTTCTTCAACACCGAGGACTTCCAGCATGTGGTGAGGTATTCTGAGATCGGTATCGCGCATTACGAAAAGATTGACGACCTCTTTAATTTGGCGGGCTGCTACATGACCTTGGCCAATGCCTACCAACGCCTTGGGCAGTTCGACAAGGCCATCGAATGCTACAACCATTGCAGCGACATCATGGACGAGTTGGGCGGCGACATGGCTGAGGTCAACAAACGGTATGTGATGAACAACATCGCCGAGATTCATCTCTCGATGGACGAATACGGCCAGGCTGAAGAGATGTATCGCAGGTGCATCGAGATGTTGGGCGAAGTGGATGAGGCCGACACCGCCTCCAACCTCGACTTGGCCACCTATTACCAGAACCTCGCCGAGGTGCGCATTGCCGAGTCGGGCAGGTTGGACAGCCTGACGCGGGCACAGAAGCTTGACGAGGCCGTTAGTTTCGCGCAACGCTCGCTCGACCTCTCGCAACGCTATCATGACACGCACCATAAGATTATCAACCGCCTCACCGCCCTCTCGAAAGCCACCTTCCAAAGTGGTGAGACAGAGGAGGGCCTGAAACTGATGGAAGAAGCCTTGCGCATCGCCAAAGAGAATGACGACGTGTTTATGGAAGCCGTCATCTACGTGCAACGCGGCCAGTTTGAGCGCCAACTCCAACGCAATGCCGATGCAGAGCGCGATTTCATCAATGCCATTTCGATTGCCGAGGAGAACCATTTTACGGAGGTGCTCCAGGAAGCCCTCGAAAGTGTTTACCCCGTTGTCCGCCAGCGCGATCCCAACAAGGCTTTGGATTATTTGGAACGTAGCATGGGGCTTCGCGACTCCATTTTCAACGAAAACCAGCAACATCTCATCCGCGACTACCAGGTGCGTTATGCCATGCAGGAGAAAGACCACGAGCTGGCGTTGGAGCAAGCCAAGACCAGACAGAATCGGATGTACGTCATCGTGTTGGCCATCATCGCCTTCCTGTCGGGTGTGATTGCTGTCATCTGGTACCGTTTGGCCATAGTGCGCAAGAAACGCAACGAGGAGTTGCAGCGCGTCAACCAGACCAAGGACCGCCTGCTTTCCATCGTCTCGCACGACGTGAAGACACCAGTGGGCGCCATCTGCACTGTGCTGCGTCAGATGACCAACCACTACGACAACATGAGCGATACCGACCGCAAGGCTGGCCTAGTGATGATGCACACCTCGGCTGAAGCCTTGGACGACCGTGTGAAAAACATCATGCAGTGGGTGAGGGGCGAGCTGGAAAATAGTGAGATTAGGAGGAATCCATTCAACCTCAGTCGTTTGGCCGATGACTGCATCAAGATGCAGATGGCGGCTGCCGATGCCAAGACGCTGAAGGTCGTCAACGAGGTGGAGCCTTCGCTGACCGTCAACGACGACGAGAACGCGGTGAGCCTCGTGTTGCAAAACCTGCTCAGCAACGCCGTGAAGTTCTCCTATCCTGGCGGTGAGATCCGTGTGAAGGCCGAAGAGAAAGGCGGTCGCGTGTGGCTCGTGGTCGAAGACGATGGCATGGGCATCACCGAGAAGAAGCTGGAAAAGATCTTCCAGTTCATGACCTCGTCGGCCAAAGGTACGGGAGGGGAGACGGGTACCGGCATCGGCCTTTTCGTCAGCAAGCAGCTCGTCGACAAGATGGGTGGAGAAATCTCCATTGAAAGCGTGAAAGGAGAAGGAACCACGGTGAGGTTTAGCATCAACAAATTGTAAAAGCTATGGAAGAAATCCAAAACAAAATAAAACTCTTGATCGTCGAAGACCAGCCCCTATGCCGTCTTGGCATCAAGATGACGCTCACTGACGTCAACGTGCCTTGCGAGTTGTTGGGCGAAGCCGAGACCGTCGGTCAGGCCGTCGGTTTCCTGAAGGAACGCGGCCGCGAGCTCGACATCATCCTCTTGGACTACATGCTTCCTGACGGCACGGGCAGCGACGTCATCGAAGCGGCGCGGAAGCTTTGTCCCGAGGTGAAGATCGTCGTCCTCTCGGGCGAGGCGGGTGGCGCCATCGTCAAGCAGCTGATGGACAGAGGCATCAACGGCTTCATGAGCAAGAACATCAAGCCGGAGGAATTGGGACACGTGTTAAGTTCTGTCATGCAGGGCCAGGACTATCTTGGCGAGGGCAACATGATCATCGAGCAAGGTGTGAAGGCCGACATGGACAACCTCAATACCCTTACACGCCGCGAGATGGAGCTTGTAAGTCATTGTGCTACAGGCTTGAGTGTCAAGCAGATTGCCGATGAGATGTGCATCACGCCGCACAGTGTGGAGAACATGAAGAGTGTCGTGTTCAGCAAGTTGGGTGTGAAATCCACCAACGAGCTCATCCTTTTCGCCTTCCGTGTGGGCTTGGTGGGGTAGGTTTTAACACTACAATTGTTGATAACTTCCTATAAACTGAGGAGTTTTCTCCTTATTTTTCTTGGTATTAGTTATATATTTTTGCACCGATGAAGTGTGTCTTCATGGGCGTAGCTTCGTTTTGCAGTAAAACAAATATGTAGAATCAACAATTAAATATCTAGGCTTATGAAAAGAAAAACTTTACTTCTCATCTTGCTGCTGGCACTTGGAGTGCCGATAGCGGCCTGGTCGCAACAAACAATTTATCAAGAAAACTTCGACAGTTATGTCATCACGGGAAGTGGCATTGTACTTCCTACAGGATGGACCTCTCAAACCGTAGGCGGCAGTGGCGCATTTGCAACTGTTAAAAAAAACCTTTCTGGTAGTGTTCATGCTTATTCAGCACCCAATTATTTTGTCATGGGTAATGAGCAAGCTTTGAGTAGTAATTCAAGTGTTGGTGTCACATTGCCGAGCTTTACTATGCCAGTAAATTGCACCAAATTGTCTTTTCGGGTGAAAAGTTCTTTCGCTGATATGGGTAACAACTCCTTGATGGTTAGGTATTCATATAGAGACCTATCAGGAAACCATACGGTGACTGCATTTACATGCAATGCAAGTACAACCTATCCAGATCAACCCGTCTCAGTTTCGTTCAATCAACCAAATATTCCATCAGATGCCACAATTAGTTTCGTGTTTGTTGGCCATGCGAATGCTCCTGCTGGAACCTGTTGGTACATTGACGATGTGGTTGTTGAGAATGATCTTCAAGCTCCAACCAATTTGTCAGTATCTAATATTACGGGCACAACAGCCTCTTTGAGTTGGACGCTTAATGGCAATGGCGGAAGTGGTCAGGTAATGTATTCTACAGCAAGTGATTTTAGTAATCCGCAATACTCTACAAATGGTAGCTTATCTAATTTGCAAGGTTACACGACCTATTATGCAAAGGTTCGAGCAAGAGCGCGTTTGAACGCTAATAGTCCATGGGTTTATGGCCCTTGGAGTGAACCGATTGAATTCACCACCCTATGTGCCGTCCCCACCAATGTCCAAGTCTACCCCAATCCCGCCGAAGGTGTCACCGTCAGTTGGGAGGGCAATGCCAACTCCTACCATATCCAATATGAAAACATTGAGACTTGGCAATCGGCTTACCATAATGGATTGGTCACGGCAACGGGCAATTCCTACACTTTCACTGGCACCGAGTCGGTGCCTGTGGTTCCGGGAATGAGGTATATCCTCCGCGTGCAGGCCCAATGCGACCCGTCGACGGCAAGCGAATGGTCGGAGTGGGTCGAATTCACCAATTGCCTCACCTATATGAACCTGCCCCTGCACGCCAATTTCGACTACATTCCCACCAATTGGTCATCGTTGCCCCATGCCGACCTGCCAGGCTGCTGGTCGCGTATCAACAGTTCGGCCGATCCCAATTACAAAAACTATCCTTGCATCGAGAACAACCAAAGCCTGTGCCATTCCAACTATTATCCTCAGGGACTTTACAATTACATCCGCTTCAATATACCTGAAAATGGTCCGGACCAATACCTCGTTCTCCCGCCCGTCGATCCCGTCAATGATGTGACGATAAGCTTTTGGGTGCGTAGTGCAAGTTCCGAAACATCGTACAGTTATAACATCGGCCTTATGCCTAATAATTATAGTACAGATGATTTCTATGTCAAAGACGGTTATAACCTTGGTGGCGCAAACACTGACTATATACAAAATACCTACACTTTTACGGCACAAGAAATGGCTTCTAATGGCAATTATATTGTTATTTGGGCGAGATCATCTTCAACTACCGCAACCTCATTCTGCATCGACGACATCGATATCTATCCTGCCAATTACCATTGTGGCGAACCTGTCAATGTGCATGCCGAAAACATCGGAGCGACTTTGGCGCACATCGTTTGGGAGAACCCTGTCACCGGAGGAGGCGAATGGAGCGTCAGATACAAGAAAGCAACGGATGAAGATTGGACTTATAAATATGACGGTGGCTTGGTATCACTTGGATGTGATTTGGACAACCTTGAATCAAACACCACCTATACCGTTGCCGTAAGGGACAACTGCAACGATATCGACCACAGCGAATGGGTGGAGGCTACTTTCACCACCCTCGATGTGATTCCTGTGCCTACTAACCTTCATGTCTTTACTGATTATCTTGGCAATCAACATATTGGCAGCTCATGGGTGGACTTAGCGTGGGATTGCACTCCCGTTGAGGGCCAAAGCGAAGTTGACCGATATGGGCTGGAAGTCTCGGATGACGGTGAAACTTGGTATGGCCCCATGCCAAACGCTTATTGGGGCACTGTTGCCACCCAATGTATAGTCGACCCCATCTCCCCTGGAACGCATTATGTACGCGTGAGAGCCATTGACAGCGATGATAATGAGGGCAATTGGTCGGAGCCGTTGCAATTCAACATCGAAGAATGCGACGAGGTCGTGACCATTCAACCTGGAGACTCCTCTGAAACCTACGACTTCAATGAGTGCCCACCTTTGCCAGATTGTTGGACCGTTTATGGAGACATTCCTTATGGCGTTTTTATTAATTATAATGCGTTGTATTTCGATTTCAGAGGGAATGTGGAAGCTAAGTATGTCGAGCTTGAGGAATTCCTTGTTACGGAAGATTACAGCGGCCTTGTCGTCTCGTTCGATTGGCGCCATGCGGCTCCTGTTGCTGATAATACGACAAATATGACAGTACAGTTGCAGTATTGCTTGGGGCATGAGAACGAGAATTGGCAGAATGCAGGCGAGCCCATCAGTGTGTTTAAGGATGGCTTGACCGAGCCTCAATGGTCGACCTACACGCGCATGATACCTTATGGTTATTGGACCCGTCTCCGCCTAAAGTACACGATTACCGATTATCAAGAGTTTTCTTACGGGACTAACCCCTACTGTTTAATCGACAATTTGGTTATCACGGGCCGTCCATATTGCTCTAATCCTACCAAATGGCGTGTTGTGCCTGAAACATACGGTGGACGTGTGATTTGGGACAAGGTGGCTGCTGCCATGAGCTACGATATTGCATACCAAGTTGATGGCGACGCGGAATGGGAATCTGTCGAGGGCGTTGAAGGTTATGAGTATACCGCCGATTCCCTCTTTTTCGATATGACGGGCTTGCTGGCCAACACCACTTATAGGGTGAAAATGAAGTCGGAGTGCTCGAATCAATGGCCGGGAAATTATGTAACTTTCACAACTTCAGACTTCGGGAGTTTCAATGAGCTTATGTACACCTTTGAGGAGGGCATGCCTGCCGACTTCTCCGTGTCAGGTGCTGGGGCGGCAAATGTCAGTGTGAGTACCGAACAGTCTTTTGGCGCTGATCCGCACAGCTTGAAATACGACTTCGTGTCGGGCAGTCCATATCCTTCGCAGGCACTCGCTTATGTTGAAATCGGAAATTGTTTGAATACCAGGGGATTCAATGATTTCTTGGTGTATTTTGATATGTATTGCACTGATGTTGCGAATACCTATGAAACAGTTTACTTGCAATACAAGGCTTTCGGCAGTGATGGATGGGAGGAAGACTGGAGGATGGCTGGATCATGGTATACCTCATACGATAGCCAAGGTTGGGTTGAAAGACATGCTACATTCAGCATTCCCACCGAACTTCAAGAATCGGTCTCGAAATTGAGATTCCGCCTTGTCTTCACCGATCACGGCAGTGGTGAGAGCACCTATATTGATAACCTCCGCATCTTCCCTAAGGGAAGCTGTAATAATGTTAGCGGCATCGTTATTGTCGCATTGGAATCAACATCAGCCACTTTCCGATGGAACGATCCCAACTACGAGGCTGGTACTACCCAGTCGGTAGGTTTCACTCTCCGATATAGAAACTTGACTATTCCGACTGAAACCTACACGGGCTGGATTGAAATACCTGTTTGGGTTGATGCTTCGAACCCCACGCAGCAATATTCAATAACGTTAAACGAACTTGACCCTTCAAGCTATTATGTGTTCGATATCCGTACTCTGTGCTCTGATGGAGGCTATACCGTGTGGTCTTCGCTGCATCAACACTTTGTTACCGATTGCCAACCCTATGAACTGAATGACATGGAGCCTTTCGTCGAGGACTTCAACGACATTGATCTGGCATGCTGGACGTATAATACCCGATGGGGCCGCATCTATGACGGTCACGGCGGCAGCAACTGGAGCCTCCGCAGCAATAAGTTGGATGTGTCCGGATGGAACGATTACATCGACACGCCTGAGATTGAATTGGATCCCAATTATGTGAGTAAAGGGTCAAGCTATCTCGTGCTTCGCTTCTGGACCAAGTGCAGCAGCGGTGACGGCACAGGCAATAAGGTGAAAGTGTTGGTCGGCAACCAAGAGGTCGAAATTTATGAAATGCCTGCTTATGGGTGCGACCAATGGCAACAGGTAGACCTCTCGTTGAGCCGCTGGCTCCCTGATAACAACGGAAGCAATACGATTAGTGTCAGATTCGACCACGGAAGCGATGCAACCGCCGAGTGGTTCATTGACGATGTGGTGATCACTTCTTGGGACGAAGCAAACTACGGCAATAAGGTCTTTGATGACGCACCCGGCGGCGATCATGATTGGACCAACGACAACAATTGGTATCCCGAAGGTGCGCCTACCAATTCATCCAGTAGTTGGAACGTGACCCTCATGAGCACAGCATGGGTGCCTGCCAACAGCACTACGACGGTGGGCACGATGCGCTTTGGCACGCAAGGCTATCTTGATGTGCAGCCAGGCAGTAATTTGACGATCACAACGGTTGACATTCCGGAAAACAAGGTGTTTGTGGAACCGGGTGCCACCTTGAATATCGGCACGGCACATTTCAGCTTCGATAAGGTTTTCCATCAAGTACAAGAAGGAATCTATAATATCACCAACCTCAATAACAACGACCATTGGCTTTCTTTCAACTATGGCACCACAATCCTTGGCACGGTCACGCTGACTTCCCCCGGAAAGATTACTGTCTTAAATACATGGAATGCCACGACGGTCAATTCCTCAGGACAGTTTGAAGTTTATCCTGATGCTAATGTTACTATAGGTACATTGAACGCCGCTGAGGTGTCACCTCTCGGTTTCCTTATACAGGGAACTGCCAACATCACCACTCTCAATGCAAGCGGTGAAACTGCAGTTCTCGTTCAGGACGGCGGCATGCTGAACGCCACTACCATCGTTAACACGAATCACAACGCGCTTGTCATCGAGGACGGTGGCCAGGTGAAGTCAGCCAATTCGTTCAACGGCATCATCCGGAAAAACATCACTGGCTACGGCGCCGGCAACGAGAGCCTCAGAAGTAACTGGTACCTCATCGCTTCGCCCATCGCGGCCACGGTCAACACCACCTTGGTGCCTGAAATCAGTGACGAATTGGATTTCGACATGGTGGACTTCTACATGTTTGACCAGGGTCAAGCCCTTGAATGGGAGAACGTGAAGTGCGATGTGGAAGGAGGCTGCGCATCGCCTTACGGCACCTATCCTACCGGGTCCATTTATGCAGGCCAGATGGTGAATGCCCAAGAGGGCTATCTATATGCCTGCCAAGACGACTACACGGCGAGCTTCAGCACGGGCGTCACGGGCAATGCCTTCCCCGCCACCAATGTAGACATTGCAAGCAGAAACGGTCTGCTGGGATACAGTGCCGATGCCGATTTCGCTGGCTGGAACCTCATCGGTAACCCCTACACCTGCAATGCCTACCTGAAGCAGGACGACAACTACATCCCGTTCTACAGGATGAATGCCACGGGCGACGCCATTGTCGGAGTTCCTGCTGGTACGCCCATCAAGCCTTGCGAGGGTGTGTTTGTGTGTTGCACTGAGCCAAGCAGCACGGTCACCTTTACGACCACTGCGCCTGCTTCCACAGGCGAGCCACAAAGCGGTCCTGCAATAGTTTTACCCATGCACTTCTTACTGGAAAACCAAGATGCTTCGTTAGCCTCACAAACCATTGCTTTGTATTT
>Ga0247608_10001882_pt1 | contig 27856 bp, 28 predicted proteins | sample 176DNAGHGlowgp2_FD_193490 | JGI IMG/M metagenome (GOLD analysis project Ga0247608, IMG submission 193490) | Sheep rumen microbial communities from Palmerston North, Manawatu-Wanganui, New Zealand - 1766 DNA GHGlow gp2 | ecosystem: Host-associated > Mammals > Digestive system > Stomach > Rumen ... | reverse complement strand
ATTATTATTGATATAAATATATTCAATATATTTATTTATTTTTTCAATAAGTTCATTATTTACTCGTTTTGGTAAAATAAAACCTTCGCTAAATTTAAATGGTTTTAACGCATTTTTTAAAATGTCGTCATATGTTATATTATCTTTTTTATTTTTAATTTGCGTTAATTCATTTAAGCGTCTTTCTAAATTTTGAATTACGCTGCCATATTTATCACAATATTTATGAAATGGTAAATGTTCTAAGTTTAATTCATTTTCTAATTTTATTATATTTTTGTCTAATTCATTTTCTATTTTATTGTATTTTTCCATTTCTGCAAATTTTTCATCTTGTTCTTCTATAAGCATAATATTCTCCTTTTAGAAAAAAAATATATTAGTGCATAATGCACTATTTATTCACAAAAGGGGGCGAAGCCCCCTATGCCTTACAATATATTCCTGTCTTCTAATTCCAAGATAATTCCTAAAATTATAGATAGTAATATAATAGCTACAAACACAATCATTTTTAATCCTTTCTTTTTAGTTGTTGCATTTTTTGCAACAGCTCGTTTTATTAGCAAATGTAGTAGCCATTTTCGTTGTCTTTGATAGCTTGATAAACATCTTCATCAAAGTCTGCACGATTTGTTACTACTTCTTTGCCACTTAATTGCGAAAGTATATTATCTACTATATTTTCTCTATATATTCTAGCTAGAATATGTCTGTATATCTTTCGCACCTCATCGCAGTCGTTAGGATGACATCCAAAGCTATCGTGAATAGGGCTTATTTCTATGCCTCTTTCATTACACATAGTTACTAGTTGCCTCATTACCCAAGCATCAATGCTATGGATAACATTAGGAGCTAACGACCTTTTCTTTTCTTCTCCAGCACATACATCAGTGTATTCATACTTAATATATGCCTTACCGCCTTTTGCTTCTGGTATTTCGATTTTCGCTTTCCTAGTAGCTAATACTGGACACTTTACAAAATGTCCATCTGGCATAGTCCAGCAATACTCTGTTGCCTCATTGTCCCAAAGCTCATTTATCGAATTTTGTAATTCAGTAGCACCTTTTGCTAGATTATTTAGCACTGAGAAATATGTTTGTAACTCTTCTCCTAATCCGAATATCTCTTTTGGTTTAGATTCTGAATTATAGAAATATGTCATAGTAGCTTTCTTTGTTTTATTTCTTATTTTAGCGAAATCTACTTTCCCATCTTTATCTTTATCCCATCCATACCAATCTGGTGTCAATCTAAATGTTTCTTTTGCTACTTCTGTATAGAAATCATATCTAGTATCATCGCCAATAACATTTAATAGTTTCATAGCTTCTTTATCACGCATAGCAACACTCATTAGTTGAACACCACTTGTAGTAGCATCTAATCTAACTATTTGGTCTGACATACCAGTTTCCAAATATTGTTTATAGCTTCTTAATGCACTTGTAAATAGTAGCGGCTCTTCTGCCGCATTTATCCATTTGTTTGGGTCTTTAAATATATCATCAATGTTATCATCTATAAACTTTACTCTATCATCAAATAGTTCTTTATCTAGACCATACGAATTAGCCATATCAATCTTGAGCCATCTTAAACCTCTTTCATTTACCTTTTGTGCATTCGCAAATTTGAGCATTGCCTTCCTATACTCATTGCCTTGACAATGTATATGGTAGCCTTTGTCATAAGCTCTACCTCTTTTGTCATATTGCCACACAAAGTGGAATTGTTTATCTTTGAAGAAATTATACACTGAACGATTTTGCATCAACATCAATTTATAATTCTCATAAGCTTGCTCTCTTTGTTCTTTTGTAGCTTTCTTAAACTCTGGCTCAAATGTGTCATCTAATGAACATATAGCTTCATCTAGTTTATATCTTACATTTTGCAGAATATTTAGAACTTGTAGATTTAATTTGTTTTCGTGCTTATTTAGGTGATGACCAAGAATTGCACAATGTCTATTTAATCTATATCCACCATCGAAATTATTCTCCCATTTTCTAGGAGTTTCAAGCATAGGTGGCATAAATAGGCTTATGTTTATACGAGCCATTATTTCTTCTGGCAACTTTATTTTTGGTAATACTTTGTATGTTTCGCCACTATATAACTTAGGGCGCTCTATGTCGTATCCTAATCCATCACATACGAATAGTATTTCAAGACCTGACTTAGCTGCATCAAGTTTATTGTCTGGTTCTAATATAGAGCCAAGCATACTTGCAGTAGCTTGAGCAGTTGTTTCACCTAATGCTAATATGCAGAATAGTAAGTGTATAACTACTTCATCAATATTATCTTCAATCTTTGCTAGCCTTTTGGTTTTACTATCCCATTGAGCTAGCAACGCTGGGATTGGACTATCTTTCCATTCCCATATTCTATCAACAGAGCCATCATCTCTAATAACTCTGCCGAAGTATGTATCAAGCCAAAGTTTTAACCTTGACTTGATACTATCAACCAAATCTGCCTTACCTGTCCACGATAAAGCATCCTTTATATCTCTATAAATAAGAGATTTGCTCAGTAACTCTTCTAATTTTACTTGGTCAGAATTAGAATTGAATATTCCACTCATATTTCTCCTTTGATTTGGTTTTGTGTATAGCATAAATACCACAATGCTATTTAAACGCACAGAAACATAGCTAGAAATCAAAAACTATGTTATACCTATGTGTTGATATGGTTTTACATTAGTTTTGATTTTACGAGCTTGCTAGGTGGTTTAAAATATATTTGTGGTATTTTAACTATTGAACTGTGAATGTATTGATAACTATATCTTCGCCGAGTATACCTGTGAAGCTGTCATCTGCATATCGTTCGCGCATTTGTTCATCTAAGAAAATATTTGCTTTTACTTCATCAGCAAATACACCTAGTATTTCGTCAAATTTTGTATTTGAGCCTTCTGGAGCAATATATCTTACTATATATACTTTATCCATTTTGTATCCTTTCTCTATTTTTTTTAAAGAGATTTTCATCTCATAGCCTGCTATTGCATAAGATAGTTAGACAAGTCTATCGATGTGTCTATCGGTAGTCTGTCTATCTTATTTTTATACAAAGTTTTTTTATGTTAAACTACGAGAGCTTTGTTTAGACAGCCGCTCTCGCTAGTAGCTGTTAAGCCAATAAGGCTTTGAAATCGACCTTTTGAGAAGGGTCTTGGGTAGTTCCTGTTTCTACCTTTTGTGCATATTGAACTGATATATATCCATTGTATTCTACTACTTTTCTAAGCTTGTTCCAATCATTGATTGGTATATACTCTGTAGTTGTCAGACCAGTTTCTTGGTCTGTGCTGTTCACTTGCACTGCCAGGAATACATCCTTTCTCTCGCCTGACATAATGCTAACAACTAGTTTTTGCAACTGTTCGTTAGTCCTGGTTGCAAGAAATATGCCTCTCGGCATACCAATAGTTACTGCTTTGCCATCAATGTAAATACGAGCCATCTCAATCTCCTTGTGTTTTGAAATTAGCCTTTAATTAAAAAGACTTCTACAGATACCTAGTCTATCTTAATGTTAGTTGGAAGTAGGAAGTAAAAGATAAAAAGTTGGTATGCAATATCATAGAAAAAAAATAAGTGCAAGGGGTTTTATTTCCCCTTGCCTTTTGTCTCGTCTTGAACTATTTGGTCAATAGTCCAATCACATAAATCGAAAGCTCTATCTACGAGCTTTCCACTTCTTTCTTTTCTGTTTGATAGAACTACGATAAGTGTAACCACACCGATAAATGATAATATTTCCATAGTGTCTCCTTTGTAATGGAATTTATGAATTTATTTTGAACTAAGCTTGATTATTTTCAAACCACGCTCACCTGCCTCTAAGCAGGCTTGCAAATATGCAATTGCCTGACCAAAGGTTCTGAAAGTTGCGACTATAAAATAGTCATAGGATTGAACTGCATACATACATAGCTCCTTTAGCTAGAATTGAAACTTTCGCAGTCATAAAAGCTTCTACAGATACCAAAAAGAATTCTTTTTTCTCGGCTATGGGCGGGGGGAGGCAGAAAAAAGATTTATGTCTAGGGCTAATACTACAATTGTATTAATTTGAAAAAAACCAATGCAATTTTTCATCTTTCCATAATGTTACTGATTATTGTTTGACTAGATAAGTCTGCATTAGCTCTGTTTTCATATTTTTTTTCTTCAAAAAAATATTCAAAGCTCGCTTATGCGTTTTTATAAGGATAAGATATATATAGAGGAAATTTACTACTAATTTTTAAGTAAATGTCCATTTTATCGTTATTTTCATTGATTTGAAACGATACGGAAATGTATACGATTCGTATACCAAAATGTATACGGTTCATATACATTTACATATCGTTTCCTTAAAATTTTAATATATACTTATTATCAAATGCCTCTGTAATGGTATCTAGCTCCCATAATTAATACAAAAAAAGTATACATTAATAAAAAGTGCAGCAAATGTCCTATTTATCGTATCTTGAAGCTATTTTTTCATACCTATTTTTTTTAGATAACTATTATCAAATTAAATGATAAACATTATCTAATTATATATTTTAAGCTCTTATTTATAAAATTTTTATCTAATTTTAATTTATATTTTTATATAATTACAAATAATAATTAAATATATGCAGGAAGGATATAAAATGAAAAATAGCAATTTAGTGTTAAATGAAAGAGATAGTTTTATGGACAATGATTTTTTTAGAACAGATATAAATGGATTAGCTTCTATATTTTCTAATGAAGATTTTAGTGTTAGCGAGATTTGCATTGTTTTAGATTTGTTGGCTAATGAAGCAAATAAAGATACATTTATTCTAAATATAAACTATAAAACAATTATGGCAACATATAATAAGTCAAAAGATTATTCTGTAAAGCTTATTACTAAAATGAAAAATCATAATATAATTAAAAGTGCTATTTGTAATTATATGGTCAATCCGTCTCTTATTTCTCGTTTTTCTATAAGTATTGATGATTTAAATCAGAAAATAGATAAATTTAAACTATTATAAAATAATATTCTATTTTTAAAGAGATTTATTATGTCTTTAAATATAAAGTCTGGATTTTCTATTATATATTTGGATTTTATGTTAAAAATATTAAAAGAAGGATTAAGTAGTCAAGAAATAGAAGTTCTGATTATGCTAATCATTGATTTTGCTAATAATAAAGATATGAAAGTAAATATCACATATAAAAGTATTGCTAAAAAATATAATATGAGTGAAATTTGGTCTAAAAAATTTATATCAAAGATTAAAAAGCTTGAAATTATTCACGGAGATTACGGAAAATACGAACTAAATCCTAACTTTATAATTACACATAAAGCCGATAGAGATAATATTAAAGAAAAACAACAGATTTATAAACAATAATATAATGTAAAAAAAGTCTGTTAATCAGTATTTTATTTATCATTACTTTTATAAAATTTAAAAAATAGATATTATTATAGTAAGCCATCATATAAAGGGGATGCCATAAAAACCGACACTGAAAATTTAACACCTGCCAAAAATAATAAGGTTGGTCTCGGATTTGTTGTTAATGAAGCTCCTAAAAAAGAAGTTACTAGAGAGGATATTTATGAGTGGTTTTCTCGTGTAACTAATTGCGGCAAAAATAAATTTGTTATAACCGATGACGCCCTTGAACTTGTTAATAAAACTCTACAAGCTCCTGAGTATGATGGTCTTAAATTCGCAGATGCCTTAACTACATACCAAGAAGTAATGACAGGAAGTGGTGTAAATTTCAGTAAATACTTAGATGCAATTAGATTTTGTGGTTTTCTAGAATCAACACAAGGCGATGCAGCCGAAGCTTATAGAAGAACATTTCCAAATTCAAATGTAGTAAAATCATCATTTGGAAAGCCGTCTGGCTCTTCAGAATATAATTGTCTACAATCAGCTGCTACTCTTTATAGAAAAAGCAAACTTGTTGTTAAAATATTGGCAGAGAGTGAAGTTCCTTTATATCTTATGTTTCAAGGATATAGATATAAAGCAGTTCAAGTTTTAGCTGATAAAATGATGACTGCTAAATACGATAGAGATAGAATTAATGCTGCTGATAAATTATTACTACATTTAAAACCACCAGAAGATATAAAAATTGATTTAGATATAGGTTTAAAAACAGAAACAGTTGTAGACCAATATAAAAATGCTATGAAAATGATGGTTGAAAAACAAAAAGAGCTTATAAAACAAGGCGGAGATTTAAAATCTATAACAAATGCTCCTATAATAGAAGCTGAAGTTGTCGAAAAGGCGGCTAGTGATGGAAACTAATATATCTACTTTTAAAGTTCCTAATCATTTAAAATATCAAAAAACTATGGATGATTATCTAAATGAAGTAGATTATACATTTACAAATTATATGCCAAGCGATGAAGCTTTGGCTTTTATAAATTTTATAAAAGAAGTTAATAATGGAGAAGAAGAAAATGAAACTCCGTTAGTTCATCTAGTAATGCTTGATAATATGCTTAATGGCAAAAGAAGATGTATATTTGTTTGTCATCGTGGTATGGGAAAATCTACTCTTTGTGAATATTTGATATTATTTAATGCTGCTTTTGGGTATTTTCCTGGATTTGGTAAAGTTAATTTTATGATTTATGTTAGTGATAGCATAGAAAATGGTGTCAAAACACTAAGAAAAAATATTCAACATAAATATGAAAACTCTAAATTCTTACAAAAACTTATACCAAATAAAAGGCTTACTCTTGGTAGCGAAAATGGCGGTTATGTAAGTGAAGAAGAGTGGGATAATAATAAAGGCGGTAGAAAATTTACTGATGTTAGACTAGAGTTTGAAAATGTTAATGGAGATAAGTTAGTAGTTAGGGGATTTGGTGTTTTAACAGGTATTCGTGGCGCAAGAGAATTAAATTCTCGTCCTCAAGTAGCTATACTAGATGACTTATTAAGCGATGAGGATGCAAGAAGCGATACTGTTATAAATGCCGTAGAAAATGTAGTATATAAAGCTGTCGCAAAAGCTCTTCATCCACAAAGACAAAAAATAATTTGGGTTGGAACCCCATTTAATGCAAAAGACCCTTTATATAAAGCTGTTGAAAGTGGTAGCTGGAATGTAACAGTGTTACCAATATGCGAAAAATTTCCTTGTAGTAAAGAAGAATTTAGGGGCAGCTGGGAAGATAGATTTCCTTATGAATATGTAAAGACAGAGTATGACGAAGCTATGGCTCTAAAAAGACCTGAATTCTTCAATCAAGAGTTAATGCTTAGAGTAACAAATTTAGAAGATAGGCTTGTTAAAGATGATGATATTGTTTGGTTTAAAGAAGATAGTATAAAAGATAAAAAACGCAATTTTAATTATTATATAACTACTGATTTAGCTACAACAATAAAAGAACATAGTGATTTTAGTGTTATAACAGTATGGGCTGTTAATTCAAACGAAGATTATATGATAGTAGATGCGTTTTGTGGTAGGATTGAAACTTCTGAATTTATCGATAAGCTTTTTAATTATAATCTTAAATATAGACCGCTTAGCATAGGAATTGAAGTAACAGGTCAGCAAGCTGGATTTATTAGTTTAATTAGAGAAGAAATGAATAGAAGAAATAACTATTTTAATTTTGCTAGCTCCAATAATAAAGGAGATAGTGGAATTAGACCAATTAAAGATAAATTTTCTAGATTTTTACTATTTACTCCAAAATTTAAAAATAAAAAAATATGGATTAACGAAAGATTACGAAATGGAATTTGGGGTAAAGAATTTACAGATGAAATAAGCAAGGCTACTCAACAAGGTTTTAAATCTAGACACGATGATGTTTTAGATACTATATCTATGATGAGTGATATGCAGGTTTATGTTCCAAGCTATGATAGCTATAAAGAAGACGATAGCTGGTTTGATGATGATGAGCTTGACGGCTTTAATAATACTATTTTTTAGAAAAGGTTGCATATGGGAAATTATACAATAAAAGAAGTTATGTATAAATTAAAAGAATATTTATCTATAAATGTATCTGGATTTAAAGGTGCTAGCGAAGAAGGGCTAATAAGCTATGTTAATGAAGTAATAGATGAGATTTGGAGTGAGTTTAATTTAGGATTTGAACAGGCTATTATAGTAGTTCCAGATAAAGATACTAAAGTATTTAAATTGGCTACAAAGAATAATAGTTATGATTCAAATTTAAGCGATGATGAAAGATTAATTAGTTTAGATAAAAATGTAATTCTTGGATTGTTCTTTCAAAAATTAAGAAAATCTTCAAATAATACTTCTATAAATAATTTTATAGCAAATATTAAAATAAATGAGGGGCTAATCTAATGAAGATTATATTTGATAATAATAGTTCAATTGATTTTTTTATTTATAAAGAAAATACTATAATAGAAAATCTACAAAATTTATTAGGCATAAAAATAGTTGGAAAAGAGCCTTATTATGACCCTGATGGTAATATTAATTCTTATGGAGATAGAGATATATATTATGACACATCTACTATAAATTTAATTAATAATATTAATGGGGAGATAGAAGTTTCTGCTTCTATTTCAGATTTAGCAAATGTTTTATATCCTAATAGTTTAGATAGTTTAAGTGATATTAATAACGGAGTTGAAGTTAAATTTTTCTGGTCATATAATGGTTATATGGACCCATATTATAGTATTATACCAAATGTTAAAAAAATATCTTATACATCTGGTGTTTCTAGTGAAGAAAATAATAAAATATATAAATGTATTAGAAGTGTAGATGTATCAAAAATTATTGATGTTGAAAAAAATTTTTTAAAAAATATTTTCTTTGAAAATACTATTAATGCTCAAGGAGTATTTCAGCATAACAATAATGAAATTTATTTACCATTTGCAAAAGAAGCAGATATTTATTTGGCTAAATATAAAACTAAACCACCAAGAATTATTTTTGATAAAACTGATGATTATGAAGTAATATTTACTATGAAAACTATTATTTATAATGAGGTATAATAATGATAGATGATAAATTTCCACTTCCGCCACAGTTTATGGAAGTATTTTATGCAGGAGTTGCTTATAAATTTGCTCTTAGTATAGGAGAGCCAAATAATATAAGTATTTGCGCAAGAAGATATATGGAGGCTAAACAAGTAGCTAAAACTGAAGGGTATGATATACCTGATAATACTCATTCTACATTACAATTTAAGAAAGGATTTTACTAATGAATGATGGATATATACATATAAAAAATGGCGAGAAACACAAAGACCCTTGCTTAGACCAATATCATAATATAGATAAACTTGAAATAACAAAAGTTTTTCATTATTATGCAGAAGGTTATGATAGGATTTTAGAAAATCTTGAGCTTGTAACTAAGGTTGCTAATAAGCTTTCTGTAATACAACAAGTTTGGGATTTAAGTGGTATGATGGGCGCTGTTATATCTAATAAGGCTAGTATAGAAACGGCTTCAAATAATATAGATAGCATTAAAAATGTATCTAATATTTTAAATGAAGTAATTAATGTTGCTAATAATAATGGCAATATAAATACTGTTGTTGAAAATTTAGACCTAATTAATTCTATAAAAGATGATTTATCTGCTATTAGGGCGTTAAATGATATAATTGGAGCAATAAATATAGTAGCATCTAGAAAAGATGAAATCGAAGAGTTATATGCAAATATAAATAATTTATCTGAAATATTTGATAATTTAGATAATATTAATGTTATACACGCAAATTTAGCTGCTGTAATAGCTGTTGCTAAATATCTAAAAAAACTTTTAGATTTACATAATAATATCGAAAATATTATAAATATTGTAACAAATATAGATATTATTAAAAATATTAATAATAATCTAGATGATTTAATTAGATTGTCTCAATTTGATATGGACGAAATTGAAGCTAAAATTAATGAAATAAGAGCTTTAATAGATGAGTTAAAAAATACTAATGTTAGTGTTTTACCAATTAAAACCGATGCTATAAAAGAAATTAAGCCTACTTCTTCTAATGGTTTTACAAATATTATATTTGAGAATAATATTAAATTTAATGATAACATAGATATATCATTTGATAGTGATTGCAATTATGTTAAACAAGGAGAACTTGGTATGATTGTTAGTGGTCAAAGAGGTCATAGCAAGATTATATCTAATGTATATTTAAAAACATTAGAGCCAATAGATACTCCAGAAGAAGCTAAAACTATAGAATTCCCTAAAATTAGAATTTTGCAAGAAGACGAAATAATAAGTCTTGCTCAAGAAAAAGTTGCTATTTCTAACGAAAAAGGTTTTACTATTAAAAACGGTTCATACTCTTCTTCTATTTTAATGTTTAATAGTGTAAATGGTTTATGTAGTTTTGATTTTAAAACTTTTAATAATCCTGTAGGATTTCCTTCTGATACGCAATGGAATAAGCTGCCTAGCTTACAATATATGAATGAAAAATATTACATAAAAGAAGAAATTGACGAAAAAATATCAAATATAAATTCTTCTAATGGCGAAGAAAATGTAATAAATAGCATTAGTGTTAATGGCGTTGCTGCAGATATAGTAAATAAAAATGTAGATATTATTATTCCAGAAGGAAATTATGATGATAGCGCTCTTGTAGGAAGAATTAGTAGTTTAGAAACTAATTTTATAAATAAGAATTTTTATATTGCTAATCTTAATGGATTTCATCTTGCTAATGAAAATAATGGATATAATGGAAGATATAGGCTTGTAATGAGTTCATTAGAACATACTAAAGATGATAATAAACAAACAAATTCTTTTGGTTTTGCTGAATTTCTAGAAGGAGAAAAAGCAGGTCAGTTAGCATTTGTTCGTATGGCATTTGAATATTTTGATAATAATGTAAAACAAACTAAACAAATTAATCTTGTTCATCTTGATATGTTAAATGATTTTTATAAAAAATCAGAAGTAGATAATTTAGTAAATAATGGCTCTGGAGCATCTCTATCAATAAATGCTTTATCAAATCCAGGTGGTGAAGAAATTAAATCTACTATAACACAAGGAGATAATTCTACTGAACTATCATATCAAAAAAATATGAACGGTGAATTACCTAACTATATAAATGCTAGGGTTAACGATGATAGTTTTATGATACCAACAACTGGATATATAGAAAGTAAGATTTCACAGTCTAATACAGTTGGTTTTGCAAATTTATTTATTTCTCCAGATATTTTATTAAATAATAGATTTAAAACTAGTAGTGTATATAATAGCTCTGGTGAAGTTTATAATATAGTTGCTAGCACATTATTTGATTTTATTAGTAGTAGTGGTCTTTTCCATATAGATACACAAATGACTGCTACATTTCCTTCGTCTTGCTTCTTTATCGCTCCACAAATAGTAGTAAATGTAGAAGAAAAAGATATAGTTGTTCCAAGCGATTATGATTCGAACAATGGTAATAGTAAAGAATATTATGATTATCCACAATATTTTAAAGAAGTTGTTGCTAATTGGGAATTGGTTTTTGCAGATGGTAGTAAAAAAAGCGGTGTTATAGCAAATAAATGTTTTATAAGCACTATTCAAACTAGATATGCCACACACGCAATAGGCGGCAATGGTGTTTATATAGATACTGGTGTAGAAGCAGATTATTCTCATATTTTAAAAGCTACAGGAAATGTTAATAAATCTACTGGAATTTTAATTGGTGCTTATAATTCAAATAGTGAAAGAGTAACAACAAGAATTCAACCAACTTCAAATAAAGTTCAAAATATGAGACCTGGAAATCACGATATTGAATTAGATGTAAATACTATTGATGTAAAAAAAGATTTTAGCTATTCATCTACATATGGACATATAGTTGTTGCTCAAAATGGTAATTCTAAAACATATATTGTTCCTGCTACTGTAACTAATAATAGAAGTGGTAGCTTTGGTATTAATTATTATTTATTCTCAGAAAGCACTACTAATTCTTATACAGGAAGCGTATCATTAAGTGAAGCAATAATTGAAACACAAGATGGAAGCAAATTAAAACACTTTAAACCTGTTAGAATAGGAAATAATTCACAGAAAATGATTATTATGGATATTTCTGCATTTAGTGATGATATGCAATATGAATTTTTCCAAGAATTAGATAGACTTGATAGTTTAGGATTATTTGATGATTTAGATATGACTAATATAAAAGAAAAAATATTAAATAATATAGGAATATCTAATCCTACTAGAAGAAGCTTGTTTATTAATAGTATATATGAACCAATAGGTGGAACAATTGGATATGTAGAAATGGCTATTGCATAATGGAGACTAAAAAATGTTAAATATATTAGAAAAAATATTGGTTCCTTTGCTTGGTGTTGTTTTTATAGTTATATCATCTTGGTATAATAGATATTTAAATAAAAGAATAGATGAATTGACAAATATGAATAATCAATTATCTGTAATAACATTTGATATTAATAAAACTATTGATTCTATGCAAATTGAATATAAAAGGACAAGCGAACAAATTTATAATTTGCAAGCATATAAAGATAATCAATTTATGGAATTCTTAAAAATTAAAAAGGAGGTAAATTTGTATGAAGATAGCGAAATATTGTCGCCTACTTTGTATAGTGCTACTAGCTATGTTCTTAGTAGGTTGCGAACAGAAACAGCAAGTAATAACTAAGACAGAAGTTGTAAGAATGCAAGTTCCTAAGAATTTTTTTGTTATAAGAAATATAGATATAAACAGAACTGTATCTACACAAAAAGATGTAGCAAATTTGCTTCTAGATGTTTTTCAGGCTTATGAAGAATGCAATACAAATTTAAAAGCAATAAAAAGGTGGGGTTATGAACAATGATATAATCGTTGCAGACCAATCAGGGAATATAACTGCATTTAAAGATTTGTTTTTAACTATGAATGATTGGGGTGTTACGCCTATTGTATTCTTTTTTATATTAATTTATCTTATTAAATCTCATTTTGACAATAAGAGATTTGATTTGTATAATGCTAAAATAGTTGAATTATTAAAAGAAAGCACAAAGGCTCAAAATGATTTAACTAGTGCAATAGATAAGCAAACTACATTTTTTAAAAACTATTTACAAACTCAAGATATACATCATAACGAGATTGTAAAAAGGCTTGAAGAAATAAAAACAAATCAAATATTGATTATAACAGATAAAATATGTAAAAATTTTAACAAAGGAGAAAGTAAATGATAAATCCTATCAGTGGTTTATTTTTGGTTTTAATTGTAGGTGCATTAGCAATAGTGCTTTATAAAAATAGAAAGTTGATTATTGATAACTTTAAAAATACAACAAAGGAAATTAAAGAAGATGTTAAAGAAGACATTACAGATATTAAAGAATTTGTTGGAGAAATTGAAGAAAAGGCAAAAAAAGTTGTCAAACGAAGTTCAAAATCAACAAAATCAAGCTCTAAATCAAATGGAGCGAAAAATGCAACTACTAAAAATAAATAGATTTAAAAGTGGTTGTGATTGGACGATAGGAGAATTCTCTCTTATCGACCATAATGGGTATCCAATCTTTAATGGTTTTACACTAGAACCAGCTGGAGCAGATAGTGTAATACCAAATATGGATTTAAGAATACCGCAAGGAGAATATAGTGCTATATTTGACTTTTCTCCTAGTTTTAATATGATGCTTCCACTTGTATTTAATGAAAATGTTAGTAAAAGTAGAAGAATTTTAATACACGCAGGAAATCAAGGCAAGAACACAGCTGGGTGTATTTTAGTTGGTAATGAATGGGCTGATAATTATGTTTTTAATTCAAAAGCAACATTAAATACATTATTATCAAAATTAGATAGAAATGGTTTTAGTATATCTATAACCAATACGAAAGGTGCTATATAATGGATTTTAAAATAAGTAAAGAAAAAAAGCTTAGATTTTTAAATGATTTTAAGTCTGATTTTGCTGCTGCTCAAAATTCAAGAACTAAAATAATAGAAAAAATGTCTTATTGGAAGAAATTATATAATGGCGAGCCTTATGGAAATGAAGATAAAAGTGGCAAAAGAAGTAAAATAGTCAGCAGAGATATAAAAAAACAAAGCGAGTGGCAACACGCAGAGCTTCTTGACCCATTTATTTCTACTCCAAATATAGTCAGGTGTATTCCAGTTACTTCAGAAGATGTTTTAATTGCTCCTAGAGTTGAAACTTTATTAAATACACAATTTTGTAGGCAATTTAATAGGTTTAATTTTATGTCTAAGGCTTTAAGAGTTCTAGATGTTGAAGGAACTTGTGTTATAAAAACTGGTTGGGAATTTGAAGAAAAAACTATTAAAGAACAAGTTTTTGAAGAAAAGCCAAATCCAGAATATGAACAACTTATGATTATAATGCAACAAGCTCAAGCTAGTGGAGATAGTGAAACTTTGTCTAAACTTCAACAAATAGCTAATAGTATTCCTCCTACTATAAAAGAAGCTAAAATAGTAAGTGTTACAAAGCCTGTCATAAATAGACCTACTGCAATAGTTTGTAGAAATGAAGATATTTTTATAGACCCAACTTGTCTAGATGATATGGATAAATGTAACTTTATTATATATCGATATGAAAGCGATTTGCACTCTTTAAAAAAATCTGGTCTTTATGAAAATTTAGATAGAATAAACATAGATAATAATTCTAATTTCAATGAACCTAATTTTAGAAGCTATGATAGTAGTTTTGAATTTTCTGATAGAGCTAGAAAAAAATTGGTAGTATATGAATATTGGGGATATTATGACATTAATGACGATGACATATTAGAACCTATTGTTGCTACTTGGGTCGGAGATACGCTAATAAGGCTTGATGAAAATCCTTTTCCAGATAAAAAAATTCCTTTTATAGTTGTTCCATTTAATCCGATACCTTTTCAAATGTATGGGGAAAGCAATGCTGAACTTCTAGATGATATACAAAAGTTTAAAACAGCTATAATGCGTGGCGTTATGGACAATATGGCATTGTCAAACAATGCTCAAAAAGGCATTAGAAAAGGAGCATTAGATGTTGTTAATAAGAAAAAGTTTTTAGCTGGAGAAAATTTCGAGTTTAATGGAAGTCCTAATGATTTCTATGATGGAAACTTTAATGAAATGCCTAGTTTAGTGTTTAATCTTTTGAGCTTTCTAAGCAATGAAGCAGAGAGCATAACTGGTGTAAAAAGCTTTTCACAAGGAATGACAGGGAATTCTCTTGGTTCTACTGCAACAAGTGTTAGAGGAACTTTAAATAGCGCAGCTCAAAGACGATTAAATATTGTTAAGAATATAGCAGAAAATTTAATTAAACCATTGTTAAGAAAATGGTTAGCCTATGACGCTGAGTTTTTAGATGAAGAAACACAGATTAGAATTACAAATGACGAGTTTCTATGGATTAAACGAGATGATTTAGGTGCTAATATAGATTTAGAATTTGCAATTTCTACAACAGATGATAATCAAAATAGAGCGCAAGAGTTAAGCTTTATGCTACAAACAAATGCTCAAACTCTTCCATTTGAAATAACTAAACCTATGCTTGTTCAATTAGCAAGATTGTATAGAATGCCAGATTTAGCTAAATCTATTGAAGAATATGAACCTCAACCAGACCCTATTGCAGAACAATTACAACAAATTCAACTACAAGGCGCACAGGCGGAAGTTGAACTTACTTCAAGTAAGGCTCAAAAGAATATGGCTGAAATTCCACTTAAAGAAGCTAAGGTTGAAACCGAACTTGCTAAGGCAGAAAATATGGGTTCTAGAACAGATATGCAAGACTTGGATTATTTACGCAAATATAATCAAATTGATGAGAAAAATCGTATAGCTGAACAAAATAGAAAAAATCAATTTGACCTTGACCTTCAAGCATTAAAAATGCTTGGTTCGACAAAAGGTAGCTATTTGTGATATATTTAAGTAAATTTTTATAAAAAAGAAAGGTAAATTTTATGGCTAATGAAAGAAATTTTATTAATCTAAGGAATTCTTTAAAAGCTCTTAGATTAAATAAAGATTTTCAAAATTTAATTGAAAAAGATTATTTTATTGCTGAGGCATTAGAAGCATCTAGTGATTTTAATAAACCACATATTGTAAATGGTGGACTTAGACCATTTGTTTTAGAGAAAATCACTGGAATAAATATGCTAAAATCATATTTTGATATGATTGAAGATATGGCTCAAAATCAAGAAGAAATAGAAAAAGAAAATTTAAACGATAAGGAATAAGAAAATGTCAGAAGCAATCAAAGAACTAACCGACGAGCAATTAGAAAATATGAGCGACGAGGCGTTTGAAGAGTATTATGATAATTTTATGAATAATAATGAGCAAAACGGCGAAGTAGAAGGCAATACTTCTGCTTCTAATGAAAATAATGATGAGAACAATGTGTCTCAAAATAATGAAAAGGATTTGAATACAGAAAGTAATCAAAACGAAGATTCTATGGAAGAACCAAACTCGGAATCCGATGAAAATAGTGTTGATGAAATGCAAAAAAAGTATAAATTCAAAGCTAATGGTGTAGAATATGAAGCTACACTTGGAGAGTTGATAAATAAATATGCTCCACAAGCTGTTGATTATACTCAAAAAACACAAAAAATAGCTCCTTATAGAAAACATATAGAAGCTATGCAACAAAAGGGTGTAACGCCAGAAAGTATCAATGTATTAATTGATTTGGTGAGCGGAGATAAGGAAAAAGCCACAGGTATTATAAAAGAACTTATCAAACAGCATAAAATCGACCCATTTGACCTTGATATGGATGACGAAAATAGTTCACCTTATAGACCTACTGATTATAGTAGAGAACAAGATGAAGCAGAATTTAAACAAACTATTGATAGGTTAAAACAAGAACCTGAATTGTTTATTCAAACTTCTAGTGTTGTTAATAGTATGGACGATGCTAGTAAGAATTTCTTGTTAACTACTCCTGGTGCTTTAGAAGGGTTGCAAAAAGATATAAAAGAAGGAAAATATGCACAAATTTTGCCTGTCGCAAACGACATTGCATTAAGAGATAATTTTTCCAAACCAGCTCTCCAATATTATCTAGCAGCTTCGCATCAGATAGAACAACAATTAATTCAAGAAGAATATGCTAAACGAGCCTATACTATGCAACAAAATCAAGCTCTAAACACTCAAAAGGCAAAATGCTCTATGCCTGCTCAAAGAGCTACTAGTAAAAAAACTAGTGAAGATGCAGAATCTGATATTTGGAATATGAGTGATGAAGAGTTTGAAAAAAGATATAAATTTTAAAAAAGGAGATTAATATGCCAGATATTCAAAAATTTAATACAGGCACAGATAGCACATATGGCGAAAACTTGGAGCTTCACGCTTCTATTAGGCGAGGTATAGCAGCTAGTAATGCTGAAAGAAATTTTAGACAACTAACTATTCAAAAACCTCTTACAAGAAATAGTGGTAAAAAACTAAAAATTTGGAGAAAACTACACACTTATGATAGAGCGCTAAGCGACCCTGATTTTGGTGCAAAAGGTTTTCTTACAAGTAGAGACCTAGAAACTTTTACTAATGATATAATTGCAAATTCTGGTCTAAATGAAGCAGATGGTCGCAAAAATATTATAGGTATTACTAATATGGTCATTGAAGCAGAAGTTAAACGCTTCGGTAAAATGATTCCATATAGCGACGAAGTTGATTTGTTCTCATCTACATATAACTCAAAAGATTTTAGAGAAGAGCTTGGTTATTATATGGGCGAACTATATGAAGACCTTGTTCAAGGCGATATGCTTTCTACTAGCAATGTTCTTTATCCAAGTATTGCTACTTCTATGGCTACAATAGGCGATGGAGTTGCTGCTGACGGAACTACTGATGGAGTTTACAAATTAGATTATGAATTCCTAAAAAGATGTGTTGCTAAACTTTTAAGAAACAGAGTTAAAAAACATACTGAAATGATAACAGGTAGCACTGCTGTTAATACCAAACCTGTTAATGATGCTTATTATTGTGTTATTCCGCAACAACTAATTGGTGATATTCAAGAAATAATCAGAGTTAGTTCAAATGATAAAGAAACACAATTCGCATTTGTTCCAGTATCAGAATATCCTGCTTCTCAACAAGCAAAAGCTGCAAAAGGTGAAATAGGAAGAATTGGCGAAGTTGCATTTATTTCTAGTGAAAGAATGTTTATTTATGCAGGAAAAGGTGCTGATGTCCCAGCAGGCTATACAGGACGATTGAGTAACACAAATGGTAAATTTGATGTTTTCCCTATTCTTTTTGTAGGCGTTGGTGCATTTGCAACAGTTGGTTTAATGGGTAGAGAGAATATAGTTTATCATTCACGAACTCCAGAACAAGCAATTAGCAACGAAAATCCTTATGGAACTAACGGTTTCCATAGTGCTAATTTCTGGTATGGTGGAATGATTGTAAAAGAAGAAGCTATTCTAAAAGGTCTTGTTTTAGGTAGTTCTACTAATTAATTATAAGCCCTTCTTGGGCTTATAATATTTTTTTATAAAGGAATAAAAAAATGGCTAAAAGCAAAAATACAAATAATGAAGTTGTAGAAAAAGATGTTTCTGATGTCTTGGAAAATGGCAACAATATTTCTGAAGAAAGCGAAGTTTCACCAAAAACTGAGAAAATCAGAATAAATGGAACAGTTGTCGAAGTAACAAGCAAACATAAAGAAGCACAAAGAAATATGATTTTAAAAGCTGTTGAAAGAGCTAAAAAGCCTGTTAGATGTATTATAACTAGCAGAGACCCTAGAACAGGAACTATAGATAATGATGTTTTTGTAAGTGTTCAAAATCAATTTGTTTCATATAATATGAGAGTCCCATTGAATATTGAAGTAGAGCTTCCAAGAGCTGTTATTGATACTCTTGAAGAAACAACTTGTCAAATATTTGTTCCAGAAACCTTAGATGGTAAGCAAACTGGTAATTATCAATCAAAATTTATTAAAAAATTTAGTGTTTCATATTTATAAGAAAGGATATAAAATGGCTTGTAAAAAGAAAAAAGGTAAAGGCGGAACTGGGTGCTAATACTCATTTAAAGGAATAGAATATGGCGAATGATAATTGTGGAAATTGCGAAGATATACTATCTGGCATACCAGAATGGGATGGAGTAACTCCATACGATGGTAGTTTTGATATAGGAGAACTAGATAGGTATATCGTAGACAATAAGCTTGATATAGCTGATTTCACTGACGGCAATGTTGCTACTAGAACTACACCAGAAGATAGTAGACGACTTACATATTGGTCAGGCACAAAAGTATTTGATGTTATGATGAATGCCGTCGCAGAAAATTTAAGGATACAATTTGAAAATGGTAGAATCGCTGGTAAAGAGTATGCTGAAGTATATACTCAATCCATTCTTGGTGTTTTACAAACCGCCGTAGAGTTTATGAAATTTGATATTAATCAAATAATAGATGCAAAAATTAAAGTAAAAAGTTTATACCTTGATTGGTGGAGAACTTTAAACCAAATAAATCTTGAAGTGTATAAAACAAAGGTCCAAACAGAGCAAATAAAAGCTCAAATTAAAATGGAATGCTGTAAAACAAAAGCTCAGTTAGACCAAATAAGAGCGCAAGCAAGGCTTCTTGATAGACAATTTGATGGATTTGATGATAATATGTATATTAAATTACTTCAATATCAAATGGATGCTTTTGCTATGATTTATAGTTCTGGTATGCTAGATGAAGCAACATTGCCTGCTCCTATAAATGCAGATGAAATGAGCGATTTATATAACTTATATAAAAATAGAGCAAGAGATATTCTTACTAAGCATTTAAAAGAAGAAGGAATACAACCATCTAGTTCTTTATACGCTAATATGTCTTAATATAAAAGGAGCTGTTATGGGATTATTTAAAAAGAAAAAAACTATAACAGCTGCACTTTATCAATTACAAAGCGGTAAAGATGAGTGGAAAACACTTCATAAATATATGAATACTGATAAACAAAAATATGCTTTACAAATTCAAGCTACAAAATCTATGATTAAATATAAAAGTGAAGGAAATAATAATAAGCAAATAATTAATAATCTTATATATTGGCTAAATTCGTTTCACGAACCATTATTTACTCATAAAAAAACAAATTATGGAACTAAACTTATAACAAAAACTCAAAAATTAGATGAAAATAAAATAAAATCATTAGTTCCTAATTTAAAAGAGCTTCTTTCATATGAAAGTTATTATGATGGAGCATTAATGACAGAATATTCCATAAAATTGCTTTATGATGATTATGATTTTAATGCTAATGAAATGGTCTTTAATGACTATAAATTTAAGATTATAAAAGGTCTTAAGCGAGCCATTATATTAGAAGATAATTTGTCTATACAAGATAATGGTTCTTATGAAGAAACTATAATAGATGATATAACTGGCGAAGAAACAGTAGTAACTAAAATAAAAGAAGCATATATAGATATAATTGGTTCAAATAGTAGAATTATAACTGGCGGTTGTTTTCCTAATACTGAAATAACATTAGACATAAATATTCTTAACGAAGATGGAACTGAAAATTTAGTATCTCATAATGTAATAACAGATGATGATGGCAAATTTGTATTTAATTTAACTGGTGAAGAATTATATATAGATGAAGAAGATGGTTTAGAAAAAATAAATAGTTTTAACTATTTTTCACTTGCGAACAATAGCAATATAACTTTAAGATATACAGTAAAAGAAACACAAATAGATGAAGAAACTGGAGAAGAAATAGAAGTCGATGTAGAAAAAAATAAAATTGAAAGTATTATAAATAGATTTAAAATAGGAGAAGAAATAGGGCTAGATGAGCTTGGTTTTATTAGTGAAAATGAAGTGTATGATTATATGAATAATCTTGTAAAAGACTCAAATTTAAAACTATTAAGAGATAAATTTAATATAGATGTATATGACGAACAGCTTGCAGTTGAAGAAGTTGAGAGATTTTATAGAGTATTAAATCCAGAAGATGACCCAGAAGAATATATATATGATGATACACAATGCCAAGTAGAAGTAATAAGTAAATTTAAATGGGAAGGTCATACTGAAACTTATACTGTTGATAATCAAACATATACAGACTATAAATATGAAATAATAGAACAAATAATATTGGTTCCTAAATCATATATACTTTACGATGAAATAGATAATATGGTTGATTCATACTTTGTAGAATATATCGACAATAACGATAAAAGACAAATATATATGATAGAAAATGCTAATGATTATATCGATGAAACAGATGTAGAACATCAAATAAGATTATCTAGTGCATTACCTATAAAAGGTAACATACCTAGTAGCGGTAATAAAAGAGCTTATAAATACTGGAAATTATCATTAGAAAAATCTAGCAAAAAAAATAAAGATTATAGGAAAAGACCTAAAAATTATGAGCCTGCTTTTTATGAAACTATGCAAAAAGAAGGCGATTTAAATCTTGTTTGGGCTATACAAAGAACTAATTTTGCGCCATTTTTACTTAAACAATGCAGAAGAGATAAGTATTGGCAAAAATTTTTAGTTAGAATAATGAAATTTTTTGATGAAAAAATAGTTTCATTTAGTGATAATTTTAAAAACAATAGAGGAACTGTTTTTTATGTAAAAAGCTATACTGGCGATGATGCTATGTCTAGTGAAAATATGTCTGCTTTTAGAATAAGAGGTGTAAAAAAAAGAATACAAACTAGCGTTATACCAAATAAATGTTATCTTGGAACAGAGCTTGATAATACAGATGCTATGTGTCTATATATAAATGAGCCTGATTTTTCTAATTCTACTGTTGAAGAAAGACAAAATGGAATATTTTATTATGTAAATCAATATATACTTGATTTAACATATTGGTATGGTGGGTATCATTTTTATACTAATTATTCTGATAATTGGCATTTAGGTGATTATGGCGAATATATGCAAAGTCTATTAAAGATTGTTTGGGGTAGTGGTGGTATAGTAAAAGTTCCTAGACAAAGAGATAGAAGATGGACGCCTATTTCACCAGATGTTGCTAGTATAGATACAAGCGATAAGCTTATAACATATAAGTCTAATGGTTTATATTTATATTCATCATTTAGAATAAAAAGCGATGCTTTTAATGTAGACCAAATAGAAGACTATGAGTTAGAATCATTATATAATCAACCATATAATATAAACTTTTTTCACGGAGATTATATAACTAATGTTCCTTGTGAACTTGCTACTGTAGATTTAGGAAGAGATGACTATATAACAGTTGCTAGTCCAGTTGGAGAAGGAACTACTAGTATTGTATATCCTAATCTATTAAATTTACCAAATAATACTCCAAGCGTTGAAGTTTTAAAAGAGCTTTTAAGAGATGATTTAATAATTAGTGATGAAAAATATAGATTTTATACTAAATATGGTTTAGGTTTAAATAATATAGATACATTAAATGGATATGTCAAAAGAACAAATATTCCAAAATATTATACAACCTTCTTCGGATTATATAAAATATACAGTGATGTATATAAACGAGGATATGCAATTAACCCAGAATGGCAACAAATGATAAATAATGAAAACGCTCAAATGCAATATGAACCTAGTTTAAATGGTAATTATAGCATACCTTCTGTATCAAATAATAATGAAAAATATAGTGCAAATGTTTATATAGATTGGTCTTGGGCTAATCCTACTAGAGATAATTTAGAAACTGTTGGAGGTTCTAGTAGAGTTATGGATAGAGATACTGGAGACTACGAAGGATTTGATAGTGCTGCATATATAAGATTTAAGCCAAATTGGATAAAAAATAAAATAATAAATAGAGCAAAAAGTATACTAAATAATCAAAATATTAATTTTAAATTCATTAATGGAAATAATGTAAGTAATGAATTTAAAAATAATTTTTTATTAGATTTGGAGGCTAATTATAGTTATAATAGATACAAAGAAGTTGTAATAAAAAAAGTAAAATATTATAAACCTAATTTTAGAACAAATAGCAATTTTATAAATTGGGGTAGAAGCGAAGACAATATAAAAAATATGCTAGATGTTGTTATTCCTGATGATTATGAAAAAGATACATACTATATCAAATATGAACCGCCTTGTAAAAATATATTTAAAGGCGAAGCAACAAGATATGGAGAAAAAGAAGCTTACGATGAAACATTTACATATTATAATGAAGTTCAACTTCCTAGCAAGATAACAGTAATAAGAATTGTTTATGAATATAAACTTGCAGGAAATAGTGAATTTAGCGGAGATGATTGGAATAAAATACCATCTGTATATGCAAAAGCTACATCTACAAGAGGCAAAATCGATTTTATATGGTGCTATGAACCTGATTTTACTCCTAGATTTCCTAGTAAATTATGGCTTAAAATACCTATGTGTTCTAAACAGGTTGTTGCATTATCAACAGTATTTATGTCTGCAAAAATACAAATAACTATAAAAGTTCCTACTACTTTTTTCAAAATTTTACTAGTTATTGTTGTTATTGTGGTATCATATTTCACTGCTGGAGGTGCAGCAGCTGGAGCTACATCTTTGATGTCTGCCGCTATGGCTGGTATGGCTACTGCCATAAGTTTTTCAAATCCAGAAGCAGGAGCTATTTTTAGCTTAATGGGAGCATTGATGTCTGCTGGTAGTAGTTTAGCTGCTTCAGCTGGAACGAGTTCTTTTAGTAATGTAGCAATAAATTCTATTATTAATTTATCTGTATCTGCATATAATGTTTATAGCGTTATGCAACAATCAAATAAATTAAGTGATGAACTTGCTAGACAAGAAGCTGAAGCCAAAAATAAAGAGCTTGAAAGTAAAAGAAAATTTGAAGAGATGTTACAAGAAGGAGTTAATTTATCTAATTATGATGTAAAATCTGATTTTACAGAAGAAATGGATATGTTTTATTATGTGGCTTATGGTGGTTTACTATATGATTATGAAGTATTTCAAAGTCAAACAATAGATAAACCTAGAGAAATAATGGAAAGCGAATATTATAATAGATTAAAATAAGGAGATTGATATGGGAGAAGAAGGACTTGCTCAAATGCTTTTAAATGGCGCTAGACTTTTTAATGGTCTAGTTAAGTCTAGTGGAGATAATCTTAGTAATTTTTTAAGTCAAAGAAGAAGAGATGATTATAATTCATTGACTCCATTGCAAAAAAATGTATTAATTAATCAAAGAGCTGCTCAAAATGAGCAAAATGCTAATAATGTTGGTATAACTAATCAAGACTTGATTGATTATATGAATAGTGAAGCTGTTAAGGCTAAATATGCTCAAATGCAACAAGAGTTAAATCAAAGAAAAGCTCTTGCAAATGCTCAAAGTATGCAAAATATGCAAAACGAAGCTGCACAAGAGTATAATCAAATGCTTTTAAGCTCTTTAAAGTGAAAGGATATGAAATGTGGGATAGTATAGTAAGCGGAATAAGTAATATAGGTAAGGCAATAGGTGGTCTTTTTGGTGGAGGCGGTGCTTCTAATGGAGTAAGTAGCGCTACTGCCAATGCACTTGAAAGTCAAATGGCTCAAAATGGTGGTAAATTATTTACTAGTTATATATCTAATCCAGTAGGTGTTGATAATGCTGTTTTAAATACTGTAACAAATATGCCATCTGCTACAATAGGTTTAACTGGTGGTATGGCTGGGTTAGGAGCAACAAATATACCAAATGGCAATAATTTTGGAAGCAATATAACAAGTGGAATACTTGGAAATGAAACTGGTAGTCATAGCTTTGGTTTAAAAGATATTGCAAATATAGCTGCTACAGGATATGATTTGTATAATAAGTATAAAACAGATAAAATAAACAGAGAAAATGCTCAATATGACCTAGATTGGAAAAAATCTGAAAATAATAGATTGAAAGAACGAAGAAAAGACATAACAAATAGTTATCAAAATGGAAAAGTGTTTTAATAAAGGATAAGATATGGCACTAACTACAATGCACGAAATGAAAGGTTTAACTGGTTATCAACAACTGTCTGCCCCTAATATGGCAGACACTATGTCTAAATTTATAAATAGCGACATTATGATGGATAAAAACCAAAGAGAAAAAGATGCACATCCTTTAGATTTAGCTATAAAAAGAGAAAATATATGGGATAGTGATATAAAAAATAGAGAAGGAGAATTTAATCTTGGTAGTCTTTTATCTGCTGATGCGTATGCTAGAAGAAACGATATTTTTAACAATGGACTAGGTTTGGCAGAAAACGCATTAGTGAATGCTGGTCGTATTGACCAAAATAAAAGAAGATTAGATGATTTAATGACTGTAAGTTCTATTCAATATGCTCCATATGCAACACAAGCACAAATAAATGCTCTTGCTTTAGGCGGAGCGAAAGGATATACTAGTCCTGAAATAGTAAATCAAAATCAAAGTAGAGCAGATTATTTTTCAACAGTATCTAATGCGTATAATATGTATCAAAACGGACAAATAACAGAAGATGAATTTAGAAATGTTATTGCTATTGGTAATAATCAAAATCAAACACCAAATGTTAATTCAAATAATGCTGTAAATTATTCAAATAGTGCAGCTCCAGCTCAAAATGGCACATTTGCTTATGGTGCTATAGCTCAAAATGTTAGTCAAACAGATGCTGATAAATTAGCAGTTATAAAGAAAATATCTGGTGCAGAAAGCTCTGGCAATATGATTGACCCAGAAACAGGAAAACCACCTAAAAATCCATATAGTGGTGCTATTGGAAAATATCAATTTATGCCTAATACATTAAAAGGTATGTATGAAATAATGAAGCCAAATATGACATATGAAGAATTTGAACATCAATATCTTACAAATGAGCCTTTTGCAGATAATATTGCTTTAAATTTCTTTAATAGAAATGATAAATTGCTTCAAAGTTATGGTATACCTACAAATCCAGTTACTCAAAGATTAATGTGGTATGGAGAAGGAAATGCTCAAAAAATTTGGAATGCTTTTGTAAATAATCCAAATACTCTTATGTCATCATTTTTGCCAGAAAAAACAATTACGCAAAATAAAAGTGAGATGAGTGGAACAGTTGGAGATTTTGTTGCTTTACAAGCTAAAAAAATGGGCTATAATGTAAATAATGATAATCGTAATGTAGATGAAGCTGCTGAACTTTTATTTAGAGATTATGATAAATTCTATAATAGTAAAATACAAGAAGCAAATAGAAAAGGAGCTGGTATTTTAAGCGGTCAAGATAATATGAGTTATCCTTATTTTATGTATAGAAATGAAGCTAATTCTGCTCCTAATTATTTAAAAGCTGATGTTGCAAAAGAAGTAGGTAATATAACAAAAGAAGGTCTTATATCAAAAGATTTACAAGATATATATACTATGCTTCCATCAGATATACAAGATGCCATAGCTAATCTTCCAATAGAACAAAGAGCAGAAGGTATAAAAAGTGTTTTTGGTGTTTTACAAAAAACAGGATATTTAAATAATAATAATCCTACTAATTCTTCTATTAGCTATAGCGCTTCTTCTCAAAGTAGTGTTCCTAATATAGGATATACTAGAATTCCAAAAGTTCAACGCATTCCTTTGCCTGATAATTTAGATAATTATATAGACGGTTTAGTTGGAATTGGTAGTAAAGAACAAGTTGAAGCTGCTAGGAATTATTGGAATAATGCTCTAGATAACGCCAATGACCAAATGTATAATATAGCTCAAGGAATTAATGATAATTACGCTAGACAGCAATATTCTAATGCTGCTAATCGTGATTCAATATTACAATTAGCTATAAATCAAATGAACGAACAATTAGGATTAAATAATCAACCTGCACAAACAAATCAAACTCAAGTATCTACTGAGAATACTACAAAAAATGACGGCGGTGAAAAAGTTGAAGATAATGAGAATATAATATTAAAAGATTTGCAAGATAAAGTTAATTATGCAAGAGAGAGAATGACTATAAATGATTCTAACAAGTTGTCATATATAGATAATTTAAGAGAAGAAAATAAACAATATGCTGATTGGTATCGTTCTCAAGTTGAAAATCTATTCTCAAATAATGATAGAGCAACAGCTATGGCAGAAGTTGAGAAAATAAAAGATACAGATGAATTTAAAAAGTTTACAGCAAACAATAAGATAGTATCTGATTTTATGGATAATAAAAATACAAATCAATGGAAACTAGATAAAGATAAAGATATTTATCCAGAAATGATAAAACTTGTTGAGGCTCACGCTCCTGAAGCAGCATCAGAACATTATTTTAGAGATAGAGAAAATGGATTTAATACTTTCTCTGATACTCATTTTAAAAAGCTATTTGATAAAACTGATGATAACAATAAATCAGGCAATAACAAAATTTCATTTGTAAATAAATTAGAGTCCTATGGCGAAGAAGGTAAAGCAAAGGCTAAAGCTTTAACTGATGCTTTTACAAGAACTAATTATAATAAAGATAATCCAAATGCCCTTACAGAAGCAATAGCATCTGCTTATGCTTTATCTTTAACAGTATTCCCAGAAATTGATAATATAGATAGTTCTATGAATAATAAGAATTTTATGTTCTTACTATCCGATATAATATCTAAGCCTTATACTGGAAAAGGCGATAGAATGGAATATTATCAAGAACTAGCAAGACAAGATG
>Ga0247608_10001880_pt1 | contig 27865 bp, 21 predicted proteins | sample 176DNAGHGlowgp2_FD_193490 | JGI IMG/M metagenome (GOLD analysis project Ga0247608, IMG submission 193490) | Sheep rumen microbial communities from Palmerston North, Manawatu-Wanganui, New Zealand - 1766 DNA GHGlow gp2 | ecosystem: Host-associated > Mammals > Digestive system > Stomach > Rumen ... | reverse complement strand
TACATCCAGTCTGGTATCATCAAGACACCGGAAATCGCAGTACTACAGGCCCAGAAAGAAATCGGCGTCTTTGGTATCCGCATGCAACGCATGTTCGGCATGGTACGTGACCTGCTGGAAGAGAAGGATGGTGACAAGTTCACCAAGCTCTACTCACGTATTGAGAAATACGAGGGTATCTCCGATAATATGGAGATAGAGATAGCCCGCTATTTGGAACAGGTTGGCGACGCTCACCTGTCAGACGAGACAAAATATAAGATACGCCAGATGATGCGTCAAATCAGCGAGCTGGAGTCTATCGGCGACGCCTGCTTCAATCTGGCCCGTACGCTGAACCGTCACCTGCAGTCACAAAAGGAATTCACGGAAAAGCAGTATCAGGAGCTGCGGGGTATGATGCAGCTTGCCGACGACTCACTGACACAGATGAACCGTACACTGTCAGGACGTCGTGAAGAGCAGAACATCAACGAGACCTTCCGCATCGAGAACGACATCAATGCACTGCGCAACCGACTGAAGAGCGACAACATCCAGGCCATCAACGACCATGAATACGACTACGCTATCGGCACCATGTATACCGACCTCATCTCTGAGTGCGAGAAATTGGGCGACTACGTCGTCAACGTTGTCGAAGCCCGACTGGGTAAGTAACATTAATGTAACAATATCGTAACCGTAACTTAATATGATTTATGGGGAAGTGTCGTAGAAAGGCCTTACCTTTGCACTGTCAACAGAGACAAACGAAGGATAAGAACTAATACAACACTTCTATATATGGATACAAATCCTAACTACTGGATGGCAGGTCTAAAGATTCTCGGAGCCTTAGGCCTGCTTATCTTTGGCATGAAACAAATGAGTGAGGCCCTGCAGAAGATGGCAGGTCCCCAGTTACGACATATCCTCGGACGAATGACTACCAATCGTTGGACAGGCATTATGACGGGCATAGGCGTGACGGCTGCCGTACAGTCATCTTCAGCCACTACAGTGATGACCGTCTCGTTCGTATCGGCCGGACTGCTTACCCTTGCACAGGCCATTTCGGTCATCATGGGAGCCAACATCGGCACGACACTGACGGCATGGATTATATCGCTAGGCTACGATATGGACCTGACGAATATTGTGTTTCCTGCCTTCTTCGTAGGCATGATACTCATCTACCGTCAGCGTCACCGTTTCGTGGGCGACTTCCTGTTCGGCATTGCCTTCATGTTCCTATCGCTCGTCATGCTTAGTACCACAGGAAAAGAACTGGACCTGGCCAACAACGATGCGGTAGTACAGTTTTTTGCCTCCTTCGACACGCAGAGCTACCTGACCATCCTGGCCTTCCTTGCCATTGGGACCATCATTACCTGCATCGTACAGTCGTCGGCAGCAGTGATGGCCATCACCATCATGCTCTGTTCTACAGGAGTACTGCCCATATACCTGGGCATTGCCCTGGTCATGGGCGAGAACATCGGCACTACGGCAACGGCCAATCTGGCTGCACTGGGTGCTAACCGTGAGGCACGTCGGGCCGCACTGGCTCACCTCGTCTTTAACCTGATAGGCGTGACGTGGGTGCTGTGCATATTCTACCCCTTTGTCGACTTAGTACTGCGATTGGCCAATGGGGCATCGCTGCCCGTAGTGCTGGCTACATTCCACACCTGTTTTAACGTCACCAACACGCTGTTGCTCATCGGCTTCATACCACAGATAGAGAAGCTATGCTACCACCTGCTACCCGACAACGAGGAGCCAAAGGAGCCTTTCCATCTACAGTATATTGAGAGCAACCTCATCAAAACACCAGAAATAGCAGTTCTTCAGGCACAGCGTGAGACTGCCCGTTTCGGCGAACGCATGCAGGACATGTTCGGCATGGTAAAGAACCTATTGCAGGAAAAGAGCGACAAGGAGTTTACTAAACTCTTGAACGAGATAGCCTATCAGGAGGACTATTCTGACCAAATGGAACTGGCCATTGCCAACTACCTGGAACAGGTGAGCAATGCCCACCTGTCGGACGAGACAAAAGAGAAGATACGCAGCATGATGCGCCAGGTAGACGAACTGGAGAGTGTAGGCGACGCCTGCTATAACCTGAGCAACGTACTGAAAAGACAGCATGAAGACGGCAAACAGTACACTGCCAGACAAATGGAAAACATCACGAAGATGGTAGAACTGGTAGACAAGGCGTTGACACAGATGAACCAGGTAATTAAAGGACATCGCAGAGAACAGAACATTGCAGACACCCTTAATATAGAGAATGCCATCAACGACCTGCGCAACCAACTTAAAGCCGACAACCTAGACAACATTAACAAACGTGAATACAGCTATGTCGTGGGTACACTGTACAACGACTTCATCAATGAATGCGAGAAACTGGGCGACTATGTAGTAAATGTAGTACAGGCAAGACTTGGTATTTAGGAAATTAATTAGTATCTTTGCCCCCATGAAACGAATACTAATTATTGACGACGAACATGACCTGTGCGAAATACTGGCTTTCAACCTGAACGCAGAGGGCTACGACACTACTATTGCACACTCAGCCGCAGAGGCATTAGAGGAAATAGAGAAAAGCAAATCGGCCGGTACTCATTTCGACTTGCTGCTTCTTGACGTCATGATGGACGGCATGTCAGGATTTGAACTCGCCAAAGAACTTAAAAAGCAGATTCCTATCATCTTTCTTACAGCCAAAGACACTGAGGAGGATAAACTACAGGGATTCAGCCTTGGGGCCGACGACTACATCGCTAAGCCATTCTCCGTACGTGAGGTACTGGCCAGGATTAATGCCGTATTGGGACGTACTGCAAACATGAAGCCAGAAACACTAACCTACAAAGGGCTCACTGTCAACCTGAGCAACAAAACGGTACAAATAGACAAGAAGAACATCTCGTTGACACGGACTGAATTTGAGATTCTCGTACTCCTCCTCTCTGAGCAATATCATGTCTTCACACGACAGGAGCTCTTAGATCGTGTTTGGCCTGATGATGTCGTTGTAACAGACAGAACGGTAGATGTCAATATCACCCGCCTTCGCAAGAAGATAGGCTCTTATGCGGGCGTTATCGCAACCCGGCAGGGATACGGCTATTGTTTTGAGGAGATTTAAGCTATGAAGAAGCGAATAATAAGGCCTTTACACCTTAGCTTCAAGAAAATGAGCGAAGGAAGGAAGATGTATCTTAGCGTCATGTCTGTCTTCTTTGCCTTTGCTCTTGTCTTTATCCTTTTCGAAGACTACGACCGAAGTCACTTCTCACCCTTTGAAGAACCTTCCGACTACCACCTTATAGCCTTTTCCGTCATCGTTATGATAGGCCTCGCCTGGATGCTCAATCGCTATGCCAGAAGAATGGACCAGCGCATCAGCCGTGAACAGGCAGCCAAGGAAAACGCAATGCGACGACAGCTTACAAACAATATCGCCCACGAGTTGAAGACTCCCGTTGCCAGTATCCTTGGCTATGCTGAGACATTAAAGAACCATCCAGACATCGGCAAAGAGACCCTCAATCAGTTCATAGAACGCACTTACAGTCAGGCGACACGGCTGACAGCTCTGTTACAGGACATCTCAACACTGAACCGCATAGACTATGCACCAGACCAACTAAACATGGAGCGCATAGAAGTGTCACACTTGGTTTCTGACATCGTAAATGAAACGTCGCTCACCCTGGCCAAACATAGGCAGACATTCCGCAACTGCCTCCAGGGCGATATCATCATCATGGGCAATGTCTCGCTGCTTTATAGCATCTTCCGCAACCTTATAGACAATGCCTCCAACTATGCAGGTGATGGAGCCACCATCGAACTCACTGCCACAGAACAGAGACACTATTGGAAGTTCACCTTCAGCGACGACGGACCAGGCATTGGCGCAGAACACCTGACACGCATCTTTGAACGCTTCTACCGTATAGACAAAGGGCGCAGCAGATCCTTAGGGGGCACGGGGTTAGGACTTTCTATCGTCAAGAATGCTGTAACACTTCACGGAGGCACCATAGAAGCACAAAGCGCCGACCCTCACGGCCTGCGCTTCGTATTTACATTGAAAAAGTAGTTAACATGCTATATCGCCATATCCTTCTTACGCCAGAAGCGATAGGTAATATCTTCAAACGTACCGTCCATCAGCCTCCGATACATACGCTGATTGGTCGTTGCTGACTTCAGCGATCCCAAATGACTGATATAAGGACCTACCTTAATGAAGTCAAAATCCTGTTTGTTCACTACTGAAGGTATGCGGATACGACCGCTATACCAAGCCACGTGAAACTGAGGGTGGTACTCGTGAATATACTGCGCCAGAAGGTTCACCCCCTTCGGGTCACAATCGCCTCCCATGAAGGCTATACACGTAATGTCGGTACCATACTGGGATACAAAATCGTCGATGGCATCAGTATTCAGGGGCATACCAATATCATCCCACAAATACTTACTGTGACAGCCCGGACAATGACACGGGCAATTAGAAATATTAATTGCCAGTGTCACCTCGTCGGGTATCTCTTGGAAAACAATTCCTATATTAACGTACTTCAGCATGGCTTATACGTTCTGTTCTGCATGGGCATAGAAGCGGCGGGCAGCCTCTTCCTGACGCGGCTGTGAGAAGTTGGAGACACGCTTCAGGTAACCGATGATACGTGTCATGTAGTCAACGTTCTTCGAGTGGCACTTAGGACACTCGTGAAGATAACGCTTGTCAATATGACCACACTCATTGCACACAGTGTTGGGTATGTTGAACGTAAAGTAGTTACACCCCTCCTGGGCAGCTACCTTCAACAGGTGCAGGTACTGCTGCTTCGAGAGATGTTCGTCCAGATTCATGTGCAGGGCAGAACCACCCGTCAAATGTTCGATATAGGGACGTCCGTGCAACTTGAACTTGTCAATGACTGACAGCGAATCATCCTCTACTACATAGAAATAGCTGTTATAGCAGTCGCGCGGCACAAAGTAGCCGTCTTCACGGTCCCACTTGGCGTGCTTCACGCCCACATTCTCTGCAGGAATCATCTCACAGTTGAACATCAGTTCCTTCGTGCGATACTGCTTGTTGTACTTCTCTATAAGTCCTAAGATTCCTTGTACGAACTTCTTGTATTCCTCGTTGGGAGTAATCTTCAGACCCATAAATTCTGCAGCCTCCACGAGACCGTTGATACCAATAGTCAGGTACTGACGCGAGATGTTGATGTAACCCGCATCAAAAAGCGGCAGCATGCCATGAGCCTGCAGCTCCTTCAGATTCTCGTTATAGGCACTCTGTACCTTATGGCACAGGTCGATAATCTCGCCCAAATACTCCAGGTAGTCCATCTTATGATTGACGGCATACTGAATGCAGCGGTTCAGATTGATGGTAAGCACCGACTTGGAACCTGTCGACACGCCGCCAGCTCCCAACGTATAGCTAAAGCCGTTGTCGGTAATCTCGTTGCGCAGACGGCAGCACGAGCTGAGCGAGTCGGCATTATCACTCATATAGGTAAAGAACGAATGTCCCTCGCTGTACATCTCTGCCGTGAAGTCGCCCCACTCCTTGTCCTTGCATTCTCCGTTCTCATCGACCAACAGTGCCATGGTCTCCACGGGGAAGGTCAGCAGCGTCTTGGTGCGCTCCTGGTTGAACCACTTCATGAAGCGCTTCTGCAACCATGACAGACCGTCCCAGTCGGGCTGGCTTCCGTCGGGGAAGTAGAACTCGCCAAAGATACTCTCGAAGTAGTAGCGGTCGTAGTAAGCCACGTTCCAGAATACGGCCTGATAGTTGCGGGCACCGGTAGGTTGGTTCAGCGTGTACACTATCTGCTCAAAATAGTCTGTAATCACTTTGTCAATACTACGTTTCTTCAGCGACAGGTCGGCCTGCTGCTCCGGATGCTGCCAATAGTCTTTGCCATACTCCTTGCCTATGAAGTAGTTCATGTACATCAGGAACTCAGGGGTGGCACAGGCACCAGAGAGCATAGAGCTCACCATGAACACCATATTGACGAATCCCCCTGCAAACGACTTCAGGTTCGTAGGAGCCGTCGAGTTACCACCTATAGCTACCGTACCGCCAATAAGCCATGGGTACATGGTAATAGAAGCGCAATAGTTGGCAAGGCTCGTCTCGTCGTTCTTATATATAAAGTGGTGCGTCAGCTTGTCAATATACTCGTCAGCCAACTGCTTGCCGTACATCTTCTTAATGCGATCTGTCAGCAGGCGACGGTTCAGACGGATGAAGTTCGACTTGGGCAGTTCGCCAATCAGCGTGGCAATATTCTTATGCTCCACATTGGCATTGGCATCATACTTCGAACCGGTGGCTGCATTCACTGACTCCATGTACTCCGACAGGAAGTTCATCTTCTCCAACGTCTCGCGGTCCTCGGTATGCTGCTGACGATACAGGATGAACGACTTGGCCACGCGGTAGAAGCCTTCGCGCATCAGAGCCTCCTCCACTTGGTTCTGGATGTCCTCCACCTTGATATCGTCGTGCATGTCCAGATGACTGAGAATCTTAGAAATCGTTCCCAGGTCTGCAGGCTCATCCACGCTCTCGAACGCCTTAACGATGGCGTTCATAATTTTGTCTAACGAGAAGCGGTCCTTCGAACCGTCGCGTTTAGTAATGGTAAAATTCTTAATTTCCATTGTATATCTTAAATTGTTATTGACAGTCGTTACACTTACACACTGTAGAGGCCTTCAAAACCTCTCGTAAGGATTGTAAACACGGCTAAAGTTCACTTCTATGATGCTCTTTCTCTCCGTCCGCTTTTGGGAAACTTTTAAAGCCTTCCGCTCAAGAAAGTTTTCCATTTCGGACAACTTTTTAGTTTTTCAGTCTGGAAAAGTTCTCCACTCCGGTCAACCCGAATCGAGTGCAAAGATACAAATTATTCCCTTACCATGTACACTTTTGGAGAAGAAATAATTGCAAAAAATAGTTAATCCCAAAACACTGATGACTATTGCAACTATCGTACGTCTTTCATATACAAGGAAATATAATAATGATTTAAAGCGTATGAACAACAGTAAGTATCGTGGTGTGGTGGTGCCTATGGTCACCCCCGTCACCCAGGACGGACGGCTCGACGTGGAAGCCGTGCAGCGTATTATCAGCTTTTTTGCAGACAACAAGGTATCACCCCTGCTCATGGGTACTACTGGCGAGGGCAACAGCGTCTCACAGGCTGACGGTCAGCTGTTTGTAGAAACGGCAGTGAAGGCTGCTGCAGGTCGCATTCTGATTTATGCCGGACTGACGGGCAACTGCTTCAGCGAGCAGGTGCGCCAGGCCGAGGTCTACACCGCCCTTGGTGCCGACGTCATCGTGGCCACGCTGCCCACCTACTACGCGCTGACCGAGGAACAGATGTACGAATACTACCGGACGCTGGCCGACTGCATCACCGGTCCGCTGATGCTGTACAACATCCTGGCCACGACACACATGTCTATTCCCGTTGACGTCATCAAGCGCTTGGCCGACCACCCCAACATCGTGGGTCTGAAGGACTCTGAGCGCGACCTGGAACGCATGGCGCAGTGCATCGAGATAGCCAAGGGCCGCGACGACTTTGCCTACTTCTGCGGCTGGGCAGCACAAAGTGCTCATTCGTTAGAGTTAGGGGGCAATGGCATCGTGCCCTCAACAGGCAACTATGTGCCCGAAATGTTCCAACAACTGTTCGACGCTGCCGTCCGTGGCGACATGCAGGAAGCCAACCGCCTGCAGGACGAGACCAACGAGATAGCCAAGATATACCAAAAGGACCGCACCCTCGGCCAGAGCCTCACCGCACTGAAGGTGATGATGCAGACCAAAGGCCTCTGCGAGCCCTGGATGCTCATGCCGCTCACCCGCCTCAGTGCCGACGAAGAACAAGCTATTAAGGACAAACTGAAGTAACACACCATGAGCTGGATTGACTATTTCATCGTGGCGCTGTCCATCCTGGCGGCCATCGGCACAGGCGTCTACTTCGCCCACAAACAGAAAGACACGTCGCAATACTTTGCCGGCGGAGGCAAGATTCCCGCCTGGGCCGTGGGCATCAGCATCTTTGCCACCCTGATTTCGAGTGTTACCTTCCTGGCCTACCCCGGAGCCGCCTACGCCGACAACTGGATACTGCTGGTACAGGGTCTTATGGTGCCCATCGTGCTGGTGGCCCTCATCGGCATCATCGTACCCCTGTTCCGAAAGGTGATACGTCTCTCCACCTACGAGTACTTCGAGCGCCGCTTCGGACTCTTCGCACGCCTTTATTCGTCTCTGGCCTTTACGTTGGGCCACTTCTCCAAGGCAGGTACGGTATTCTTTCTCGTCTCCATGGCACTGGCCACCTTCCTCGACATCAACATCTACAGCATCGTGCTGATACTGGGTGTCACCATCATCATACTGACGCTCTTCGGCGGCATGGAGGCCATCGTATGGATGGACGTAGCACAGGGCTTCCTGCTCATCGGTGGCGGCATCATCTGTATCCTCATCCTCATGTTCGGCATCGAAGGAGGTCCGGCAGAGACCTTCCGCATTGCCTCAGAGTACAACAAGATATCGTTCGGCCCCTACGACTGGGATCTGACGCAGCTGACGTTCATCGTCATGGTGCTCAACGGAATCTTCTATGCCCTGCAGAAGTACGGCACCGACCAGACCATCGTGCAGCGCTACCTCGCCGCCAAGAATGACCACGAGGCCAAGAAGGCCGCCTACATCGGTGTGATGATGTCAGTACCCATCTGGGCCCTGTTCATGTTCATCGGTACCGCCCTCTTTGCCTACTATCACGCACATGGGGCGCCCCTGCTGCCTGAAGGCATCAAGGCCGACGAGGTATTCCCCTACTTCATTGCCCACGAGCTGCCCGTAGGCATCCGAGGCCTCATCATTGCCGCCCTGGCTGCCGCCGCCATCTCGTCACTGGACAGCGACCTCAACTGTCTGTCGGCCATTGCCGTGCAGGACTATTATATGCGCTTCCGCAGTCAAGCCACCGACCAGCAGCAGTTACGCTTCGGCAAGTGGATGGTGGTGGTGGCCGGTGTAGGAGCCATCGGCGTGGCAGCACTCTACATCTCGTGGGGTGGCGAGGGCGTGCTGGGAGCACTCTTCTCGCTCTATGCCATTTTCTCTGCCGGCATCGTAGGCATCTTCATCCTGGGACTGTTCTCGCGCCGTGCCAACAAACAAGGTCTGTACATCGGCATCGCTGCCGCCGTGCTATTCACGGCATACGCTGTGCTGACCTCTACAAAGGTAGACATCGACGGCAATGGCGTAAAGGAGACCCTGCTCGACCTGGACGACTGGAACTTCACACACCACAAATACATGCTGGGCGTGTACAGCCATCTGATAGTCCTCATCGTGGGCTATCTGGCCTCCTTCCTGTTCAAGACGCCACTGGCCGACAAGGAACTCACCATCTGGGGCTATCTGGAGGAAAAGAAACGTACAAAAGAATAAGACAGCCTCGCCGTTAGTCTGACGTCCTGCGATAGATTCGCCAGCCTATAGCAGCAATGACGATACTCATCAGCGGACTCAGATAGTTAAAGAAGCAATAGGGCAGATAGGTAAGCGTTGGTACGCCAAGCACCGTCGCCTGAGTCATGCCGCACGTGTTCCAAGGTATCAGTACCGAGGTCACCGTTGCGGCATCTTCTGTAGTACGGCTCAGCAGGCGTTTCTCATAGCCCTGCTCACGGTATGCCTCCTTGTATATATCGGCATTGAGTACGATGGATATAAACTGGTCGCCCGTGGTAACGTTAAGAAACAGGCCCGTCCCCACCGTCGACGACACCAGCGACACGCGGCCGCGCACCCAGCGCATAATGACCCTGGTAATGCTCTCTATCATGCCGCAAGCCACCATGGTCGCCCCGAAGCACATGGCACAGAGTATAAGCCAGATGGTGTTCAGCATGCCTGCCATGCCTCCCGTCGCCACCAGCTCGTTCAGCTCGGCATGACCCGTATCCACACTGGTAGCCCCATAAAAGCTGATGGCCAGTCCGCGAACCATACTGTCATTGCCGGCTATCTCCGTCAAGATATGAGGCTGCGCCAGCAACGCCACGGCACCGGCCATGACCGACGAGACAAAGAGCACGATGAGCGAGGGCACGCGGCGAACTATCAGCACACCCGTCAGCACCGGCACCAGCAACGTCCACAGGGTTATATTAAACGTCTTCGACAGCCCTTCGGTATACAGTGCTATCTGCAGCTCCTCGTCAGAGCCATGGTCCAGCCCCGCAATGAAGAATATGATGAGCGATAACGTAAACGTCGGCACCGTAGTGAACGTCATGTAGCGGATGTGCTCAAACAGGTCTACTCCCGTGGCCGACGACGCCAGAATAGTAGTGTCGCTCAAAGGCGACATCTTGTCGCCGAAGTAAGCTCCTGATATGATGGCACCTGCCGTCCATGCCTCCGACACCCCCAGCGCATGACCAATGCCCAGCAGTGCCACGCCGATAGTGGCTATCGTGGTCCACGAACTGCCAGACAGCAGCGACACCATGGCACAGATGCCGCATGCCGACACCAGGAAGTACTGCGGCGACATAATCTGTATGCCGTAGTAAATCATCGTAGGCACCACGCCACTAATCATCCACGACCCGCTCAGCATTCCTATACACAACAGAATAAACAGCGTCACGCTGATACCGCCTATCGTCTTCCCTATCTGCGCCTCTATCCTTTCCCATGGCACGCGATAGAAAGCCACTGCGATGCATATACATACAGCCGTAGCCAAAAGCAGTGCTATCTGGCTGCCTCCACTCAGCGAGTCGCTGCCAAAGAGCGTAACCACAACGGCAAGGAAGCTTATCAGTACAACCACGGGAAGAATGGCAACAAGCGGATGAGGTGTTCTTATTTCGTCTGACATAACGGCCGCGAAGATACAAATAATATTCCAAATGCCAAAGCGATTACCGGAAAAGATGACAAAACACTTGTCCGTTCGTCATCTCATTAGTATAATAAATGCAAGAATATGAAATCAATTACCCTTCTGCAGCCTCAAAAGATAGTCTTTGGCACTGGCTGCATCCAGACATTAGTTGACGATTACCTGAAACTGGGCCTCAAGCGCCTCTATGTACTCACCGCCCCACCCATCCTGCCCCTCATCCAGGAGGCACTCATCACACTGAAAGGCGCGGGAGTCAGCATCGAGCTGTTTGACCAAATCATGGCCGAGCCCACGCTCAACGACTTTAACAGCATCGTGGCCAAGGCCCGCCTCTTCCATGCCGACAGCGTGGTAGGCATCGGCGGCGGCTCCGTGCTCGACGTAGCCAAACTCGTCGCTGCCTTTGCTGACAGCGACCAGCAGGCTGCCGACTGCTTCGGCACAGGCTTCATCCAGAAGAAAGGTCTCTGGCTGGCCTGTCTGCCCACCACGGCAGGCACGGGCAGCGAGGTGTCGCCTAACGCCATTCTCTTAGACGAGCGCGACCATCTGAAGAAAGGCATCGTGTCGCCCTACCTCATAGCCGACGCTGCCTACGTAGACCCCAAGCTGACGTGGACCGTTCCTGCCAAGGTGACGGCCGACACCGGCATGGACGCCCTCACCCACTGCATCGAGGCCTATACCAACAAGTTTGCCCACCCAGCAGTCGACATCTACGCCCTGCAGGGTATTCGCCTCATTGCTGCCAACCTGGAGCGTGCCGTGAAGGACGGCAAAGACGTAGAGGCCCGCGAGGCCCTGGCCTTCGGCTCGCTCTACGGCGGTCTGTGCCTCGGACCCGTCAACACCGCCGCCGTACACGCCCTGAGCTACCCCTTGGGCGGCGAGTTCCATATTCCACACGGACTCTCCAACGCCATCCTGCTGCCCAGCGTCATGAAGTTCAACGCCGAGGTCAGCCAGAAACGCTATGCCGAGGTGGCCGTGGCGCTGAGCTGCCAGCCCGGCCGCGACGACCAGGAGACGGCCCAGCGCGGCGTAGAATTCATCTACCGACTGGCCGAAGCCGTAGGCATTCCCAAGAAACTCACCGACCTTGGCATCCCCCAGACGGCCGTCGACGGCATGGCCCGCGCCGCCATGGAAGTACAGCGCCTGCTGAAGAACAACCCCCGCGAAGTCACCGAACAAGACGCCCGCGATATATATAATTCACTTTATTAACCCGAAGCCTCGAAGCCTCGAAGCCTCGAAGCCTCGAAGCATCGAAGCATCGAAACATCGAAGCCTCGAAACATCGAAACGTCGAAGCATCGAAGCATCGAAGCATCGAGACCTCGAAGCCCCCGAAAAAAAAACCAACCCTCATTATGAAACCAATATTAGCCATCACCATGGGCGACCCTGCAGGCATCGGTCCTGAAATCACCGTACGTGCCCTCAACCGCCCCGAGACCTACGAAAAGTGCCGTCCCATCGTCACCGGCGACGCCGCCATCCTGTCACAGGCAGTCCAGCTGCTTGGCTTCAACCTCAAGGTCAACGCCGTACAGCGTGTCCAGGACGCCCGCTTCGAGCATGGCACCATCGACGTCTATGACATGCAGTGCGTAGACCTCTCTACCTTCGAGTTCGGCAAGGTACAGCCTCAATGTGGCAATGCCGCCTTCCAGTATATCAAGAAAGCCATCGAGCTGGCCATGGCCGACGAGGTGGACGGCACCGTGACAGCCCCCCTGAACAAGGAAGCGCTGAACCTGGCCGGTCACCACTACGACGGCCATACCGAGATATACGCCACCTTCACGCATACGAAGAAGTACGCCATGATGCTGGCCGACGAGAACATACGCGTCATCCACGTCTCCACCCACGTACCCCTGCGTAAGGCCTGCGACCTGGTGAAGAAAGCCCGCGTCATAGAGTGCGTAGAACTCATCGACGATGCCTGCCGCCAGTTTGGCATCGAGCGTCCCCACATCGGCGTAGCCGGTCTGAACCCCCACTCCAGCGAGAACGGCATGTTCGGCTGGGAGGAGGCACAGGAGATCATTCCCGCCATCGACGAACTCAAAGCCCGCGGTTTCGACGTCGACGGCCCCGTACCCCCCGACAGTGTCTTTGCCAAGGCCAAGTGCGGACAGTACGATGGCGTCGTAGCCATGTACCACGACCAGGGACACATCCCCCTGAAAGTCTGTGCCTTCAACTGGAACAAGGAGACAGGCAAGATGGAGTCGGCCAGCGGTGTCAACATCACCCTGGGACTGCCCATCATCCGTGTCTCGGTAGACCATGGCACAGCCTTCGACGTTGCCGGCAAGGGCATTGCCAACGACTCGGCCATGACGCTCTCCATCGACTACGCCACCCGCATGGCAATATATAGGAAGAATAAAAAGTAAAAGGGGGGAAGCGCCTGGAATGATTGTTATTGCTGACGACATCACCGGGGCAGCCGAGATAGCCGGCATCGCCTTCGAGGCAGGCCACCCTGTACGTCTGGTCTGCGCTCCTGCCACGGCTACCGCTGCCAACGGCATTACCGTCGTAGCCACCGACACACGCTCCATGACGGAGGCCGACGCCATCGACCAGACCCGTCACATCGCCTCCCGGCTGACAGGGCACCACATCTTCAAGAAGACCGACTCGGCCCTCCGCGGCCATGTCGTGGCCGAGCTCACCACGCTCCTGCAGACCACCGGCTACCGGCGGGCCGTCTACCTGCCTGCCAATCCTTCCAAAGGCCGTACCATCAGCCAAGGTGTCTACTACATTAACGGCACGCCCATCCACCAGACCGACTTCAGCTTCGACCCCGAGTTTCCGGCCCGCACGTCGTCACTGCGCGAGCGCTTCCCCAATGCCGAAGGCCACGGCATCCTCATGCCCGATGCCACCACCCCGGACGACATCCGTCACGTCGTCTCCCAGTATGACGACGGCCACACGCTGTTTGCCGGTGCGGCAGACCTCTTTGCGGCCATAACTGCCCGACAGCCTGTTCCGCACGACAGGCCAACGTCAGGCCTGCCCGACAAGCCGTCAGTCCCTATGGGACATGCCTCTACCCTCATCCTCTGTGGCAGCACACAGAGCAAGCCGCTACATTTGGGCATTCCCACAGCCCCCATGCCGCGACAGGTCTACGACGGTTCCGAAGACCTGTCCGCATGGGATACCACAGCCTACGACACAGGGCACAGCCTCATCCTGACCATTCCCCACACCCACCGTACCGGCAAGGCGGTGGCCGTACACCTGCGCACCGTGATGGCCCGGATGGCATGCCGTCTGGTGGCTCGTCAGCGCCCCGACCACCTCGTCATCGAGGGTGGAGCCACCGCATGGGCCACGTTGCAGGCCCTGGGCTGGAACGAGTTCCTGATAGAGCACCAGCTGGCCCCAGGCGTAGTCCAGATGCGGGCCGCGTGCGGTACGCTGGTAACCCTCAAACCCGGCAGCTACCCCTGGGGCAACTTGTTCTCGTCACACTGCTGCTAATACAGCATCTTTCCTCGTTTAGAAATACACTCCAAGCGACAGGGCGTGGAACTGTGGCCCGCGTCCTGACTTGAACACCGACATGGGCGAGTACTTGAAGTAGAGGCCCACACCATAGTAGCGAAGGACAGCCATGAGGTCGACGGTGACCGGACGGATGCCAATCTTGTGAATCGTGTAGTCGTAGTCACGGTCGTCCTTCTCAAAGTAGCTATTGATGGAGCCCCCGTTGATGTTCAGGACAGGACCCAAGGTGAGCTTGACATGGCTCTTCTGCCCGAACTTCTGGGTAAAGAAGAAGGGTATGGAAAGACTGTACACCGAGATGCGCGATCTGCGGTTGGCAGTATTCTCGGGGTAGAGGCCCAGTCCGGTAACGCCATCGGCATCCTTGTTGAACATCTGGTCGTCCCTGAGTCCATAGCCGCGAGCCGTGAAGCCTAAGCCTACAGAGTAGGTCTGCAGTCTCTTCTTCGGGGTGTAGTCGTATTGCAGCCATAACATGCCCTCGAACGATTTGAAGGGCCTCATCTTGTACTCCCCGGGCACAGCGGTGGGCAGTGAGACGCCCAGTCCAAAGTGCAACGTGATGGCATGTGAGCGCCATGCATCGTTTTTCTTTCCCACGCTCCACCCGATAGCGTTTAGTTCACGGTAGGTGCGCTGCTCGCTGACGTAGTTGCTGTCTACCAGCTGGATCGTGTTCCTGTAGACGTAGCTGTCGTCGCCCTCACGACCCATCACCCTGATTTGCTGTAACGAGTCGCCCGCAATCACCACCACCTTACGTGCATTGTTAATCACCGTCGTGTCGTTGTCCTCAGCGCCACGCACTGTCACTGTGCCCAACAGGGCCATTGCAAATAAAAGTGTTTTCTTCATGCTGTTTATCATTTAACTTATTTGTTTGACATGCTCTCCAGTGTCTTAATCGAGGCCTGCGGCCCCTCCATGTAGATGACAAGCACCCCCTCGCACCGTGCCTTATAACACAGCATGCGCTTAGTATTGCCGTGCGGCGACAGTTCCAGGAAGACCTGATAGAGGCCGTCGTCGGTAATGACCTGGTAGTCCTGTTCCGTACGCTCGGCCAGGTCCTGCTCAAGCAAGGCCTTGATCTGTTTCTCCTGCTTGCCCGTGGGCTCAAAGCGCAGGCTGCGGAAATAGGTCAGTCCGTACTTGCTGAGCGAACGTCCCCGTACGCGGGTCTCCACCATACGCTCTTGTGGCACTATCTTTCCTTCAAACAAGGCATTGATATGCAAGTCCTTTTGTGCCCGCGCCCCCATCTGCAAAACCACGAAGGCCATCAGCATCATAACTCTCTTCATACGCTATCACTTATTCTAAATTAAACATCTCGTTAAGCTGTTGCTCCACATTGTCCTGCCCGTTACCCGTAACCATGGTCGCGGCCGTACACCTCAACTCGCTCATCACCACAGCGGGGTCCGTAGTCCGCCGGCCGTAGATATAGGCTTCACACTCATCCTGGACCTGCATCCTTCGTGACAGGAAGAAAGCGCCATTGACTATCAGCAGCAAAGCCACAACAGCCACAGCCACCCACCGGTAGAACAACGTCTTACGCAATGGTATTTTCTGTGCCAGCGGCTCGTCCACTGCCGCCGTCTGCATATCGAGGAACAACTCGCGATAGTGCAGAAGTTCTGTCGGCACGTCTCCCCTCCGATAGAGCCGGTAGAGCTCGTGTTCTTCCTCCAGCGTAGTCTCTCCCTGAAAGAAACGCTCGGTGAGTAACCGTATATTACTTTTCTTCTTCATATTTCTGTCGTCTCATATATTCGTCTCTTACTGCCATGCGTGCCCTGCTTAGCGCCTTTCTTACGGCAGCCTCGCTCATCTGGAGCAGCGTGGCCAGCTCCTTCATTTCCATACCCTGCATGTGGCGCAGCCGGAGCAAGGTCTGCTGCACATCAGGCAGACGGTCAACCACGGCCATCAGGCGCTCCAGGCGTTCGCTCTGCCCAACTTCCGGTGCTTCTATTGCCAGCGTCTGGCAACTTACCGAATTGCGCCGTCGCCGCAGCAGGTCGATGCATATATTCCTTGTCAGCACCGTGGCCAGCCCTTCTATCGGGGGGCGCAGCCTTTCGTGCATCTGCCAGAGGCGCAGCAGCACATCCTGGACGGCATCCTCGGCCTCGCCGTCCTCCGCCAGATAGCGTCGGGCCTGGCCTGTCAGCTGCGGTCGCAGTGTACTCACTGCCTGCTGAAATTCCTCTTTCGTCATACTTCCGTTTCTTCCGTTTACCTATTATACGCTAAAGAGTCTGTTTTGTGACATGAAAAAACAAAAAAATTCTCCTTGGCCGGAGAATTTCTATAGAACAGGAAGGAAGCGCAAGGCCTCTAATCCCTCAGCGAATAGGTCACCGTCGTCACCACGCGCACCTTCTTAATGTAGGGCGTGTTCTCGTCGCGGTTCTCTATCGAGAACTGCCCCTGGTCCGCACTCACTATCTTGTTCAGTTTAGAGTGCGAGTTCTCAGCAAACTGCTGGGCGGTCTTCTCGGCGTTCTCAATAGCCTCCTGCATCATCTTGGGCTTCATCTCCTTGAACGACACGTACTCGTACTTCACCGGATTCTCGTAGCCTCCGTCCACAATGGCCACACCCTCCTTCAGCAGGTCGCCCTGGCGGGCTATGATGCCGCGCACCTGCTTTACCTGCTGCGAGGTCACGGTAATGACCGAAGTCACAATGTATCGGTAGGGCTTGTGGCCGTCGCTATACTCGCGGGCCTGCAGGTCCACCACCTGCGGGGCGTTTTGCGTCAGCTCCGTCTCCTTGATGCCGTTGCGCAGCAAGAAAGCCTTTATCTTCTGCTGCGTGCTGCCTATCTTGTTGTACAACTCAGGCAGGTCGTTGCCTACCTCCTTCGACACGATGGGCCACGTCACCTTGTCGGCCTCCACCTCACGCTCGGACAGGCCCTTCACGTTCACCTTACGGTCCTTCTCGGCAAAGTTGTCTATGCCGGCCTTGATAAACCATCCCAGACACACCAGTCCCAGCGCAATAAGTGCCGAGCCAATCATTCTGTTCTCTTTCATAAGCTATTTTCCGTTAATTTAACTACACTGCAAACCTTCATTGCAGATACCACGCTGCAAAAATACACCAAAACTTTGACACCCACAAATCTTTCACCCGAAAAAGTTCCAGCTCGCCTCGTATTCGCGTTCTTGTCCAGTATTTGTCCAGTATATGTCCAGTATTTGTCCAGTGAATGACTGAAGAAACACTGAACAAATACTGAACATATACTGAACATGAACGGGAGGTCGACGGGACTGCGAAGCAAGGCGAGGCTGAAAGAAAAAAAAGGATTCTTTTTGTTTTTCGCTCACTATTTCGTAATTTTGCAGACGAAAAACCGCCTTACGAAGGCTACGAACCAAGAATCAAGAATGAACACAATGCATAAGATAGTTGTTTACCTTATTATTATAGCGTGCCTGCTGTCGGCGTGTGCCGAGGGCGAGGCCGACTATCGTATCGGGGTGTCGCAATGTAGTAAAGGACGCTGGCGCGACAAGCTGAACCAGGAGATGCTGGCTGCACAGCACCTATACGAGAAGAACGTAAAGGTGATGATAGCCAACGCCGACGACGACACACGGCAGCAAATCAGGCAGATAGACAGTCTGGTGAACGAAGGCATCGACCTGCTGGTGGTATCGCCTAACGAGGCCGCCCCCATAGCCGAGGCCATAGCCCGTGTGAGGGCCAAGGGCATTCCCGTCGTCTGCTTCGACCGTAAGGTGGACGGCGACGACTATACCGCCTTCATCGGAGGCAGCAACACGGAGGCAGGACATGCCATAGGCGTGAACGCCGTCGACATAGCCCAGGGCATCAAGACCGCAGGCCGCAAGCCCCGCATCCTGGAAATAACGGCACTGATGAGCAGTTCGCCGGCCCAGGAGCGCCATAAGGGCTTTGCTCAGGCACTGAAGGGCCACGACGAGCTGGAGTACGTCTGCGAGGAAGGCGACTGGAGTTCAGAGACCACCTATCGCATCGTGACGGAGCACATCCGTTCAGGCCACGTGCCCGACATCGTGTTCTGCCATAACGACGGCATGGCCACAGGAGCCTACAAGGCCGTAGTGGAAACGAAGACAGAGGGACAGGTCAGCATCCTGGGCATCGACGGCATGCCTGGCGAAGGTCTGGACTACGTACAGTTCGGCCACCAGGTGGCCAGCTACGTGTATCCCACTGGAGGAGCCGAGATAGTCAGGCTGGCAGTAGACATTCTGACCGGAAAGCCCTATAAACGAATCAACACCCTGGAGGGCATACTGGTGGTACGCGAGAACGTATGGTCTATCGCAACAACGACGAAAGAGCTGATGAAGCAGAACGAGCGTCTGGTGACGATTCAGGACAAGCTGGAGGACTATCAGGGTCTGTACAACAGCCAGCGTAAGGCGCTATGGGCCAGTTTGGCGCTCATCGTACTGCTGACGACGGCCGTCGTTGCCATCTGGCATGCCTACGTGGTGAAGCGCCGTGCCATACGCCAGCGCCAGGCACTGAACGAGGAGCAGGCCCTGTTCTATGCCGATGCCAGTCGCAGAAAGGTGACCGAAATACTGAGTCCGTCGCAGGAAGAGCTGCCCCAGCCCAAGTCACAGGACGTGCTCTTTGCCGAACAGCTGAACGAGGCCATTCGGCAGAAGATGTCGAACCCCAACCTGAAGATGGACGACCTGGGCGAGTCGATGGGGCTGAGCCGTGTGCAGCTGTACCGCAGGGTAAAGGCCATCACGGGAGTGACGCCCGTGGAGCTGTTGCGACGCATGCGTCTGCAGGAGGGCTACGTGCTGCTGTGCAACACCACGAAGACCGTTCAAGAGATAGCCTACGAGGTGGGCTTCGGCACTCCAGGCTACTTTTCAAAGTGTTTCAAGCAGCAGTACGGCAAATACCCCATGGACCTCAGGAGTGAACAAAAGTGACTAAATGGTCAACGATTGTTCCGTGCAACATATTTCTTAGGGGCTGAACGATATTTGATAGTCGTTTGGCCCTTTTTACTGTACTTTTGTGGCAGATTTTAACGCAAACAAGAGTACTAACAAAAAAACCTAAGAAGCAAATGAAACAAACGAAACGATTCATTCTGAGTTTCTTCGCCCTGTTGGCGTGTACTATAACGTACGCGCAACAGACAATCACGGGTAGCGTTGTCGACAAGACGGGTGAGACCGTCATCGGAGCCACCGTGATGGAGAAAGGAACATCGAACGGTACCATTACCGACTTCGATGGCAACTTCACCCTGAAGGTGGAGGCTGGCCGTACGCTGGTCATCAGCTACATTGGCTTTCTGACCCAGGAAGTGCCTGCACAGGACGGCATGAAGGTCACGCTGCAGGACGATGCCCTCTCGCTGGAGGAAGTCGTCGTCACGGGTTACACCACCCAGCGCAAGGCCGACCTGACGGGAGCCGTATCGGTGGTAAGCCCCAGCGACCTGGCCAAGCAGAACGAGAACAACCCCATCAAGGCCATGCAGGGTCGTGTGCCGGGCATGAACATCTCGGCCGACGGTGCCCCCTCTGGTCAGGCCACGGTGCGCATCCGTGGTATCGGCACACTGAACAACAACGACCCGCTGTACATCATTGACGGCGTGCCCACCAAGGCCGGCATGCACGAGCTGAACGGCAACGACATTGAGAGCATACAGGTACTGAAGGATGCTGCCTCGGCCTCTATCTACGGTAGCCGTGCTGCCAACGGTGTCATCATCATCACCACCAAGAAGGGCAAGAGCGGCACGGTGAAGGTAGACTTCGATGCCTCTGTCTCCGTGCAGACCTATGCCCACAAGATGGAGGTGCTGAACGCCAAGGAGTTCGGACAGGTGATGTGGCAAGGCTACGTCAACGACGGTCTGAACCCCAACATGAACGGTCTGGGCTATCACTACGACTGGGCCTACAACGCCCAGGGCGTGCCCACACTGAACGGCATCACCATGAGCAAGTATCTGGACGCCGCCGGAACTACGCCCGCTGCCGACACCGACTGGTTCAAGGAGACCACACGCACAGGTCTGGTGCAGCAGTACAACGTATCGCTGAGCAACGGCTCGGAGAAGGGGTCTTCCTTCTTCTCACTGGGTTACTATAAGAACAAGGGTATCATCAAACAGTCAGACTTCGAGCGTTTCTCGGCACGTATGAATACCGAGTACAAGCTGCTGAAGATGGGCGACCTGGACGTGGTGACCATCGGCGAGCACTTCACACTGAACCGCACCTCTGAGGTTCAGGCTCCCGGAGGATTCCTGGAGAATGTGCTGCAGTTCAATCCCTCACTGCCCATCCGCACCGTGGACGGCGACTATGCAGGTCCCGTGGGGGGCTATCCCGACCGTGAGAACCCCGTGGCCCGTCTGGACCGTAACAGCGACAACCGCTACACCTACTGGCGCATGTTCGGCGATGCCTACGTAGACATCAATCCGCTGAAGGACTTCCATATCCGTTCGACCTTTGGTATCGACTATGCGCAGAAGAAGCAGCGTATCTTTACCTACCCCATCACCGAGGGAACGGTAGCCAACAAGATCAATGGCGTAGAGCCCAAGCAGGAGCACTGGACCAAGTGGATGTGGAACGCCATAGCCACCTACAACCTGGAGCGTGGCAAGCACCGTGCCGACGCCATGGCAGGTATAGAGTTGAACCGCGAGGACGACGACTGGTTCAGCGCCAAGAAGTACGACTATGCCGTGCTGAACACCGACTATATGTGGCCCAACTCGGGTGTCGGCGAGGCCGAGGCTTTCGGTGCCGGCGAAGGATACACTCTGGTGTCGTTCTTTGGTAAGGCCAACTACACCTACGACGACAAGTACATGGCCTCGTTCACCCTGCGCTACGACGGTTCGAGCCGCTTCGGCAAGAACAACCGCTACGGTACGTTCCCCTCTATCTCGGCAGGCTGGCGCATCAATCAGGAGAACTTCATGAAGGACATCGCCTGGATTGACAACATCAAGCTGCGTGCCTCGTGGGGACAGACCGGTAACCAGGAGATTTCGAACATAGCACGCTACACGCTGTTCGAGAGCAACTATGGCGAGGCAGGATTCGGCGGACAGAGCTATGGCACGAGCTACGACATTCAGGGCACCAACGGCGGCCAGCAGCTGGCCAGCGGCTTCAAGCGCAACCAGCTGGGCAACGACGACCTGAAGTGGGAGACCACGACACAGACCAACCTCGGTCTCGACTTCGGATTCTTCCGCAACGCCCTGTACGGTTCGTTCGAGTGGTACTATAAGAAGACGAAGGACATCCTGGTCTACATGCCCGGCATCGGCGTGATGGGCGAGGGTTCGAGCCAGTGGATCAATGCCGGCGAAATGCTGAACAAAGGTATTGAGCTGAACCTGGGCTACCGTGGCGAGATAGGAAAGTTCTCGTACGACATAGCAGGCAACATCGGTACCTATCGCAACGAGGTGGTAAAGATTCCTGAGACTATTGCTGCCAACGGTACATTCGGCGGCAACGGCGTGGAGAGCGTAGTCGGTCACCCCATGGGGGCACAGGTAGGCTACGTCTACGACGGCATCTTCAAGAGCCAGCAGGAGATTGACAACCATGCCACGCAGAACGGTGCCGGCCTGGGACGCATCCGCTGGAAGGACCTGAACAACGACGGTGTCATCAACGAAAAGGACCAGACCTGGATATACTCTCCTGTACCCGACTTCACCTGGGGCCTGAACATCTACCTGCAGTATAAGGACTTCGACCTGACCATGTTCTGGCAGGGCGTACAGGGCGTCGACGTCATCAGCGACCTGAAGAAGGAGACCGACCTGTGGAGCGGTCTGAACATCTCGAACCTGAACAAGGGACGTCGTCTGCTCGATGCCTGGACTCCCAACAACATGGGCAGCAACATACCCGCCGTCAGCACGATGGACAACAACAACGAGAAGCGCGTGTCGAGTTACTTCGTAGAAAACGGCTCCTTTGCCAAGCTGCGCACCATACAGCTGGGCTACAACCTGCCCAAACGCATTATTGAGAAGATTCACCTCACCCGCCTGCGTATGTATCTGTCGGCACAGAACCTGCTGACCATCAAGAGCAAGAACTTTACGGGTGTTGACCCTGAGAATGCCAACTTCGGCTATCCTATCCCTCTTAATGTAACCTTTGGTCTTAATGTCTCATTCTAAAATACAGCAACGATATGAAACTCTATAATATTATCTATGCCTGTCTCGCATGCTGCGCCACCAGCGCAACACTTACCTCCTGCGACAGCTTTCTCGACGAGCACGTGCCACAGGCTACACTGAGCGACGAGCAGGTGAAGACAGCCGAAAACGCAGAAGCTATGGTAGTATCGGCATACGCTATCTTCACCACAGCAGAGGACATCAACTCCTCCTTCTCTATGTGGAACTTCGACGTACGCTCCGACGATGCCTATAAGGGCGGCTCGGGAACGAGCGACGGCGACGTGTTCCATCAGCTGGAGGTGCAACAGGGTGTGCTGACCACCAACTGGAACATCAACGATATGTGGGTACGCCTGTATAACAGCCTCTCGCGCGTCAACTCTGCCATTGCCCTGCTGAACTCCAGCGAATTTGAGATGAAGGCCCAGCGCCTGGCCGAGATGAAGTTCCTGCGGGCCTATGGCCACTTCCTGCTGAAGCGCCTCTACAAGAACATTCCCTTCGTCGTCAACGAGAACATGACCTACGACGAGTATAACACGCTGTCGAACACGGAATATAGCAATGACGAGGGCTGGCAGCTCATCATCGACGACCTGATGGAGGCCTACAACACGCTGCCTGTGACCCAGACTGACAAGGGCCGTCCCACCAAGGCCTCTGCGGCAGCCTTCCTGACTAAGGTGTATCTTTATAAAGCCTATCGCCAGGACGACCCCAAGAGCAATCAGGTGACCAGCATCAACCAGCAGGACCTGGAGAAGGTTATCGAGTTCAGCAACCCCTCACTCTATAGCAACTACGGTCTGGAGGCCGACATTCACAACAACTTCCGTCCTGAGGAGCAGTACGAGAACGGCAAGGAGAGCCTGTGGGCCATACAATACTCACGCAACGACGGCTCTACCTATGGTAACCTGAACTGGAGCTACGGACTGATTCCGCCCAACATCCCCGGCGCGACGGACGGAGGTACCGACTTCTACAAGCCCTCACAGAACCTGGTGAATGCCTATCGTACAGGTGCTGACGGACTGCCCCTCATCGACACCTTCAACAGCAAGGACTATGACAAGGCCAACGACAATGCCGACCCGCGCCTGTTCCTTACAGTAGGTATGCCCGGACTGCCTTACATGTTTAACCGCAACTTCATGATGGAGGAGACCAGCATCTGGAGCCGCAGCAACGGACTCTACGGATACTACGTCACCTTGAAGCAGAATGTTGACCCTGCCCTCATCGGCACTTACCTTATCAAGGGCTCGTACTGGGCTTCGTCGATGAACCGCATCGTATTCCGCTATGCCGACGTACTGCTGGAGCGTGCCGAGGCGTATGCCCAGCTGGGGCAGACACAGCAGGCCATTGACCTGGTAAACCAGATTCGTACCCGTGCCGCTGGCAGCACCCAGATGATAGCCGGCTATCCTGGCGCTTATGGTGTCAAGTTCTACATCACCAACTATAAGGGAAGCTACACGAAGGACGAAGCCGTCAAGATTGTCAAGATGGAGCGCCGCCTGGAGCTGGGTATGGAGAGCGAGCGTTTCTTCGATCTGGTGCGCTGGGGCGAGGCTGCCACAGTGCTGAACAAGTACTATGCCGAGGAAATACCACATTGCGCCATCTACGGCGAGGCTCACTTCACGGCCAATAAGGACGAGTATCTGCCGATTCCCTTCAGTCAGATTTCTGCTTCGAACGGCCATTACACCCAGAACATCGGTAACTGGTAATGCGAAGAATAAGAATATAAGAGTTAAGAATTTAAGATTATGATTACCAAGATATATCAATTCCTATTCGCCTGTCTGGTATGCTGTACTTTTCCTGCTGCCTTGACAAGCTGTTCTGACGACCACGCCAGCGACCTGAGACTCTCGGGCGACTGCATGGTGGAGGCTATCAAGCTCGATAACTTCGAGGGAACCATTAACTTGGCTTCACGAAGCATAGTAGTGCGCCTGCCAGAGGTTTACGACACCCAGGCCATGAAAGTGACTGACCTTACCCTTTCTAATGGCGCTACGTGTAACATCAGTCAGGGTGCCACGCTGAACATGGGTGCTGCCCAGACTCTGCACGTAAAGAATGGCGATGCCTTCTTGGACTGGACACTCTCCGTGCTCCACGACGAGGCTCGCATCACACAGTTCTATATTAACGACATCTATCAGGGAGCCATCGACCAGGAGGCTAAGACCATCACCGTCTATGTACCCGGATCTGTAGGCCTGACGGGGCTTGTACCCACCATTACCTATAGCCAGAATGCTACTGTAACCCCAGGCTCTGGCGTGGCAATGGACTTTACGGAGCCTGTTAAGTACACCGTTACCAACAACTCGGCCGAGACCACTTATACCGTTACGGTCATTGCCATCGGCAAGCCCGCTGCACTCTTCGTAGGTTCTGCCGCTACCCTGAACGAACTCGATCCTGAAGCCAAGGCTGCCTGCCAGTGGATGCTGGGCAATGTGCCTAACTCGCTCTATGCTTCGTTCAGTGACCTGCGTGCCGGCACACTTGACCTCTCTGAGTGTAAGATTATCTGGTGGCACTGGCATGTTGATGGTGGCGTAGACGGTCACGACGTCTTTGCCGCCAAGGCTACCGATGCTTTGGATACGAAGAATGAGATTCGGCAGTTCTACGAGAACGGCGGTGCCCTGCTTATGACACGCTATGCCTCGAACCTGCCTTCATTCATCGGCGTGACCGGTGACGACGAGTGGACTACTCCAAACAACTGCTGGGGACAGAACGAGGATGGCGCCGAGTTGTGTGGCGGTCCTTGGAGCTTCCGCATCTTCGATGGTAAGAACGACCATCCGCTGTGGCAGAACCTTGTTCAGGGCGACAACCCACAGGAGGTTTACTGCACTGATGCCGGCTACCATATCACCAACTCGACAGCCCAGTATCATATCGGTACCGACTGGGGCGGCTACGATGACCATGCCGCCTGGGAGGCCCGTACGGGTGGTAAGATTCTCGGTGTCGGAGGCGACGGCGCCGTAGTTGCCTGGGAATATCCTGCACACGACGGTAAGGGTGGTGTCATTTGTATTGGCTCAGGCTGCTACGACTGGTACTCTTACACCTATGAACCGGGGTATGTGGAGAACTACCACAAGAACATTGCGATTATCACTCAGAATGCGTTTAACTACCTAATGAAATAAGCTATTATGAAAATAAAAGTCAATAAATTACTCTGCACGGGTCTCGTGTGCTGCGGCATTGCCGCAGCCACGGGCTGCAGCGAAGACAGCTACGGTCCTGATCCTGACAAGAACTGGAGTGCATCAACAGAATATTTCGCTTCTGCCGACGATGCCGGTTTCCAGACCTACTACAATCCTGCTGTTGGACGCTGTGGCGACCCCATGCCATTCTATGACCAGAAGGCAGGTGACTTCAAGGTGCTCTACCTGCAGGAGTACGACAATAACGGTCCGACGTATCATCCTATCTGGGGCGTATCAACCAGTGACGCTGCCAACTATCAGTCGCTGGGCGAAATAGTGCCTACCGGTGCCTCTATCTACGACGCTGATGCAGCCATTGGTACTGGCTGTGCTTACTACAACGATAAAGACGGACTTTACTACATCTATTACACCGGGCATACCTCGAAAGAAGTCATCCTGCGTGCCACATCGCCTGACTTCAAGACATGGACCAAGGACGCAGCATGGGAACTGCGCGGTTCTGACTATGGATATGCCGACAGCGACTTCCGCGACCCGCAGATATTTGTAGCCGACGACGGACTGTACCACATGGTTATTTCGTCGAAGCTGCGCTTTGCCGACTTCAAATCTTCAGACCTGAAGAACTGGGAACACGTAGGTGGTTTCAACATGGTGTGGGACCGTATGTGCGAATGTCCCGACATCTTCAAGATGGGCAACTACTGGTATTTCATCTATAGCGAAGGTTTCCGTACCGCATGGAGCCGTAAGGTTAAGTACATGATGGCAGACTCGTTTGAAGGACTGAAGCGTTGTTTCGACGACCCAGGTGCCAACTGGCCAAAAGACGGTCATGAGGGTGTACTCGACACACGTGCCTTCTATGCTGGCAAGACGGCCTCGAATGGTACTGACCGCTACATCTGGGGCTGGTGTCCTTACCGTACTGGTGCTACCATTCACGACAAGAACATCAACGTAGGTGCCGAAGGCGAGCCAAACTGGTCGGGCGCTCTTGTTTGCCATAAAATTGTCCAACATAGCGATGGTACACTGACGCTGGGTGCTGTACCTGCCATCAGTGCTAAGTACAATAAGGAGCAGGCTTCCAGCGTGATGACATCCAAAGGCTACAACAACGGGACGCTAAGCGGCGACGATGCATACGTGCTGTACAACCGTCTGGGTACCTGCAACCACATCTCGATGAAGGTAAAGACTTCTAACAACTGGGACAAGTTCGGCATCTCACTGGTTCGCGGCAGCGACTCGGAGAAGTATTACACTATGGTTATCAACCCTGAAGACGAGAACCATCGCAAGGTAAACTTCGAACAGGAGGGTGCACAGGGCAAGGGTTTCATCGAAGGTATTGACGGTTATTGGTTCGAGCGACCTGCAGACAATACGTATAATATTGACATCTTTACTGACAACTCTGTCGTGGTGATGTACATCAACGATGTCTGCGCCTATACGCAGCGCATCTATGGCATACAGAAAAACTGCTGGAGCATCAACAACTACGGTGGCAGTATCACCGTCACCGACGTCAAAGTCAGTCAGCAATAACACACACGTTATATAGTTAGTAGCTTTTTTCTGACGCCCCTGTCCTCGACGATGAAGACAGGGGCGTTTCATATTACTCGATGGTTTTGTAGAGCGTGGTGGCGTTGAACCGATGCTCCATGACGTCGAGGATTTCCTCTTCAGTCGAGAGGTTGAAGTCGCCGGGAATGGTGTTCTTGAGCGAGGCAGCAGCCAGCGAGTATTCCAGTTGTCGCTGCCGGTCGTCGGGGAAGAGGCTGATGGCGTGCAGGAAGCCGCCCATGAAGGCATCGCCAACGCCTACGGGATCTACGACGTCGGGGATGTCGACGACGGGTGCCTCCAGCAGGGT
>Ga0247608_10001879_pt1 | contig 27868 bp, 20 predicted proteins | sample 176DNAGHGlowgp2_FD_193490 | JGI IMG/M metagenome (GOLD analysis project Ga0247608, IMG submission 193490) | Sheep rumen microbial communities from Palmerston North, Manawatu-Wanganui, New Zealand - 1766 DNA GHGlow gp2 | ecosystem: Host-associated > Mammals > Digestive system > Stomach > Rumen ... | reverse complement strand
CCGCCATGGGGCTGGACGGGGTGATGGGGTAAATCGCCGCGACTTCGGTAAACGCATACGATACATGGGCGGCCGCGTTATTGCCGTCCATGGTTTTGTAGTGTCTCTCCATACAGTCATCTCCATTATCTAAAAAAATTTTGCCTATGGATGTTTGTATTGTATCACGAACGAGCTCTCTTGTAAACTCATCTCCATGACAAAAATTCTCTGTTTTTTCATGTAGCAGATATCCCTTTTTTTGACATAAAAATGCATAAGTGGGGAATCAGCCCCCTTTTTCGACGGGATTTTTCCGGCTTATGTGGGGCTCAACGGCCGTTTTTTGCCCGAAAATTCTCTCAAAAGATTGACGATTGAGCGAATATGTGTTAGAATACAAAACATGCAGAGCTCCATCAGCTATCACAACAATTACAAAAGAAAGGTGTTGACCATGATCTGTTTGCATTGCGGCAAGGCGATCGATGACGATCTGAAGGTCTGTCCCTTCTGCGGAAATCTGGTTGACGCGCCTGATGACACGTCCGCCTATGAAGCCGCCCCTTCTGCCGATTCGCCTGATGCCAACTATCCGCCCGACTCCAATCTCGACGACGGCCAGGATTTTTTTGATGAAAACCCCGTCTATCCCGAACCCCGCAAGTCCGGCAAGGTTTTTTCCATGCCCTCCCTGTCCGGCTTACCGGCGCTGATCCTCTCGGCGCTTGCCTGCATCCTGAGTCTCGCCTGCCTCATCACGCTTCTGTCCCTGCGCGCAAATCTGCGGGCACAGAACAACGTCCTCACCGGCAGCGTCTCTGAGGTGCGAAACGCCGTCAATGCGGTCAACGACCGTCTGTACGAGCTGGACGACACCCTCTCGCGCGTACAGTCCGAGGCGTATAACCAGCTTGCCAGCCAGTCCATCGCCATTGTGAAGGACATCACGCCCCTCACCGGCCCCGTCGAAGCGGACCGCTACAACCGCATGTTCATCATCAATGCAAAAGGCAACCTGAGCGTGAACACCTCCTTCGACTGGCAGAAGTACAACGAGTCCACCGGCGGCTGGGTCTCCGTGGTCTTTACCGGCGACGCCACCACCAATGAGCAGTACGGTCTGCGTCTGGAAAACAGCTTTGACCGCACCGAGGATACCTACACCACCATTCTCTGGGCAAACGGCATCAAGCCTGAAGCCTCCGGCACCTACCGCTGCGTCATCACAGACGCCACCGGCATCACCAAAACCAGCGCGGAAGCCACTGTCACCGTCAACTGAATTGGTTCATCCACAGAAAAACACCCCCCGGAGCGTCTGCTTCGGGGGGTTCGTTTGGTGTGCGATCAGAGGAAGCTGCCGTCGACACAGCCTTCGCCGTAAGCGGTGTAGACATGGCACCACCGCACGCCGTCCTTGAAGATGACCTGTCCGTCGGTGACCAGATAGTCGCCCGGAGTCAGGTAATAAAGGATGGGCCCGTTCGGGTAGGGCCGCACGGGTACGGGAATATTTCCCACGTTGTATTTTGTACCGCCGCTGATCTCATCAAGCTCGCCGTCTTTGAGTTTTTCGATCTCTGCCATTGTTGTTTCCCCCTTTTTCATTGATAACATCTTTTTCCGGCTGCTCTCAGTATAGCAAAGCTCGGGCGGATATGCAAATAAAGATTGCTTAAGATTTCCATTCATCGAAGCTTTACGGGTTTTCTGATCCACTCATCCTGAAAACGCATCTGTACCCGCGTGTGAAGCCAATACGGCTTTGTCTTTAGTAAACGGAAAGTCTTTGCCATTTTTATTTCTTTGGGCTATACTGAATATAAGAAAAGAACGATTGCTTCCGTTTTAAGGTGACAGCATATGAATGACAGGAATATGGTAATGGCCCGGAGGGTAGCCGAAGCGGTCGCGCTTGAGGGCGGATGCACCTACTATGTGGGCGGCTTCGTGCGGGACCGGCTTCTGGGGCGGGAAAACAAGGACATTGATATTGAAGTACACGGCATCCCGGTACAGACCCTGGAGAAAATCCTCGACAGTCTCGGCGAGCGGCTGACCCTGGGCGCAAGTTTCGGCATCATGGGTCTGCGGCACTATGAGCTGGATATCGCCATGCCCCGCTTGGAGACGGCGACGGGTCTCGGACACAAGGACTTTGCGGTTTTTGTCGATCCCTTCCTGGGCGCCGAGAAGGCCGCGCGGCGGCGGGATTTCACCATGAACGCCATGATGGAGGACGTGCTGACCGGCGAGGTTCTGGACTTCTTCGGCGGGCAGGAGGACATGCGGCGCGGCAGGATCCGCCATGTGGACGATATGCGTTTTGTGGAGGACCCGCTGCGGGCTCTGCGGGCTTGCCAGTTCGCCGCACGCTTTGGCTTTGCTGTGGCGGAGGAGACAGTCAGGCTCTCGTCCGGAATGGACCTTGCGGCCCTTCCCGGGGAGCGCATCATGGGGGAACTGGAAAAGGCATTGCTGAAGGCGGAAAAGCCGTCGATCTTTTTTGAAGAACTTCGGAAAATGCGGCAGCTTTCCGTCTGGTTTCCGGAGCTGGAAGCCCTGATCGGCTTAAAACAAAATCAGGCATTCCATCCCGAGGGCGACGTATGGGTCCATACCATGCAGGTTCTGGATGAGGCAGCCGCGCTTCGCGCAGAAGCAAAGCAGCCGCTGTGGTTTGTGCTTTCCGCCCTGTGCCACGATATGGGCAAGGCGGTCACAACGCAGGAGATCGGCGGCGTGATCCATGCTTATCAGCATGAGAAGCTGGGCCTGCCCCTGGTGCAAGCGTTCCTGGAGCGTATGACACGGGAAACGAAGCTTACGCAGTATGTGCTGAATATGACGGAGCTTCACATGAGGCCGAATATGCTGGTCGACTGCGGCTCAGGTGTCAAGAGTTATATGAGGATGTACGACAGCGCCCTCTGCCCGGAGGATCTGCTGCTGCTTGCAAAGGCGGACAACCTGGGCCGTGTCGGGCCGGAGAGCAACCGGGACGCCATGTGTGCGGAATACGCGCAGACGGAAAACCGGCTTCGGGAGATGCTCGCACTCTATGATGAGCGCATGAGCAGCCCCTTCCTAATGGGCCGCGATCTTGTTGACGCCGGCCTCGCGCCGGGGCCGCTGTTTACCGAGGCGCTGGCTTATGCCCATAAGCTGCGTCTTGCGGGAAAGCCCAAGGAGGAGCAGCTCAAGTACGCGCTGTCCCTGATGCAGAAGCAAAAGGACAAGACCTGAAAAGCGAAACGCTTTTCAGGTCTTTTTTATCGGCATGCAGGAAGCCGAAAACACATGTTCGCAGTTTTTTGCCGGGAAGTATATGCGCAGCCATATTAAATAAGGCATATACTGGGCACGTTTTCCATGTATTACTTTTGCCGCCATTAAAAATCCTGTTTTTCTCGGCATACTCAGCGTGTTTGCCTTAGATAAGCAAGATTTGATACAGGGCAGTCATTGCTTAAAAGTGCCGTAGCCGGCAACTGCCTCATCTATGGTTATTTCTCCCGTTCCGACAAGATAGCCCGCCTGCCTCAGCTGTATGACCGCGTCATCCGACAATCCGAACACTTCCGGCGATACGATCCGGGATTCCGGAACGGCCCCAAACGCGGCATACATGCTGTTAAAGGACAGGTCCTTCGTCGGCGATATCAGCCCCTTGTTCTGCGCCATCTCGTTCAGTTCCCGCGGCGTGATCAGAAAGCGCATAAATTCGTTGGCCATGTCCAGATTTGAACTGTCTTTGTTGACAGAAAACTGCAGATTCGGCATGTCAAGAAAATTAGCTCCTTCATCCGACATGGGTACAGGGGCAAAGGTGTAGGTAAAGGGGTTGGAAATAAATGCCTCAGATCGACTCTCCCGCTTCTTTGTCCCGGAGACGGCGTCTCCGGAGCAGAGCATCATGGGGACATCCCCTTCAAAGAAGCGAAGGATTACGGCGTCATAGTTGTTTTCAATCTCCGCACACGCATCAAGGTCTACACAGCCATCGTTCAGAAACTGCACGAGCTTCTCGAGAGCGGGCCGCATATACTCGCCGGCTGAAGCGTCAAGCGCATTGAGTTTTTTAACAGCCTCTTCATCATGCGCCACTGTTCCGCAGAAGAACGGATATACTGTCAACGTAAAGAGCGAGGTCGTCTCCTTTTGGGAGAAGCCCATCATCGGGTTTTCATAGCCCTTTTCACGAAACGCATCACACACCGCCACCAGCTCCTGATAGGTTGCAGGAACGTTCAGGCCTTCTTTTTCAAAGAGGCTGTTGTTCACAAGCATGCCGTAGGTGTTCGAGAAAACCGGGACCATCGGAAGCGTACCGTCGTCCGTATTCAGAATAATGTTGCTGCGGATGCAGTCCAGATCAAGACCCAGTGAGGGATCGGCCAAATCTTCGGCATGATCGATAGACGCCTTATACTGCTCCCGGCCATACATCCAGGAGTAATTGACATAGATATCAGGGGCATTGTTCCCGTTCAGGACCATTCCGAGCATGTTGTTGTAGTCGTCAATCTTCGTAAATACCAGTTCCACATTGGGATAATATTCGTTAAAACGGTCAAATTCAGCCTCCAAAGCCTCAAAGTTGTTATAGCCGCCGGCAACGCTGATATGGCAATTGGCGGAAGTATCCAGAGAAGGCCGGAATCCTTCCTCCGTCCTCGCATCCTGTTTCTCCGCGCCGCATGCAGCCAGACTCAGGATCATCAGCACCGCCAAAAACATGCACATCGTCTTTTTCATCATTCGCCTTTTCCTTCCTTGATTCTCCGGATCTCCTTGATAACCAATTTAATATCGACGGGCTTTGCGATATGTCCATTCATTCCGGCATCCAGGCATTCCGTGACGTTTTCAGAGAATGCGTCTGCCGTCATCGCAACAATCGGGATAGAGGCCGCCCAGGGATCCTCCAATTTTCGGATTGCCCTGGTTGCGTCAAGCCCATTCATCTCCGGCATCTGTACATCCATGAAGATCAGCGCATAGCTGCCCTCCGCAGCAGCGCGCATCATATCCACACAGATTCGTCCGTTTTCCGCTCGCTCGGTGGTGATCCCAAACATGGAAAGCATGGCGGATATGATTTCCCAGTTGATGTCGTTATCCTCGGCCACCAGGATGTGCAGTCCCCGCAAATCTGAATAATTATCCTCCGGCTCCTGAGAAACGGACTCTTTCCCGATCAGTTCGTTGATTTTATCATAGAGCGTCGAGCGGAAAAGCGGTTTGCTGACGAAGCCGTTCGCGCCCGCCGCTTTCGCCCGGTCCTCGATGTCCGACCAATCATAAGCGGAGATCAGCAGGATCGGAATATTTTTGTCCACCTCCGCACGGATCCGGCTAATCGTCTCAACGCCGTCTATTCCTGCCATTTTCCAGTCTACGATGACTACGCCGTAATCCCGCCCGGTAAGATGCCTGTGCTCGACCATTCCGAGCGCTTCCAAGCCGCTTTGCGCTTTCTCCACCGTGGCGCCAAGAGACTCCAGCGTATCGGCAGCCGTCTGAAGCAGGATCTCATCGTCATCAACGATCAGCACGTCGATAGGATCAAGCATCAAGTCATCTCGCTGTCTTTCGGCTACAGGGATATCCAGTACGACGGTGAAGGTTGTCCCCTTGCCCTGCTCGCTCTGGCAGTCAATCACGCCGCCAAGCAGATCGACCATTTGCTTTGTGATTGCCAGACCAAGGCCAGTCCCCTGAATGCTGTTGACACGGCTGTCGATCTGACGCGAGAAGGGCTGATACATGGTCGCCATGAATTCCGGACTCATACCGATGCCCGTATCTGCCACAATGTAGCTCAGCCGTATGCAGCCGGGTATGGTGCTCTTTTCCTCGCGCATATCTACGGTGACACGCCCGCGGGGTTCCGTGTACTTGATGGCGTTGGAAAGGATGTTGATATAAATCTGATTCAGACGGAGCTGATCCGTATATAGATACTCTTTTTCCATCTGATTGATGTGAAAGCTGAAATCAATATTCTTTTCCTTGATCATCGGCTGTGAAATATTGACAAGGTTCTCAACCGTTTCCACAACGGAGAATGTCATAGGACTCAATTTCAGTTTTCCGCTTTCCACCTTCGATATATCCAAAATGTCATTGATCAGCGTCAGCAAATGATTGCTGGCAAGGCTGATTTTCCGAAGGCTCTCACCCGTCGACTCCACATCCCCGAGATTCTTCTCGGCAATGGTCGTAAGGCCTATGATGGCGTTCATGGGTGTACGGATGTCGTGAGACATGGTGGAGAGAAAATCGGTCTTTGCTTTGCTTGCGGATTCGGCTTCTCGAGCTGCGGTCTGAAATTGCCTGTTCAGGTAAAGCATATAGTACAGGTCAAGCAGGAAAAGAATCAGCAGGCCGACAGAAATGACTCCGACCAGCAACCAGTTTTCTGCGTCCACATGGAGATCCTTTGCCGGCACGAAGCCCAACAGTGTCCAACCGGCCGTGGCCGAGATAGGGGTAAAGGCAAGTATGCATTCCTGCCCGTGCGAATTGAGCATCGGGACGGAGCCTGTCGATGAAGTAATCCTGTCGAACAATTCACTCGACGATTCAGGATCTGTTGGATTGTATGATTTGTAGAACTCAAAAAAACTGGAGTTCTTAAAGCTGTGTCCTTTCAAGATATAATTACCGTTGGCATCGATCATGGACAGTTCCGCATTCACCAGCTCTGTCTGCGGGAAAACCCATTTCTGTTCCAACTCCGAGATGGGAATAACGCGCAGCAGGACAGCAGCCTCGGTAGAATCGCTTTCCTGCTCGTTCAGCGTAACACGGTTGCAGAAAGCCAGTGATTGCTCGCCGTTCATCGGATTGGTGTACGCGCGGGTTATGTTGATTGACTCCCCGATTTCATTGATCCAATCCACGTCCTCCAGGAGCGCCATCTGCTTGTAGGAAACAGCATAGTCATCAGCCGTGCCTTGTTTCGGGCGCGTGGAAAGGCCCGTGGAGGTGTCGAGAGAAATCAGATGTGCCGAGGCGTTCTCAAGCACATGGGAGGCCCGGATAAACGTAACCGCCTCTTCCATTGTCATGTTCTTGCTGTTGATGTAGTGCGCCCAAACGTCGCAGATCTGCTGCTCGCCTTCAAGATAATTTTCGGTCACATTTTCCATAGTGACCATAGTGTTTTCAAAGTGTTCAACCTGTCTCCGGTAAGAATCGCTGTTTTCAAATCTGGAGTAGAAAACAACGAAGATCAGTATGGCGGCTATAATGATCACGTTGACAATGATAACGAGAATCTTTTTCATGAGTTGATGCTCCCTATGGCTCTTATGATTTTCATGGATTCAAAACGAGTGTTGAAGTATGATTTATCACCGCTGTCTTAACACGCTTCATTTGAATTCTTGTAGCTTTTGTATTTCAGCATATTTTCGGGTGTCAAATTCACATGGCTCCGCCGCTTTTCTTTGCCATTTTACTTGTTTCAATTGTACAAATTAGTTCCTATAATAAACTTTTTTATATTTTACCACAAAAAGCGTTGCCCTTCCAGTGGTTTCTATGATTTTTACAAGCATCCCCCGTCTGCGCTACAGTCATGGTACGTATTCATTTGAAGTGGCAGCCCACGGTCTGGAGAAAGCGTTGGCGCTGTCCCGGCAGGAGCTGACGGACGAGCTGAATGCAAACGTTTTCTATAAGCGCCTGGTTTCGGCAAGTGAAGCTCATTCTGGAATATCGCGCAAAGATGCGCAGAGAGCAAAGAGAGTACCTCGGCAGAGTGAAAGATACAAGGGGATCAGGTGCTGATTGGCGTGTCCGCCCAGATCAGGGCAGCGCTGGAGGAGCTTGGGAACGGAGCCATCGGCGGCCGCTGGGGCGGCGAGGAATTCATGATCATGCTTCGGGCTGCAGCCGCCTCCAGCCCGTTCTCAACGCGGTCTGCTTCTATCTCTCAGGCTCAGGATATCGAGCATGATAACACGTCTCAAACAGAACCAGCAGGCAATTCGGGCATTTTGTGACTTATTGCTGATTCTTTCACGGTAATCTCAAAAGAAATTGTAATTTGGCGTTTTTCACTGTATAATAAATATACTTGTGCAGAAAGAGAATATAACAATGAATATAAAAGTATTCCTCCGATCCTTTGTTTTTCTGATGTTTCTGATGGCCTTGTCCTCTCCGGGAGCGGGCGCGTCTGCCCCGAAGAATGCAGGCGGCATAATCACGGAAGATTTATGGTTGGAGCGGGATGAGCAGAAAATCTATGGAAAGCTTTTTCTGCCGGAAAAATCAGACGCTCCTCTCCCGCTCGTTATTCTTTCTCACGGGCTTGGTAGCGATCACCGAATCATGGAGCCCTATGCGGAGAGCTTTGCGGAAAACGGATTTGCCGCCTTTGTGTTTGACTATATCGGCGGTTCGGAGGAAAGCATGAGCGACGGCAGCATGACAGAGATGTCTGTCATCACCGAGGCTGAGGATCTCTCCTGTATCCTTGAAAGTTTCCGCCGCGACAGCCGGTTTTCTGCGGATGAGATTTTTCTTTTCGGCGGAAGTCAGGGCGGCTTCATCTCCGCCTATGCCGCGGGAAAACACCCGGATGAGATCGCGGGCCTTGTTTTGCTGTATCCCGCCTTTAATCTGCAGGACATTTGCCGCGCTCTGGTTTCGGATGCCGGCGAAATCCCGGACAGCGCCGTGATCGGGGAGCACACGGTAGGCGGTATATACATCCGGGATATGCTCACTTTTGATGTTTATGAGGTGCTGCGGCAGTATCCCGGCCCTGTATTGCTCTTCCACGGAACGGCAGACCCCTATGTACCGCTTGCGTACACGCAGAGGGCGGACCATGTGCTGGCCGATGCCCGGACGGTAATCATAGAGGGCGCAGAGCACGGGTTTAAGGGTGAGGACAGAAACCGCGTTGAACGGGAATCGGCGGCGTTTTTGCAAGAGATCGTGCTGAAGATCGGGCCGGACGAGCGTGCGGCGGCCTGAGACAAGACCGGAGGTGCTGAACAACATGTTTGACAAAGAACGGGCAAAGGATGTATTTCTGCGCTATGCGGAAGAATATGACACGCGGAACATCCTGATCTCCCATAAAATTGAACACACCTTCCGTGTGGCCATGCTCTCCGAGCGCTACGCGAAGGCGCTCGGCATGAGCGCCGAGGATACCGCGCTTGCGTGGTTTCTTGGCTTGCTGCACGATATCGGGCGCTTTGAGCAGGTCAGGCGCTTCGGCACCTTTGTGGATTCCCAGTCAGTGGACCACGCGGAGCTGAGCGGGGATATCCTGTTCCGGGACGGCCTCCTTGACCGTTTCCCCGAAGAGGGACTGCCGGAGGGCTGGAAAGAAATCGCGGAGGTCTCGATCAGGCAGCACAACAAGCTCAGGCTTCCCGACGGTCTGGACGCCCGGACACTGTCTTTCGCGGAGCTTCTGCGCGACGCGGACAAGACGGATATTTTCAGGGTAATTGCCAGCATCCCCTTTGAGGCGCGGGTCGGAAGCAGCAAGGCGAGCTTTCAGGATACCATGGAGGCAAGTCCCGAAGTGATGGCCTGTGTATTGGAACACCGCTGTGTACCTGCCGGGCTTCGGCGTTCCCATTTTGAGGGGCGCGTTTCCCACTGCTGCATGGCGTTTGAACTGGTATTTGAAGTCAGCCGGCGTACCGTGAAGGAGGAAGGCTGGCTCCGCAGGCTTCTTGCTGAGACCGATGCCGAGGGAAATCAGATTTGGACCGACAGGGAAACCGAGCAGCTACATATTTTACGCCTTGAGATCGAAAAAGCTTGGGGCGTATCGCTTTAAGAAGGAGGGGCAGAGTTGATTCTGGCATTTTATGGTGCAGGCGCAATGGGCCGGGAATTTAAATATGTCGCGGATAAGACCGGCCAGTGGGAAGAGATGGTATTTATCGACGATCATGCCGCAGCGGAAAGTCTGCTGGGCTGTCCCGTCGTCGGATTTCAGACGTTTCGCAGGCAATACCGTCCGGAAAATACCCGCTTTGTCATCACGATCGGCGAACCGAAATTCCGCAGGGAAGCCTTCGAGCGCATGACAGAGGCCGGCTATCACGGGGCGCGGCTGATTCATCCCTCGGCCGATATATGCCCCGATGCGGTACTGGGTGAGGGGTCGGTCATCGGGCCGGGTGTTTCCGTCGGTTCGCTGGCAAGGATCGGAAATAACTTCTACGCCGCGAAGGGCGCGTCCGTCGGCCATGATGTGATCGTCGGGAACCATACCCGCATCGGGGCGGGCGCTTTTATCGGCGGGCATACCGTCATCGGTGACAACGCTTTCATTGGCAGCGGCGCTCTGCTGAAGGACCGCATCCATATCGGCGATTACAGTGTCGTTGCGATCGGGAGCGCCGTGTTCAGCGACGTTGCCGCCAACACCACCGTCATGGGCAATCCCGCCAGAATCACCAATGAGGGCGCGCAGGGCCTTTTGTACGCGCCAAGCCGCGCCCTTCAAAACGCCGCCCTGCCGGAAGAAAAGGGCGCAGCAGAGGCCGCAGCGGAGGCCCTCGGTCCGGATCGTATTGCGGAGCTTTACTGGGAGGCTTTCTCCGGCTGCTTTGACGGAATTGACTTTAATCCCGTCAGCTTTCGTTTTCATGATGACGGCTGGGATTCCATCACACAGATGAGCCTGATCTGCCGTCTGGAAGAGACATTCCATATCGCCTTTAAGGGCAGGGAGACAATGAAAATCAACTCCTACCGAACCGGTCTCGAGCTTGTACGTAAAAAGCTTGACAGCGCTAAATAAGGAAAGGAGCCGCTATGGGAAAACTCTGGGATTTTGAAAGCTTTGCAGATTCCCCGGCAATGATTGCGGATACCGGTGTCACGCTAAGCTACCGGGACCTCGCCCGACTCTGTACAGCGCTGGAAGCCGACATCGGAAAAAATGCCGACTGGGCCGCAGAGGAACGGCCGCTGACCATGTTTGTGTGCCGCAATTCCATCGGCGCGCTCTCCAGCTATGCGGCACTGATGAACAGCGGCTATCCCGTGCTGCCGCTCTCTGCGGAGCTTCCCGCCGAGTCGCGCAAGGAGCTCATGAAAAAATACCGCCCGGGCCTTCTCCTTCTGCCGGAGGAACTGCGCGGGGAGTACCCCGCCATGCGCGAGGTCTCCGTGATCCGGGATTACGTCCTTCTGAAAACCAACTACATGGAGCGCTATCCCGTGCACCCTGCGCTGGGGCTTCTGATCACCACCTCCGGCTCTACCGGGTCGGCAAAATTTGTGAGGCAGAGCTGGGAGAATTTGCGCTTTAATGCCGAAACGCTCGCCGGCATTCTTCAGATCAGCTCTTCGGATAAGACCATCACGGCACTGCCGCTGCAGTATACCTACGGTCTTTCCGTTCTCCACGCAAATCTCCTGCGGGGCGCCGCTCTGGTTGTGACGGGCAGCTCGGTCATGGACCCGGAATTCTGGGATCTGTTTGAGGCCGAGGAAGTGACATGCTTCCACGGCGTGCCCAACACCTATGACATGCTGTGCCGCATCGCCCTTTTTGAGGACGATTTTCCAAGTCTGCAAACGATGAGCCAGGCGGGCGGAAAGCTCAGCCAGGAGCTGCAGGCGTACTATGCCCGCTACGCAGAGAAAAACGGGAAGCGTTTTGTCATCATGTATGGGCAAAGCGAAGCGACAGCCGCTGTCAGCTGGCTGCCGCCGGAGGACGCGCTGAGAAAGCCCGGCTCTGTCGGCCGTGTCGTCCCGCACGGGAGCGTCCGGCTGATTGATGAGGAGGGATCGTCCGTTGAAGGAGCTCATGTACGCGGTGAGCTTGTCTATCAGGGTCCCAACGTGGCAATGGGTTACGCGCAGTGCGGCGAGGATCTGTGCCGGGAGGACGAGTGGAACGGCGTGCTCCGGACCGGGGATATCGCCGAATTCGACGAGGACGGCTATCTTTCCATAACCGGCCGCCTGAAACGCTTTATCAAGCTGGCGGGACACCGAACCAGTCTGGACGAGATTGACACTCTCATTATGGACGAGCTCAACATTCTCAGCGCAAGCGTGGGAACAGACGATCATCTGACCGTTTTTGTAACAAGCGAATCAGACAATGCGCTTGTCAGAGATTTTCTTCCCAAAAAGCTCAGCGCCGCCCGCGCCGGTCTGCAGGTTTTGACGATCCCGGCGTTTCCGAAAAACGAAGGCGAGAAAATCCTCTATGCAGAGCTTCAAAAGCTCGCGGAAAAAACATGAAGCAGCGCCGCACAATTTGCCCCGGCAAATTGTGCGGCGCTGCTTCATTTCGTTCAAAGGACGGGCATGATCGTCATGGTCCAGCCGACAGAGAGGACGCAGGCGATCAGGGCGAAGAGCCACCCGCCCCGGATCAGATCCCTTTGATTGTATCCGCCATATTCCATCATATAGGGGACAGCGGCGGTCGGCATCGGGGTCATGAACGCCGTGAGCGCTCCGGCCTCGATCAGGATAAGCAGCCCGCAGGGATCGCCTCCGATCTGATTGGCGGCCGCGCAGGCGATGGGAAAGAACAGGAGCATCGCGCCGCGGTTGGACATAAGCTGCGCAAGCGCGAAGGGGAAAAAGAAAAAGAGTAAGCCGATGACATAATTGTTATTGACCTTACGGACCAGGCGGGCGATCAGGCTGCCGATCAGGTCGCCCGCGCCGGTGCCCGAGAGGGCCCCCGCCATGGCGAGCGAGCCGATGATGAGCAGCAGCATACTCAGCGGGATTGCCTGTCCGGCCTCCTTCGGCTTGAGTACGCCGAGCACGATCATAAGGACCGCGCCGACAAGACAGATCTGCCATACTGCAAGGGCTTTGAGCACGCCGGCCTGAAGCATAAGCGCCGCGGCAGCAGCGAAGAAAACGACAATCCCGGCGGCCTCGGAAAAGGCGGGCAAAGGCGGCCTCTCTCCCTGCGCGGGTTTCTCTCCCCCGACAGGATCGGCGCTGTGCCGATCCGGGCAAAAGCGCGGCATCACAAACGCGCAGTAGAGGACTGTGAAGATCAACATCGGAAGCCGTGCTGTCACAGGCTCGAAAAAGCCGATCGTCGGCATGGTTCCGGTGAAGTTTTCCAGCTTGTCGTAGTAGGCACTGATATAACTGTTGAGCTCGGCTGCCTGGGTCGCGCCATTGCCGACAGGCAATGTGCAGCAGGTGCTGATGGAAACCACACCGAGAGGCATCGCAAGTCTGGATCGGGAAACGCCCATGGAATCAGCGGTGGCCATGCAAAGAGGGGCCGCGATCCCAAAGACAATGACAGGGCTCTGCACCATCTGGCTCAAGAGCATCGTGAGCAGACAGTAAAGCAGCAGGATCTTTGAAAGGCTTCCCCTGGCGACGCGGGAAATGCCGGCAGCAAGCCGGGCGCAGAAGCGGGTTCTGCCGAAGCCGGCAGCAACCACGCTCATGGCCCCGACCATGATAACGGTACTGTTTGAAAAACAGCTCAGCGCCTCCGAAGCCGTGAGGCAGCCTGTGAGTGTCAGCGCTGCGAGGGACGCCATGGCAACGACCGCAAGGCTCCACACTCCCGTCATATAGGCGGCACAGGTCAGCGCGAATATGAGAAGGCAGGCGCTTAGTTGTGTTGACATGCTTATCCTTCCTCCCGTTTAACAACAATACGCCGCACGATTGTCACGCCCGTGCAGAGCTTCTATTCCCCTAAGAAGATAATAATGTCAAAGACACATTCTGTCAATCGATTTCCGAACCGGCGACATACGCATAGCGGCACAAAGAATCAGAAAAAGGCACGGCAGAATGTGCTTCCTCCGTGACAGTTCATATGTTATTGATGTGCCAATTTAATCTTGAATTAAGACGGTACCGAATGCAGGCACATCAATCATGATTGAATTGCCGTTTCGCTCGCCCCTGGCGGGGCAACCGCGAAACATGGCGAAATTGCTCGCCAATTGATTCAAGAATGAATTGGCGGAGCAATATTTTTGAGGGGATTACGGTGGATTCAAAAACGCCAAAACACTGAACTTTCCCTATTTGCAAGGAATGAAATTCATGATATAATATGTTAAGTTTTCGCTTGCCTTTCGAGGCGGGGAGAATGCCTGAAATTTAACATGGCAAGCATCCTGTACTTATTCTACCCCGTAGCATGCAGCAGTACGTTTCACCGGAGGCGTTCTGGCGCGATGAGCGAGAAATCGATCGTGGATGATCTGGTATATTTGTTTCCGGACATGGGCAGATAAGCAAAATCAAAGCAGAAAATACCTTCATACTTCGTGGATTTGCAGAAAGGACAGGTCATTGAGTACCAGTTGGTAAACACGCAGTTTCAACAACAGGATGGGAGGATTGTCAAATGTCTGATTATAAACAGAACGATACCTTGCAGTCTTTTCTTTCCCCCGCGGCGGCCTGGGCGCTGGCAGTGGGCACAAGCGTAGGATGGGGCTCGCTGGTTGTAACCAGCAATACATATCTTGCGCAGGCCGGACCCGCCGGAAGCATCCTGGGACTGCTCATCGGCATGGCACTGATGCTGGTTATCTGCAGGAACTTTTTCTTTATGGCAAGCCGATATCCGCGCGCAGGCGGCATATATGAATATACCAAGGAAGTGTTCGGCTATGACCGTGCGTTCCTGGTTTTCTGGTTCCTCAGCCTTACCTATATCGCCATGTTCTGGGCAAATGCGACCAGTCTGCCCCTGTTTGCGCGTTTCTTTATCGGAGATTTGTTTAAGCGCGGCTACATCTTCTCCGTGTTTGGATATGAGATTTATCTGGGAGAGGCAATCCTGACGTTATTTGCCATCTGTGCGATTACATTTCTTTGTATCAAAAGCGAGATGACCGCCGCGCGTGTAATGGTTGCACTGGTGGCGATTTTTACCATAGGCATCAGCATATGCTTTGCCGTGGCGGCGACAGCGCGCACAGGGAGCTGGGCCCCTGCCTTCGTGCCGGAAAGGAGCGCCCTGGCTCAAACGCTGCGGATCGCCTTTATCTCTCCATGGGCCTTTATCGGCTTTGAAAACATTACACATTTTGCGGAGGAGTTCCGCTTCAAGAAGGATAAGCTTCATCGGATCCTTGTCATTTCTGTGCTGACATCGACCGCGATCTATGTCTTCGTCACACTCCTGAGCATATCGGCATCCCCTGCCGACTGCGGCAGCTGGCTGGACTATATCCGCAATCTTGACAGCTACTCCGGACTGGAGGGCTTGCCGGCCTTTTACGCTGCCCAGTATTATATGGGCAGTCTCGGCGTGGCGATTCTGATGGCTTCACTGCTGGCGCTGGTTCTTACCAGCCTGATCGGAAATCTGTGGGCGTTGAGCCGACTTTTCTACGCGACAGCCCGTGACGGTATTCTTCCGGGCCGCTTTGCGCAGCTCAATAGCAAGCGCATCCCCGCCAACGCGATGCTCCTTGTGGCCGGCATCAGCTGTGTCATCCCCTTCGTCGGCAGGACCGCTATCGGCTGGATCGTGGATGTGACGACACTGGGCGCAACCATGCTGTATGCTTTTGTTTCCGCTGCCACACTCAAAACGGCAAAAAAGCTGAAGAAGCGCAGAGAGACGCTCACGGGCTTTGCGGGCTTCATCGTTATGCTGGTGTTCGGGTTCTATCTGCTCTTCCCCAACCTGTTCGGAGATGCCATGCTGGAAACAGAGACATACATCCTGTTCATGGTTTGGACAATCATCGGCTTCTTCTACTTTCGACAGATCATCAAGAATGACCAGACCCGCCGCTTCGGCAAAGCGATTGTCGTTTGGATTGCGCTGCTGTCGCTCGTTATGTTCATGGCCATGATCTGGTCCGGACGGGTAGATGAGAAGGCGACGAACGAAGCGATCTATGCGGTTCGGGATTATTATGTCTCAAACGCGGATGGAGAAGTATCCGCGCAGGAAGCGTCTTCCTTTATTCAGGATCAGATTGACCAGGTACACCGGACAAACACGGTGAACACGGTGGTTATCACCGGCCTTTTCGTCCTGGCTCTCGGCGCCATGCTTATTAACCACATCTCCATGAGGAAATGGGAGACGAAGGCCGTGGAGGAACGAGACGCCGCAAGAGAGACGGCTTTTAAGGATCCCATGACGGGGGCAAAGAGCAAGCGCGCCTATCTTATGCGGGAAAAAGAACTCGATCAGGCGATATCTGCCGGGACGGCGCTCAACTTCGCGGTGGTCGTCTGCGACGTGAACGGCCTCAAAAAGATCAACGATACGCTGGGCCACAAGGCAGGAGACGAGTATATCAAGAAAGCCTTCGGGATGGTCTGCGATATTTTCCAGCACAGCCCGGTATACCGTATCGGCGGCGATGAGTTTGTCGTTATTCTGACAGAGCGGGACTATCTCATTCGCAGGGAGCTTGTGCTGGCGCTGCATGACCGCTCAGTGGCTCACATCGCCAGCGGCGGCGTTGTTGTCTCGGGAGGCCTTTCAGATTATCGCCCCGGTGAAGATGAGAGCTATCACGCTGTGTTTGAACGCGCAGACGAATTGATGTATAACGAGAAGAAGCTGCTCAAGGGACTTGGCGCGGTTACAAGGGACGACACTGAGGAAAACAAGGTCGTTATTCCCAATCTGGATGATTCCGAGCTTATCCATATCAAGCGGCATATTCTCATTGTCGAGGATGAAGAGATCAACCGGATTATACTCGGGAACATGCTGGCGGATTCGTACGATCTCCTGTACGCCGCTGACGGCGTGGAGGCCCTGGAACAGATCAAGGTCTGCAAAGACAGACTGGCCATGGTGATGCTCGACCTTCAGATGCCTGAAATGAACGGCATGGAAGTGCTGAAGGTGATGATGGCGGAGGACGAGCTCAAGGACATCCCCGTTATTGTACTGACGGCCGACCAAAGCGCGGAGGTCGACTGCCTGAAGCTCGGCGCCATGGACTTTATTCCCAAGCCCTATCCGTCAAGGGAAATCGTATACGCCAGAATCAACCGCTGCATCGAGCTTTCGGAAAAGCGGAATATCATCCATTCGACAGAGCGCGACAGTCTGACAAATCTGCTCAACCTGGATTACTTCCTGCGCTACGTCAGGCTGTACGATCAGCACTATCCGGATATGCCGATGGATGCTGTGGTTGTGGATATCAATCATTTTCATATGATCAATGAGCGCTACGGAAAGCAGTATGGGGACAGTGTGCTTGGGCGCATAGGAGACCGCATCAGAAAGGTCTCCCGCGATTTGGGCGGCGTTGCCTGCCGCAGAGGCGCGGATACCTTCTTTCTCTATTGCCCGCGCAGGAGCGATTATGAAGATATCCTTGCAAAACTGTCCGAAGGCCTGACCGGAGAAGGGAGTGCCTCGTCGAACCGGGTGCGGCTTCGCATGGGCGTTTATGCGAATGCCGACAAGAGCCTTGAAATCGAGCGCCGCTTTGAGTACGCCCGGACCGCTGCCAATACAGTGAAAACGGGATATGCAAAGGCAATCGGATTCTATGATGCCAAGATGCACCAGGCCAACCTTCTTCGGGAGCGCCTTTTGGAGGACTTCCGCCCCTCGCTGAGGGCCGGATGGTTCAGCGTCTATTTCCAGCCGAAATTCGACATCCGCCCGGATAAGCCGCTTCTTTCCAGCGCGGAGGCTTTGGTACGCTGGAATCACCCTGAATTGGGCATGATCAGTCCCGCGGTATTCATTCCGCTGCTGGAGGACAACGGACTGATTCTTGAACTGGACGAATTTGTATGGCGGACCGCCGCCGCACAAGTCAGGGACTGGAAGGATCGTTTTGGCTTCTCGATCCCGATTTCCGTGAACGTGTCGCGTATTGATATGCTTATGCCGAATCTGAAGAGCATCTTCCGGGATATCCTCGAAAGCTATCGGATTGAGTCCAAAGATCTGCTGCTGGAGATTACCGAATCGGCCTATACGGGAGATACCGAGCAAATGATCCAGATGGCGAGGGAGCTGAGCGGCGCTGAGATGGGCTTCCGTATCGAAATGGATGACTTCGGAACGGGTTATTCCTCTCTGAGCATGCTTACAAACCTTCCCATTGACGTACTGAAGCTGGATATGAGCTTCGTGAGAAGAGCCTTTGGAGAAAAACGCGATATGCGCATGATCGAGCTGATCATTGAGATTGCGGAGCACCTGAATATACCGGTCATAGCGGAGGGTGTGGAGACGGAGGAGCAGTACCTGGCGCTCAGGGAGCTGGGCTGTGACTTTGTCCAGGGGTATTACTTCTCCAGACCGATCCCTGCGGAAGAATTTGAGCGCTTCATGACCGAATACGCAGACGAGCAGAAAAAGCAGGCTGTGCTTTCAACCTGATCGCTGGCATAAAGCGAGGAATTAAATGCACTTGAACCCCACATACGAGTGTGACAGAAATGTGACGGTACCTATGATATCATCATTTCGTAAGCAAGGATAAAACAAATCATACAAAAAGGAGAGGAGATCAGTATCATGTCTAAGGAAATGCTCAATGATCAGCAGTTAGGAGAAGCAAGCGGCGGTGTGATCGTCGCTGACGGTGACGGGCAGAAGTTCTGGCTTGTCCGGCAGGACGGCACGGTGATTTCCCCGGTCCCGGGAAAAGAGAAGGCCATTGAGTTTGCGCAGGCATATCACATCAGCACAAAAATCATGACCAAAGAGGAATATGCCCGTCACTTTGGAAGAGAGCTGGTCTGGTAAAGGCTCCGTCCGGCGGCCTGATGTGAGATGTGCCGCAAATACAGTTTCCGCAATGAACGCGCCTACGCTTCTGTTGAAGCGTAAGCGCGTTCGTCTGTATGCTTCGAGAATGCATCGTTAACAAAATATGCAATGATTGTTCACATGTTTTTAGCACTCTCGGCTTGACAGTGCTAACGATTGTGATATAATCATAATCGAACAGAGGAACGAAGATCGAATAGATGACCTCCATCCCCCTTGCTCAGGTAACAGGCAAAATGATTGCAGTATCGAAGGAGGCATGACTTATGTTACCGAGTATTTTTGGAGAGAGTTTGTTTGATGACTGGATGGGCTTCCCGTTCAGAAGCTTTGAATCCGATGTGGATCGCAAGCTGTATGGCAGGCATGCGGCTCATGTGATGAAGACGGATCTGAAGGAACACGACGAAGGCTATGAGCTGAAAGTGGATCTGCCCGGCTTCAAGAAGGATCAGATCGAACTGCAGCTGCAGAACGGCTACCTGACGATCACCGCTTCCAAGGGCCTTGAAGAAGAAGGCCAGGATAAGAAGGGCAAGATCGTTCATCAGGAACGCTACGAAGGCTCCATGACCAGAAGCTTCTATATCGGCGAGAATGTCAAGGAAGAAGATGTCCAGGCCAAGTTTGAGGATGGCGTCCTGACGCTTGACTTCCCGAAGGAGAAGCCGGTAGCGCTTCCGGAACGCAAGACCATTCAGATCCAAGGATAAGTGTTGTTCCCTCAGCGCCCCGCGTTTGGCGGGGCGCTTTTCAATTAGGGAGATGTTAACCATGATGACAAGAAAAGTGCTATCTGTAATCCTCGGCGTGCTGGTCGGCTGCAGCCCCTGGATAATATAGAACTGCCCTTATAGAACTGCCCTTTATATTTAAGAGGAGGAACCCTGAATGCAGGAAGTAAAACGCCCGAAAAAACCGCTGATTTATTTCTATGCGGCTATGATCCTCGCAATCCTTGTCTTCAACTGTCTCATTGCCCCGTATCTTGCCGGGAAAGCCATAGAGGATGTAGACTACGGCACCTTTATGACAATGACCGAAAGAGCAGAAATTGGAAAAGTCCAAATCCAGCAGAATCAAATCGTGTTCACCGACAAAGCGGGATCTAAGATATACCGGACAGGCGTGATCGAGGATCCCGGCCTGGTCGAGCGGCTCCATGCATCCGGGGCAAACTTTACAAGCGAGATCGTGGAGGAAACATCACCCGTGGCAACTCTGTTTTTGTCATGGCTGCTGCCGATCGGTATTTTCGTTCTGCTCGGTCAGTTCATGTCGAAGAAGCTGATGGACAAGGCCGGCGGCGGTGCGGGCTCCATGATGTTCAACATAGGCAAATCCAACGCCAAGGTCTATGTCAAATCCTCCGATGGCATCCGCTTCAGTGATGTGGAAGGAGTTGACGAAGCGGAGGAAAACCTCCAGGAGATCGTAGATTACCTTGAAAATCCGGAGAAATACCGGGAGATCGGTGCCTCCATGCCGAAGGGCGTTCTGCTTGTCGGGCCTCCGGGAACCGGCAAGACCATGCTCGCCAAGGCTGTGGCCGGTGAGGCAAACGTCCCCTTCTTCTCCATGTCCGGCTCGGAATTTGTCGAAATGTTCGTGGGCATGGGCGCCTCCAAGGTGCGCGATCTGTTCCGGCAGGCCAAGGAGAAGGCCCCCTGCATTGTCTTCATCGACGAAATCGACGCCATCGGCCAGAAGCGCAGCGGCGGACAGTACGGCGGCAATGATGAGCGTGAGCAGACCCTCAATCAGTTGCTCACGGAGATGGACGGCTTTGACGGGAGCAACGGCGTGATCATCCTCGCTGCGACCAACCGGCCAGAGTCTCTTGACCCGGCGCTTACCCGCCCCGGCCGCTTTGACCGCCGCGTGCCTGTGGAGCTGCCCGACCTCAAGGGCCGTGAAGCCATCCTGAAGGTTCACGCGAAAAAGATCAAGGTCGCCGACGATGTGGACTTCCTGCAAGTGGCCCGCATGGCCTCCGGTGCCTCCGGCGCGGAGCTTGCCAATATTGTCAACGAGGCCGCACTGCGCGCAGTGCGTGACGGCCGCGGCTTTGCCACCCAGGCCGATCTGGAAGAGAGCATCGAGGTCGTCATTGCAGGCTATCAGAAGAAAAATGCGATCCTTACTGACCACGAAAAAAAGATCGTTGCCTATCATGAGATCGGCCACGCGCTTGTCGCCGCAAAGCAGACGAACTCCGCGCCGGTTCAGAAGATCACCATTATTCCCCGTACCTCCGGCGCTTTAGGCTATACCCTGCAGGTGGAAAACAACGACCACTACCTGATGAACAAGCAGGAGCTGGAAAACAAGATCGCCACATACACCGGCGGCCGCGCCGCGGAAGAACTTGTGTTCGGTTCCATTACCACGGGAGCCGCCAACGACATAGAACAGGCTACAAAGCTTGCCCGGGCCATGATCACCCGCTACGGAATGAGCGAGGACTTTGACATGGTTGCGATGGAGGCGGTCACAAATCAGTATCTTGGCGGTGATACGTCCCTGGTATGCTCCGCTGAAACACAAAGTAAAATTGATGAACAGGTCGTCGCTCTGGTACGGAAGCAGCATGAAAAAGCGCTGAGTATTCTAAAAGACAATCGCGGCAAGCTGGACGAACTGGCCTCATATCTGTATGAACACGAAACCATCACAGGAGAAGAGTTCATGCAGATCCTGAACGCAGCATAACACCCAAGAACAGCAATAAGGGTTGCCCATACAGGCAGTCCTTGTTGCTGTTCAGTCTTTTTGTCATGATCAAGAATTCGTGCCCCATATAAAGCGGGAGACTGCCAAACGACAGTCTCCCTTCGTTATCTCAGGAAATCGGTCACTGCTTTTTCCAGTTTCGCAGGATTTCCATGCCCATATGACGGCCCTGGCGCATGGCCCCTTTGGGGCAGAACTCCTGACAGCAGAAACAGTGTATGCAGACGCTCCGGTTGATTTGAGGTTTCCCCTTCTTCATCGTGATTGCCTTGGCGGGACAGGTCTGCGCGCACTTGCCGCAGCCGATGCAGGCGGATGCTTCGAGTTTGGGAAAAGGCGTAATAACACGCGCTACGAAAAAGTCCGCAATCTTTCCGAAGAAACCGCCTCCCAGCACCTTATAGAACACGTTTTTCTGAGCTGGAATCGTCTTGAAATCAGAGATGACGAACTTCGAAAGATCGCCGAAAATGCTGATCTCCTCCGGATTATCAGGCAGCAGTCCTCTCTCTGCCGCGGCGCGCAAGGTAGGGATATCCTGCGGTCTCAGGCCGATCAGCTCTGCCGCCACGGCGTCAAGCATATGGCCGTTTCGGCTGGCGAGCAGGCAGCCGATCTCCCGCGGCGTCCCCATTGTGGGACCGTTGCCCTCCATGCCGATGACAGCGTCGCAGATACAGAGACGGGGTTTTGAGTATTCGTAGAGGTCTACCAGTACATTGGCAAAATCCTCCGCTCTGGGATAGCTGTAATGAAACTCCGGCTTCCGTGCGCCCGGGATCGAACCGAAGAAGTTCTTGACCGCGCAGGTCATGCCCATCATGGCGTGGGTTTTGAGCTTGCAGAGGTCAATAATCGCATCGACCTTTCCGAGCCAGGCGGTATAGGGGAAGGTCTTCGCCTGTGCCGCTTCCGGAAAGCTGACTTCTACCGTGGAGAAATCATTGTTGAGCCTCGCGCCGAAGCTCTCGGCTTTGCGCATTCCGCAAACATCATAGACGACCTTCAGATACGGCGCGGAATAGAGGCCGCCGGGGCTGTCGCCGAGAACAACCTCTGCCCCTCTCTCCCGGAGAAGACGGACCAACGCGCAGACCACAGCAGGATGTACGGTAGCCGCACTTTCCGGTTTCATGGCTGAGACCAGATTGACCTTGATGCCCACCGTCATTCCCGGCTGTACGAAGTCCAGCCCCCGGATCGGATCAAGTGCGTCCCGCAGGGCGGATTCTACCCTCTCGTCGTCGTAATCGCCGCAACGGACGACGGAAACGTCATATTGATTCACAAAAAGCACCCTTTTCACGATCCAATCACGTCCGAAGGAAGATCGTTCGGCGTTATTGCGCCGGCTGACCTCCCGAGCCAGCGCTCCAGGATTGGCAGATGTCTCCTCTCCAGCCGTTCAGTCCAGATGTCCAACGCTTAGCCTCCACCTCAAACTCGTTTGGGTAGCCAAGTAATCTCGCAGATCGCTGATATAACCGAAGCCTTCGCACGCGCTCACACTATATGCGTTGAGCAATGCTGGTTTCTTTGCCAGTTTTTCGCTGTTTTCGAGAGCAGTATATCAAAAAAGCCGGGAAATCAAGGGGTTTCAGCCTTCAAGCAGTTCGAACTTGTACCCCACGCCCCAGACGGTCTTGAGGCACCACTTGTCCGACACGCCCTCGAGCTTTTCGCGCAGGCGCTTGATGTGTACATCCACGGTGCGGGAGTCGCCGAAGTAGTCAAAGCCCCAGACCTCGTCCAGGAGCTGGTTGCGGGTGAAGACCCGGTTGGGCGAGGCCGCCAGATGGTAGAGAAGCTCCATCTCTTTCGGCGGGGTGTCGACCTTTTTGCCGTCCACAATGAGCTCATAGGACTCAAGATTGATGACCAGCTTGTCATACGTCAGCTTCTTCTCCACAGGGGCGTCGGCGTCGGTGCGGCGCATGACGGCGTGGATGCGGGCCAGCAGCTCCTTGACGTCGAAGGGCTTGGTGACATAGTCGTCCGCCCCCATCTCCAGGCCGCTGATCTTGTCGCCGGTCTCGCCCTTTGCGGTTAACATAATAATAGGTGTGGAGGACTTGCGGCGGATATCGCGGCAGACCTCCCACCCGTCCTTGACGGGCAGCATGATGTCCAGCAGCACCACGTCCGGCTGGAACAGGTCAAAGGAGGACTCGGCCTTCCCGCCGTCGGCGGCGATCATGACGTCAAAGCCGTCCTTCCCCAGATATAAACGCAGAAGCTCGGCGATGTTGGCGTCGTCTTCCACGACAAGCGCTCTTTTACTCATAGTACATCTGCCTTTCGTTGCATATTTTTTATGCGCCCATTATAGCGTCGGCGCAGGTGCAAAGGATTAAAAAAATGTAAAATCCCCGGTGAAGGGGATTTTATCATTTGTGTTTACTTCTTCCCGTCTGCGGCCTTGAAGTCCGGCTCGGTGCCCTCGGCCAGGCGCTTGATGTTGGCGTGGTGGCGGGCGACGGCGAGACATGCGCAGAAGATGGAGAGGATGAGGCGCGGCGTACTCACATGGAAGAGGAAGGAGGAGGCCACGATGGCGCCCGCCCCGCACAGGGAGCCGACCGACACCTTCTTGGAAAGCAGCGAGCCCGCCAGGAACGAGCCCACGGTGCACAGGCCGACGCGCCAGTCGATGCCGAAGCCGACCGCGCCGCCCACCGCGATGCCCTTGCCGCCCTTGAAATTGTGCAGCACCGGGAAGCAGTGGCCCAGCATGCAGGCACCCGCGCCGATGCACAGGCCGATCTCCCCGGCGAGGGCCTTGCCCGCCAGCATGCACGCGGCGGCCTTGGCCGCATCCCCGGCGAGGGTCAGCAGGCCCGCGCCCCAGCCGTGTACGCGCGCCATGTTGGTGGCGCCCGCGTTGCCGCTGCCCTTCTCACGGATGTCGCCGCCGAAGAGGGTCTTGGAGGCGAGGATCGAAAGGCTCAGGGAGCCAACGAAGAATGAGCCGACCAGGATCACAAGACATTTCCAAACCAAGGAAAGGACCTCCTTCGATTTTGTAAAAATCATGTTTCGCTCATTATAGCCGTTATGAGGTGCGATTGCAAGGAATGTCTGTTTCTTGACACACATCCCACGGGAACACCGCGGGGGGCTCAAGTTCAAAGCGCAGGCGCTCACCGGTCTCAGGGTGCGTAAAGCCCACCGTGTGGGACCAGAGGGCCAGGGGGCAGTCGTCGGGATCCTCCGCGTACTTGCGCTCGCCGCAGAGCGGAAAGCCCCGGGAGGCAAACTGGACGCGGATCTGGTGGGTGCGGCCCGTGTGCAGATGCACGCGCACAAGGCTCATGCCCTCGCCGCGCCACAGGGTCACATAGTCCAATACCGCCTCCTGCACGCCCTTGGCGGGGGCGTCGGCCACGAAGGTCATCTTCCGCGCCTTGTCGCGCCACAGGAGATCCCGCAGCTCTCCCCTCTCCGGGGTGCAGCCGTGGACCATGGCGAGGTATTCCTTCTCAAAGCCGCCCGCACGGATCTCTTCGCTGAGGCGTGAGGCGGCCGCTTTGCCCCTTGCCAGGACGATCAGCCCGCTCACCGCCCGGTCGAGCCGGTGCACGGTGCGCACGTCGGCCTCTCTGTCGCCCAGGGCTTCGCGCACAAGAGACGGCAGGCCGCCGGGCTCATCGGTGCTGAGCACCCCGGCGGGCTTGACGCACACCAGCACCGCATTGTCGGCATAGACGATCTCCATGCTCACTCCTGTTCGGGCGCATGGTGCAGCTCGATGCTGCCGCCGTTTGAGAGGTCCTTGCCCTCCAGCAGCAGGAGCTTTTCGGCCATGAGGCGGGAAAAGCCGCTGATGACCGCGACGGTGGTGATGAGGTCGTTGGTGTCGTCGGTGGAAAATTCCGACAGTTCCTCCGGCCCGTGGCCGAGGATGCCGCCCGCCGCGACGCGCACCTCCCTGACAAAGTATCTGCAGGCCATGCGGTGGCGCGCAACGAAGGCACTGTAGACCCGCTGCAGCTCCTCCCCGCTCAGCCCCATGGGGATCATGGTCTGGAGCGTGGGAATCGAGAGGCTCTGCTTTAAGGTGCAGACCATGATGAGGTAGGCGATGTGCATGCGGTAGTATTTTTTCTTCACCGGCTCGGGCATGATCTTCTTGCGCACATAGTTGTTGATGGCGGCGGGGGTGATGACCTGTTCCTCCTTGAGCTCGGGCGGCATGTAATCCAGGTAGCCGCTCAGGAGCGTGACTACCTGATCCATGTACAGGCCGATATCCGGGATCTCCCCCCAGGTGGGAAGGCGGTAATCGTCCAGGTATCGTTCCCAGCGGCGCAGCTTGCCCGCGATCAGTTCCTTGTTGTATGTCATGGCTGTGTCTCCGCGTTACATTATCGTCTTTCATATTATAACACATTTAATCCGAGAATCAAGATGAATATTCCCGTTGTTTCGGTTGACATCGTGTTATGGATGTGCTAATATGATTCAGAAGATTAGATATATTCGATTTGACAAAATGCCGGTTCTGTATTATATATACTTGACAGTTTGTATTAAACATGCGTGTTCGGATAAGGAGTGACTGTTATGTCTTTTGCCGTTTTTGCGGACGGCAGTGCGAACCTGCCGCAATCGATGCTGGACGGGATCCAGCTTCTCCCCTGTGATTATACGATCGACGGTGTGGCGAAGACCTATTGGGGCGATGTGGATCACTTTGACGGGCCGTCCTTCTATGAAGACCTCCGCAAGGGCAAGGTCGTGAAGACCTCCCTTCTCAATACGCAGCTTTTCCTCTCCCGCTTTGCACCGCTGCTGACGCAGGGCCAGGATATCATCTATATTTCCATGAGCTCCGGCATCAGCGGCACCTGCAATGCCGCCCGTATCGCCGCCCAGGAGCTGATGGAGCTCTATTCCGGGCGTTTTGTCCATATCGTGGACTCCCTGGGCTGCGGCTTTGGAAACGGGCTTCTCGCCGTGCGTGCCGCCGCGCTGAGCCGCCAGGGCGTTCCCGCGCGGGAGGCCGCCGCCATCCTTGACGCCGAGGTTCCCCATACCTGCCAGTACTTCACGGTAGATGACCTGAACTTTCTGAAGAACACGGGCCGCGTCAGCGGCATGACCGCGAAGATCGCCACGGTGCTCAATATCAAGCCCATCCTCTTCGGCGACAGCACGGGGCACATCATCTCCTGCACCAAGGTGCGCGGGCGCAGAAACTCCATCGAGATGCTGGCCAAAAAGTACGACGAAAAGCGCATTGACCAGGAGGGACAGACCATCTGCATCTCCCACGGCAACTGCCTTGCCGACGCAGAATATCTTGCCGGACTCGTGCGCGAAATCACCCCGGAAGTGACCATCACCATCTGCCAGCATGAGCCCTTCTCCGGCGCCCATGTCGGTCCCGGCATGCTGGGTCTTTTCTTCCGCGGGAGGGAACGGTAATTTCGCAAATACGCAAAACACTGATCACAACTTCAAAAGCCGCGAGGCCGTCCGATTGGGCGGCCTCTTAAATTTTAAAATTTGGCAGGAGTCCATCCCTTTTAATTTCAGATTGCCTTGTCGTATAATCAGGGTAGTTCTTAATTATTTGTGACTTCTCAGCCAACACACAGGAGGACGCACAATGCCGAAGAAAAGCGAGATAACGGGCAGGGACAAGAACCTGCGCTTCGGAGCATAAAAAGAGAACACCGGGGGTGCCGGTGTTCTCGGGAAAGCTTATGCGATCAAAGGGCGTTTGTCTTGTTCACGAGGGCGGTCAGATCGACGTATTCCTCGGGCTCGGTGGCGATGGTCTCGTCGGTCTTGACGTCGAAATCGCGGTAGACCGCCAGGCCCGTGCCCGCCGGGATGAGCTTGCCGATGATGACATTCTCCTTCAGGCCGACCAGGTGGTCCACCTTGCCCTTGATGGCGGCGTCGGTGAGGACCTTGGTGGTCTCCTGGAAGGACGCGGCCGACATCCAGGAGTCGGTGGCCAGCGACGCCTTGGTGATGCCCATGAGAAGCTGGGTGCAGGTCGCGGGGATGAGGCCCTGCTCGCCCGCGGCGGTGCGCTCGGCGATCTCCTTGTTGGCGGCCTTGAAGACCGAGATGTCGACGGTGGAGCCGGAGAGCAGATCGGTGCTGCCCGCCTCCTCAACGCGGACCTTGCGCATCATCTGGCGCACGATGACCTCGATGTGCTTGTCGTTGATGTCAACGCCCTGCTGACGGTACACCTTCTGGACCTCGGAGGTGATGTAGCTGCGGACGCCCTGGCGGCCGAACTCATCGTCGTTGACGCCGCGGATGCGCAGCACGTCATGCGGGTTGAGGGCGCCGGAGGTGAGCTCCTGGCCCTTGTCCACGTGGTCGCCGTTGTGCACCAGGATACCGGCGGAGTGCGGCACGGTGTAGACCATGGTGGCACCCTCGGCCTCATTGGTGATG
>Ga0247608_10001878_pt1 | contig 27869 bp, 18 predicted proteins | sample 176DNAGHGlowgp2_FD_193490 | JGI IMG/M metagenome (GOLD analysis project Ga0247608, IMG submission 193490) | Sheep rumen microbial communities from Palmerston North, Manawatu-Wanganui, New Zealand - 1766 DNA GHGlow gp2 | ecosystem: Host-associated > Mammals > Digestive system > Stomach > Rumen ... | reverse complement strand
TTCAAAGCCACAAATCAAGGCCCATTATCTTGCAACGAAGATTGTAAAGACAATTCACATTAGAGAACATCCACGCCGCTACGCTGCTACACTGTCCCATTTCGAAAAACGAAGTTTGAAGAAAGGCAACATCTAATATTTATTATATTATATATATATTATAATATATATATAATATAATAAATATATAAAACACAATTAGAGCCGCCCCTCTGTATTCGAAGTCATCCATGCCCCCCAATCAGAATAACTTTCATAAAACACCAAATGGGACAGTGTAGCAGCGTAGCGGCGTGGTGTCTGGGCACAAAAGGGTCAGGAACCTTTGCGCCCTGACCCCTTCGCACCTGTCCTTAGTCCTTGGTCAGTGTCGATGTGATGTCGGTGCCATTCACACTGATTTTGAAGGAGTCGTAATAGTCATGAAAGACCGTGAAGAACTTGTATGACTTAGCCACTACATTGAAGTCGATCTCGAGGGAACATTCAAAATCAACGTAGTTGATAGCACTGAAACGGAGCAAGTTGCCCTCCGACCTCAGACTACCTTTTGCAAAGGTATCATTATTGTGCCCCGTGACCTTGCAGGAGAACGTTCCACCTTCGTTGGTGAAAGTGAAGAGGGTCGGTTCTTTGCTTCCTTCCCAGTAATAGGCCACTTCCACCTTTGCACCTTTCACCAGTGCGTCGGCCAAGGTGACACCTTCGCCTTTCTCCTTCAGCAGATTGGTAATCTCGACGTCGGAGACCTTCATCTTCACACCAGTCACCTTGTACTTCGGATCGCCTGGTATCACCTCCATGGTACTCGTCTTGATGTCGATGAAAGCGGTCAGCACAAGGTCGGAAGTATTTTTCTCGGTAACAGTGAATTTGATCACGTTGTTAGCCTTGTCGTGCTCCATCTTAAAGTCACAATCCTTCTCTGTGATTGCCGGTTCGTCACCACGTGTCGGCGCCTTGTCATAGTCCAGCAGTTCATAGGTATCACCCACTCTCATGAAGGCGACGTAGAAGTCCTCGCCGTTCAGGTTGAAAAACAATACCACGATAGTCCCGTCGTTCAGGGCATCCTCAAGCGTGACTTCCGTTGTTGGAACCGGATTGTCTTCAGTGCCCGAAACAGCATCTAAACCCTGACAAGAGGTCATTGTAAGGCCCAGGATCAGAACAGTGGCCTGCATCCATTTCTTCATTTTTCTCATAACAATAATATTATTAACCTTGAAATACTTCTCCAGAATAAATGCTACATCCATATCATCATCTTTCTGGCTGCAAATATACAACAAGTTTTCCAATAAGCCAAACTTTTCTGCCAAATTTTGGCGCACACGCAGAAGGGAGAGATCATGGGGACAGGTGAATGATCGTTTTTGAATAATGGCGCAATGGGGTCAGGCACCTTTGCGCCCCGCTTGAGCGCGGCGGCAAGTTCCCTCCCATTCTGTGGGCGTAAACAGAAAAAACATCGCTATTTAACATCTTTTAGGGGGGGACTGACACTTTTTAACGATATTCTTTGTATCTTTGTACCCGCGAAACAACTGACCGACTATTCACAAATGGCATATCCATTTTATTACTAACATAATTTATTTTAATCATGAGAAGAGAATTTTTTGCATTATTTGCAGCCGCAGCGCTCCTGTTAGGCATGAGTGCCTGCTCAACCGTTGATAATCCTTCTTCAGGAGGTGGAAACGCCCAGGAAGATCCCGTCGTGGCTCCCGCCCAACTCAAGCAGGGTGTCTGGACGGAGTTTGACACCGTTCTCGTAGCCTCAGGCAAGTACACCATGGAGCAACTGGCCGAGATGCCCACCGTCGGCATGCAGATCGACGGCGACAAGGCCTACTTCTTCACCTATACGGCCGACGAGATGAGCGAAGCCGTGGAGGGAAAGGTCAGCTACGACAACACCACGGGCAAAGGCACCATCACCTTCCCCGCCATCAAGGACAATCCGCTCTCAGGCCAGACAGTCAGCTTCAGCATGATGGCCGACGATGTGATGCAGTTCGACCTTGCCTACGAAGGCCAGCAGACGACCGCCACCTTCGCATGGCTCTGCGAGGACCTGGACAACTGGAGCTCTGATATCACTGATGAAGACTGGCTCGCGCTGATGGAATACTATAAGCAGTATGATGCCAATGCAGGTCCCGACCCAACCATCGACTGGACCGACTCGGAAGTGGAAGGCCTGGACAAGCCGCTGCCGTGGGACGATAATATAGCTGCTACAAGAGGTGACGACGACTTAAACGTCAAAAAGGTCAAAGATGTATTCTCGGCCGTCTTCGATATTAAAGATATGGTTGGCGATATTAGCGATAAGCTTGGCGATCTTATGGATAAAGTTGACGAGGTGCTGGAGAACCAGAAGTTGATATTACAAAAGCTCGACGAGATAAACAACCGCCTCATCGCCATCGCCAATAAGATGAATCAGCAAGAGACGCTGAACATCTTCAACACCCGCAACGCAAATTACTTTATTCCGCTGGATGGGCAGAATGCCAAATATTTCGACTCTGCCTTCAAACTTTATATCAAAAAGAAGGGCAACCTGAGCCAGGAGGATAAGGATAAATTAGGCGAATATGCCAAAGCATGGGTGGGCGACAAAGCATATTATGCCGACCTGACCTGGAATTATATGAAGTACATCACCAGCGTGCAGCATTCCACTTACGGCACGGGTCTGGACCGCATCTACGACGGGCTGACTTTCGACAAGTACCCCTGGGAGCACCTGGGCATAGGCGACCGCCAGAATTACCGAGCCTACGACCTGACCATGATTATCAAGAGTCTCTTCATGATTACCCTCTATGCCTCCTATGGTGGTCTGTCGGCCGTCGAGCAGGAAGGACTCTTCAATATCTTCATTAGTTACACGCCAAAATTACTGTCTTTCAGCGAGTTTAATGTCGCCAACCCCGATGAGTTCCTCGTCTGCCAGATTCCGGGTGCCCGCTTCGCGATGCACAAGGAGTTGCAGGAGTATAAATATAGTAATGGGGATGATAGCGATGCTCCAGATCCGAGACGTTACGGTCCCGATGGTATCTATATGCCGAGGTGGCATGAGGCAGGGAATGTCAAGATCTCTAATCCGGCAGAAGTGAGGGAAAAACTGATTCCTGTGTTTAAGATGGAAGCCATCCTAAAATATTATGGTACATCATGGGTTAATGCATTGATAGATGGTCATCAGTATTCAGCCGGTGCGGTCTTTACCCACAAACCGGGATCAAATGCAGATCTGATGTTGTGGGACAGTGAAAAGGGAGCTGAAAATGGAGCAGAACTATCATTTGGCTTCTTTGTTTTTGGAATTAATATACTTAACATAGCGGAGGATCTTCGGACTTATAAATATTGTGAGATAGGTTTACTTTACCTTCGCGAACCTAAGTGGAAATCATACAAAGGTCCAGAACGGCTCTACGCCGCGATTGTCGCGTGGCACTTATAATCCGCTCATAACACAGGGATCTTCTGTTATAACGAAAGAGTCCCTCTGGGACAGGTCCCGTGAGTTTGAATAGACTAGTAAACAATCATAGCCTCACTGCCAATGATGGTGGTGGGGCTATGTCGATCAAGGGGACAGGTCATTGATCTCTTATTTTGAAAGGGGAAGGGAATTTGGAGTTAGAGCGACTTCCGTTTTTTCGTGCGCGATCAATCCCTTAAAGATCCTTCCATATTTTATATACGACAGCATAGGTCAATCCGCAGATACGGGGCATCGATCAAGGGGACAGGAACGCTATGTTTCTTTTATTTGGCGCAAAGGTAAGGATTATTTTCGAACTGTGCAAGTGTTTGGATGAATATTTGCATAGGCGCATTATTTTAGTGTAAAGAGTTTGGAGGATCGCGCTTTTTGTACTACCTTTGCGTCTCAATCAAAATAATTCAACTTAAAACCATTGATGACGAAAGCCGCGGACATAGTTTCAAGGTATATTATTAACAATTAAAATGTAAATAAAATGCAAAAAAAGAAACTAAAGCTGCCTGGCAAGCAATGCTGGGCCGCTATGAGATCATGCGGCCCAAAAGTCAGGATCGGTAATACCTTGTGTATTACGATTAAGGTGGATCAACTGAATGCCATCTTTGGTAATAACCCTAACATCAGTTATGGCCATGGGAAAGACAAATAATACTGAGTTTCTGAATGGACTGTTTGAGGGTGGTAATTTCCCCAATGCCCAGATCATCGTTATGACGGGTGACGGTGTTCACATCAGCTACGAATCGCCTGTAAGGAAAGCCAAAGGCGAACCTGAGCCAGCATCGAAGGATGCCATCATGGAATACGTGAAAAAACTAACACCTATCGTAAGAGAAGAGTATCAGGGTGTTTATAGCGAGATGTGGCTTGGTATATTGGAACTGAAAGAGGTCAAGTCGCGGGTATATAATAAAGGCAAACAACAGGGCACAACATTCAATCGTGACTTCGTGGCCCAGATTATCCATCAGTTAGGCAACCGCATTTATCTTCCCGACGCCAATCCTGTTGTGATGGCGGAGCATCTGGAGCCTGAAAAGGGGAAAGATCATCCTGTCAGACAGAAACTCGGAGAGTCGCCAGACAAATCCATCAAGAAAGCTATTGAGGCATTCCTCAGGGCAAAGGTGACAGGTACCTTTGCGCCCATTCTGATTTTGAAACCCGTACATCCAATCATTGCTCGTTTTCGCGCATCCAGACTGTTACAGACTGCCCCATGCGCTGCTTGAAGGCGAGACTGAAGGTGCTGTAACTCCGATAGCCGCTGGCATTGGCCAGCTGTTGGACAATAATGGTCTTCTGGGCAGCGGAGGCCTCGTGATAGAGTCGCATAAAATGGTGGATGCGGAGGTCGTTGATATAAGCATTGTAAGTTGTGTTCTGATGGGAGAAATACAGACTGATATAGGTGCGGTTGGTACCAACAGTTTTGGCCAGCTGGCGAAGGGTCAGGTCGTGCTGTAAGTAAAGCTGCCTGCCTACGCAATGCTCTGCCAGCAGTCGTTCGATTTTGGCAAGGTCGATGTTGGAGGGAATGTCCAATGGCTGTTGTGTCTGTTGCTCCACGGCAATGGTGTCCAACTGCGGCAGAGTCTCCACTCGCCACAACAACAGACCGAAGAATATGAGTTCGACGACATGCAAGAGATAGATCAAGAAGACGTAGGTGGCAATAAGTTCATAGAGGATGAATGTCAACAAGAAGACGAGTGACACCACTTGGCTCAGCCATACCTTCTTATTCTCCAAGTCGGCATAGTTGTCGTTCAGCCACAGCCCGTATCTCCTGACGGCAAACGCTATATATACAGCAAACAGCACATAGAGCGACAGAGCGTATAGGGTGGCAATGAACGTGAAAGATCCATCGGGATAGAGTATCTGTAATACCCCTAAAGCCAAGTATGGTATCAGGGCTACAAAGACAGGCCATACAGGGCGTTTGCGGTCCTGGAGCATAGCAAGCAGTGTGCCGGCGATAGTGGGCAGCAGCCCGAGGCAGTCGAACAAGACAACAGCCACATAGCTCACAGAATGGATGTCGCCGGAATAGATGTAGAACAAACACCACCATACATGGTCCAATACTGATACGGCGAAGAACGCCGCGGCCCAAAGGCGCAGCCGCACTGGGGGCGTGACACCTGGCGCAAAGGCATTGCCACGCCGCAACAGCAAGTAAACGGCAGCAATGAGAGGCACCACTCCCGTTATGCCATAGAGGATGAAAAACAGCATCACCTCAGTAGATATATGTTCGCTAAACATCTTTCAAAATATAAATTGGGCACCTATTTCATTTGTGATTGCAAGCACCATTTTCATTTCCGCTGCAAATTTAGGCATTTTTTCTGAAAGTTCCAAATATTCGCGGAGTTATTCATAGTCTGATCCACATCTATGTGCAATCGTTTTTGCAAGAGAATGAGAAAAATATGGCTTGCAGGCATACGGCGTAATGAAATATTTCGTATCTTTGCACACAGAATAAACTAAAGACTATTATGCAACGGATTTTAATGATGGCCGCATTCGTGCTGGCAAACGTATTGACAATGAGTGGAGCGAAAAAGACAGTGATTGACAGGATTGAGCCAACGGACTGGTACGCGGGGATGAAGAATCCTCAGGTGCAGCTGATGGTCTACGGACAGGGCATCCGCGATGTGGCGGAGGTGACGACAGACTATCCGGGCGTCACCATCGACAGCCTCGTGCGCCTCGACTCTCCCAACTACCTGCTCATCTACATGAACCTGAAGGGTGCGCAGCCTGGCACGATGAAGCTGACGTTCAAGGGCGGAAAAGTAAAGGGCAAAAAGGGTGAGACGGTGGAATACCAGCTGAAAGCCAGAGAAATGAGCGGCGAGAAGCGCATCGGATTCACCAACGCCGACGTGCTCTATATGCTCATGCCTGACCGTTTTGCACAGGGACCGAACCATCCTGCGCAGATAGCCGGTATGCGGCACTATGTGGAAGACCGCACGAAACCATCATTAAGACATGGCGGTGACCTGAACGGAATCCGCGAGCATCTGGACTATTTCAAGGAACTCGGTGTGACGGCCCTCTGGCTGACGCCCGTGCTTGAGAATGACTCGCCGGATTCAGAGAACGGCTACTCGACCTATCACGGCTATGCCACCACAAACTACTATCGCGTGGATCCCCGCTTCGGCACCAACGAAGACTACCGCCGTCTCTGCGACGAAGCTCATCAGAAAGGGCTGAAGGTGGTGATGGACATGATCTTCAACCACAGCGGCTTTGAGCACCCCTGGACGAAGGATATGCCTACGAAGGACTGGCTGAACACCCCGGAGTGGCTCACGGAGAAGCAGAGCGGCCGCGACCCCATGACGGGCTTCACCGCCAACAGCGACGGCTCTGAGCCTGCCAAGAGCGCCTATCTGCAGACATCGTACAAACTCACGCCTGTGGTGGATCCCTACGCCTCGAAGGTAGACCTGAAGGAGACCGTCGAGGGATGGTTCGTGCCCTCAATGCCTGACCTGAACCAGCGGAACCCTCACCTGATGCGCTACCTCATCCAGAACTCCATCTGGTGGATAGAGACCGTAGGCATCAACGGTATCCGCATGGATACCTATCCCTATGCATACGCCGACGCCATGGCCCAATGGATGAAGGAAATCAATGAGGAGTATCCTAACTTCAACACGGTGGGCGAGACGTGGGTGACAGAGCCTGCCTATACCGCAGCCTGGCAGGATGGGTTTACAGTTAACAGTTTACAGTTTACAGATGAATACACTGACGGATCTGAAGGGCTTGCCAGCAAATCAACTGTAAACTGTAAACCGTCAACTGTAAACAAAAGGTCTTACCTCAAGACCGTGATGGACTTCTCGTTCTTCGACAAACTGAATCAAGCCAAGCACGAAGAGACTGACGCGTGGTGGAACGGCTTGAACCGCCTCTACAACTCGTTCGTCTACGACTACCTCTATCCCAATCCTTCGAGCGTAATGGCCTTCATCGAGAACCACGACACAGACCGATTCTTAGGCAACGGCAAGGACACGCTGGCTCTGAAACAAGCCCTCGCCCTGCTGCTGACCGTGAAGCGCATACCACAGTTATATTATGGTACAGAGGTGCTGATGAACGGTACGAAAGAAGTGACAGACGGCAACGTGCGCAAGGACTTCCCTGGCGGATTCCCAGGCGACGAGCACAACTGCTTCACGAAGGAAGGCCGCACGAAGGCCGAGCAGAGCATGTTTGCATGGACCAGCCGACTGCTGCACTGGCGCCAGAACAACGATGTGATCATCAAGGGCTCACAGACGCAGTTCATCCCCTATGGAGGCATCTACGTCATAGCACGCCAGTATAAGGGCAAGACGGCCCTCACCATCCTCAACGGCACATCGAAGCCCGCCACGATGGAAGTGGAGCGCTATCAAGAGGTTATCGGCAGTACAACGAAGGCCAAGGATATCCTTACAGGAAGATATTTCGACCTCTCGAAGAATCTGGAACTGAAGCCAAGACAGAGTCTGGTGCTGGACTTCTGATATACTGTCCGACAAGGCGTATAGGTTTAAAAAGTGTAAAAAAAACGCCGCATAGTGCATATCTATAAACAATTTTTTGTACCTTTGCAGAATTATTGTAAAAATATGCATATGAAATCCATAAGAACCTACCTTTTGGGGCTTGTTTTATCAGTAACCTATAACGCCTACGGACAGAACCAGGAAGTGCACATCCTAGCTGTCAACGACATGCACGCCACCTTAGAGGCATTTCCGAAATTAGCAGCCATAGCCGACAGCCTGAGAAATCTCTATCCTTCACTGCTCGTGCTCTCTGCGGGTGACAACCGTACAGGAAATCCTGTGAACGACATGTATGAAGTGTCATCATACCCCGTGGTGTCGCTGATGAATCAGATAGGCTTCAATGCCACGGCCGTCGGCAACCATGATTTCGACGTGAAATCACTGCCGCCATTGATGGGCTATTCGAACTTTAGCTATATCTGTGCGAATATGTTCCCTTCTCCGGAGACTCACTTGCACGTCGTACCTACCAAGAGGTTCGATGTAGACGGTATCCAAGTAGGCATCATCGGAGTGGTACAGTTGAACCTGATGGGGCACCCAGACACCCACCCGGAGAATGTGGAAGGCATCCGTTTTGCGCAACCAGAGAATGTCGTTGGGCAGTACCGCTCATTCAGCGACAGCTGTGACGTCACCATCCTGCTGTCACACGCCGGCTATCAGACCGACATCGAGATAGCAGAGCGTTCACCGTGGCTGGATCTCATCATCGGTGGTCATACCCATACCCAGCTTACAGCCGAAGAGCCTTTGCACAACGGTGTGCTTATCACCCAAAACAAGAACCGCCTGGCTAAGGTCACCCATATCACCCTCACACTGAACAAAGGCAAGGTGATAGACAAAAAGGCAGAATATATCGACGTAAAGACGTTTCCCAACAAAAACAAGCTGGTAGCGTCGATGGTGGATCATTTCAGCGACAACCCCCTCTTCAAGCGCGTGGTGGCTAAGGCTGTAGCCCCTTTCAAGATCAAAGACCAGATGACCTATATGCTCTGCGATGCGCTCCTGGCGGAAGGACAGGGTGACATCTGCATCATGAATAACGGAGGAACCCGTATCGACTCACTCTCGGCAGGCGACATCACCATACACGATATCCTCGCCATGGATCCGTTCTACAACGAAGCTGTCGCAGCCTATGTTACGGGAGAGGACATCCTGAACATCATCACCACCTACAGCCGTGGCTCGCTCTATCACCTTCCACGTGTGGCAGGCATCCTCTGTGAAGCCATCGTTGACAAGGACGATCCCAACAAAGACCGTCTGAAGAGTATCCGTCTAAAAACGATTGATGGGCAGGAATTTGATGTCCACAAGACATACAAGCTTGTCACCAGCAGCTATCTGGCTACCGTGTGCAAACAGTTCTTCAATTCTTCGACACACTCGCTGAGCATGCTCACCTCGGAGATGCTCACACAGTTTCTGGAAAAGAAGGGTATTGTCAACTATGAAGGTATCAATCGTTTGAAGATTACGGAAAACTAACCCCTTACGGAAGGCTGACACTTGCCAGCACCTTCGCTGTGGCCCCCGAAAGGCTCTCCACAAAACGGCCAGCCTTTTCACCTTGTTTCCGCAAATATTCGGCATCTGCCACCAGACGATCCATCTGTGAAGCAAATGTTTCATAGTCAGTTATCTCCAGACCGCCATTACGCTTCAAGCCCTGTGCTTCCTGGAACTTCTGGTTGTTGGGGCCGAAGAACACGGGCACATCCCATACAGCAGCCTCCAGCAGGTTATGGATACCTACCCCGAAGCCGCCACCCACATAGGCCACATCACCGTAACGATAGATACTTGAAAGCAGTCCGAAACAGTCGATAATCAGAACACTTGCATCTTGAAGTTGGCTGTTCTCTGCGGAGGTATAGCGGATGACCTTGCGACCTTCCAGCAACTTCTCTATCTGCTGAAGATGATCCTCGCCTATCACGTGAGGAGCAATGATGACTTTCCACTCAGGATGTCTATTAAAGTACTTGATGAATATCTCCTCATCAGGCGGCCAACTGCTACCAGCCACAAACACTCGAGGAAGGAGGAAAGAGGAAGGAGGAATGAGATTACTTTCAGCGGCAGGCTCCGCAGCAGGACTATTCTCCTTCCTCCTTCCTCCTTCCTCTTTCCTCGAAATAAACTCCTCTACGATGGGCAATTGCTTCGCAGCCTCTTTAATCTGGAGTACACGATCAAAGCGGGTGTCGCCCACGACAGTCACACAGGTAATGCCAATCTTCGCCAGCAGTTCCTTGCTCTGCTCATTCTGCACGAAGAAATGGGTGAAGCAGTGAAGCACACGTCCATACTGCCGGCCATACCACTTGAAGAACACCTGATCAGGACGGAAAATGCTCGACACACTATACACAGGCACATGCCTATGTTTCAGGATATGCAGATAGTTGTACCAAAACTCGTACTTGATGAAGAACGCCATCACCGGTCTTACAGCCCTCAGGAAGCGTCGTGCGTTGGTGATAGTGTCGAGGGGTAGATAGCAGATAATGTCGGCACCATCGTAGTTCTTCCGAACCTCATAGCCCGAAGGCGAGAAGAACGTCAATAGAATCTTATATTCAGGATGCTCCTTGCGCAATTGTTCCATCAGCGGGCGTCCTTGCTCAAACTCTCCCAACGAGGCCGCATGGAACCACACATACTTCGCCTTGGGGTCTACCTTTTCCTTCAGGATACGGAAAGCCTCGCGCTCACCACGCCACATCTTGCAAACTTTCTCGTTGAAGCGACTATAGATCGCCACACCCAAAAGATAAATGTATATGATCAGATTATACAGCATCAACCCAGTACCTCGATGGCTCGTCTCATACGTTTGATGGTCTCCTCCTTGCCCAAGAAAGCTGATATATCGAACATTCCAGGCCCCTTACCCTCGCCGACGAGCGTCAGACGCCAGGCATTCATAATGTTACCCAGTTTGTATTCCTTCTGTTCAATCCACGAATGCACAATCTGTTCCTGATTCTCCAATGAGAAGTCATCGATACCCTCAAGCACGCCAATGAGTTCCGACAACTGGGCAGCAGAGTCTTCCTTCCAACGTTTCTTCACCGTCTTCTCGTCATATTCTGCAGGTGCTTCGAAGAAGAATGAGCACAGCGGCCACAGTTCCTTGACGAACGACACGCGATCCTTCATCATCGCCGTAACCTGAAGGATACGTTCAGATGTCTCCTGCGGACAATGCTCCTTCACGATGGGCTCAAAGAGAGCGGCAATCTCCTCATTCGATTTCTTCAGGATATACTCATGGTTGAACCAGATGCCCTTGTCGTAGGCAAACTTCGCACCTGCCTTCGAGCACTTTGAGATATCGAACAACGGAATGAGTTCATCGAGCGTGAACAGCTCCTGCTCAGTACCTGGGTTCCAACCTAGCAATGCGAGGAAATTGATGACGGCCTCGGGGAAATAGCCGTCCTCACGATAGCCTCTTGAGGTCTCGCCCGTCTTCGGATCCTTCCACTCCAGAGGAAACACAGGGAATCCCAGACGGTCACCATCTCGCTTAGACAACTTGCCTTTGCCGTCTGGCTTCAGCAGCAGCGGCAGATGGGCAAACTGCGGCATTGTGTCCTCCCAGCCAAAAGCCTGATACAGCAACACATGCAGAGGTGCACTCGGCAACCACTCCTCACCACGGATTACGTGTGAGATCTCCATCAGATGATCGTCTACGATATTCGCCAAGTGGTATGTCGGCAACTGGTCTGCGCTCTTGTAGAGGACCTTGTCGTCGAGGATGTCAGTCTTTACGCGCACCTCACCACGGATGAGGTCATTGACCAACACCTCCTGTCCACCGTCAATCTTGAAGCGTACCACATATTGCTTTCCGTCGGCAATCAGTTGCTCCACCTCGTCCTTCGGCAGCGTGAGTGAGTTACGCATCATACCGCGGGTGTGACTGTCGTATTGGAAGTTCTGGATTTCCTGACGCTTTGCATCAAGCTCCTCAGGCGTATCGAAGGCAACATAGGCCTTCCCCGCATCAAGTAGCTGCTGTACATATTTCTTATATATATCCCTACGCTCACTCTGGCGGTAGGGACCCTTGTCGCCACCAAAGCTAACACCCTCGTCGAACTGTATGCCTAACCATTTGAACGACTCAAGGATATACTCCTCAGCTCCTGGCACAAAACGGCTGGAGTCGGTGTCCTCAATACGGAACACGAGATCGCCACCATGCTGGCGCGCGAACAGATAATTATACAGGGCAGTCCTCACACCGCCGATATGCAGAGCACCCGTTGGACTGGGTGCAAAACGTACTCTTACTCTTCTGTCTGACATTATTTCTTGAATTTGACTGCAAAATTACAAAATAAATATGAATAATACACTCGGGTTTGCTGCTTTTTTTCAAAAAAGAATCATGAATTATGAATTATTTCGTAACTTTGCAGCAAAAATAGCGAAAATGAGCAGTTCCATCAGTAAAAACGACCTTAACTGGCGCGACTATCTCATCCGCGCCGCCCTCGTCATAGCCACCGTCTCCATCATCGTATGGCTCATGCCCCGCAGCAATCATTTCAACTTCAACATAGAGAAGGGGCGTCCCTGGATCTATGCCGAGCTCAGCGCCCCCTTCGACTTCCCCATTTACAAGAGCGACGAGGTGGTGAAGGCAGAACTCGACAGCCTCATGAATCTCTACGAACCCTACTATATCTTCGACAAGGAGGTGTCGGGCAATCAGATCAGGCAGTTCTACAAAGACTACAGCAACGGAATCCCCGGTCTGAGCAACGACTACCTGAGCATCATTGCCAACCGCTTACGCGATCTCTATTCTCAGGGCATCATGAGCAGCTCGGAATACCAGAAGCTTTATCAGGACACCACCCGTATGATCCGCATCATCGACGGCAAGGATGCCAACAGCGTACAGATCACCAAGATCAACTCTGTGGTTTCTGCCTATGAGCAGATTTTCCTCGACGAGACCCTTGCCGCCCACCGCGACATCCTGCGCAAGTGCAACCTCAACGACTACCTTGCGCCAAACCTCACCTACGACAAGAACCGCAGTGAGTCGAGTCTCAACGAGCTTCATAACAGCATTCCACTGGCCACGGGTCTTGTACAGCGCGGGCAGAAAATCATCGACCGCGGCGACATTGTCGACACGAAGACCTATAACATCCTCATGTCGTACAAGAAGGAGACAGAACGCAAGCACGACAACGATCCCCGTCTCTCGTTCACGATCCTCGGGCAGATCCTCTACGTTTCCGTCTTCATCATCTGCTTCACCATTTACCTATCCCTCTTCCGAGGAGACTATTTCGAGAAGGTGCGATCCACGGCTATGCTTTACGCCCTCATCATGATCTTCACCGTTCTGGCCTCGCTGATGATCAGCCATAGCGTGCTTCATATCTACATCGTACCTTTTGCGATGATCCCCATCTTTGTCCGCGTATTCATGGACTCCCGCACTGCCTTCATGGCCCATGTCATCACCATACTCATTTGCGCTTGCACCCTCCAGCATCCTCTGGATTTCGTAGCCGTAGAGTCTGTTGCCGGCCTCATTGCCATCTTTTCACTCCGTGAGTTGTCAAGCCGTTCACAGCTTTTCTGGACAGCTGTCTTCATCACTTTAGGCATGACTGTCACCAACTTGGCTCTCAAATGGATGAACCACAGCGACTTTACCAAGGTCAGTCTCAGTGAGACCAACTATATCATCATCAACGGCCTACTGCTCTTCTGTTCATACCCTCTGCTCTATCTTATTGAAAAAGCTTTCGGTTTCACATCGAACATCACCCTCATCGAACTGTCCGACATGAACAAGGAACTGCTGCGTAAGATGAGCGAAGTTGCCCCTGGCACTTTCCAGCATTCCATCCAGGTGGGTAACCTCGCCGCCGAGATAGCCCGTAAAATCAATGCCAAGAGTCAGCTTGTCCGCACAGGTGCCCTCTACCATGATATCGGGAAAATCATGAACCCCATCTATTTTACCGAGAACCAGTCAGGCGTTAATCCCCATGAGAAAATGGGCTCCATCGACAGTGCTCAGATGATTATCAGCCATGTCACCGAAGGCATCAAGCTGGCAGAGAAATACAACCTGCCCAATATCGTCAAGGACTTCATTACCACCCACCACGGACAAGGCAAGACGAAGTATTTCTACGTCCAATATAAGAATGCCCACCCCAACGAGGAGGTTGACGAGTTGTTATTCACCTATCCTGGTCCGAACCCGTTTACTAAGGAACAGGCCATTCTTATGATGGCCGACACCGTCGAGGCAGCCTCACGCTCACTGCCCGACTACACAGAGAAGTCCATCCGTGAACTAGTGAACCGTCTCATCGACGGCCAGGTTGCCGAAGGCCATTTCCGCGAGTGCCCCATCACTTTCCGCGACATAGCCTACGCTAAGACCGTTCTCATTGAGAAACTGAAGACGATTTATCACACCCGCCTCTCTTACCCCGAACTCAAAAAGTAAAGACATAGTATTTTTTTAAAGACATAGTAACATATTAACAAATTTATTATACACGATTTTTAGACATAAGAAAAATGTTAATATGTTACTATGTCTTTAAAAGTTATTCTGTCTAATTCTTGCACAAAATTGCACAAATGTGCAGTAATGTGTGCAATAATCGTTAAACTTCGTTAACTTTGTGTGCGCAAACAGCGTCTCTCTGAAGAATATATTTACCTTTGCACCCGATTTTCGTAAAAAGATGTTTAAGGATATGAAAAGATTCAAAGTAATGCTCACCGGCGTGATGCTGGCAGCAACCACAACCGCCACGGCAGGTGGCATCTTAACCAACACAAATCAAAGTATCGATTTCCTAAGGAATCCCGCCCGCGATGCGGCCATTGGCCTTGACGGTGTATACTCCAACCCCGCAGGTGTCGCTTTCATGCCCGAGGGGCTTCACATTGCCTTCAACTGGCAGTATGCCCACCAGACACGCACCATCCGTAGCGAGAATCCCGTATTCGCCCTGGGACGCAAAAACCACGGTCTCACCGAGAAAACTTTCGAGGGTGTGGCCGACGCTCCTTTTATCCCATCGCTACAAGGAGCCTACAACAAGGGCAACTGGAGTGTGCAGTTCAATTTTTCCGTCCCTGGCGGCGGCGGCAAGTGTGAGTTTTCCGATGGCCTCGGTTCCTTTGAGAGCGTTGTAGGAGGCATTGCCAACCAGCTTCAGCCCCTCGGTGCCACTGGCTACGACATGGACGGATACATGCAGGGGCGCCAATATTACTTCGGCTTCCAGCTTGGAGCAGCCTATAAGATTACTCCAGACATCTCCGTCTATGGCGGTATGCGCTTACTTTACGGCTCAGCAACCTATAAGGCAAAGATCAGCAACATCATGGTGAACACCGCTGGAGGATATGTCGACTTCGGCAGTTTTCTCCAGGGGTCAGCTACAACCATCGACGCCGGCATCTCTCAAGTACAGGCCGGTATAGATCAATATCAGGCTGCAGGCATAGAAGCACCTGCTGAGCTCACCGCGAAACTCGCCCAACTCGAGGGCACAAAGCAGAGTCTCCATGCCCTTCAAAAATACTCTCAGGGTGTGAACCTACTCTGCAACCAAACGGGTGTTGGCGTTGCTCCTGTTATCGGTGCCAACTGGCGCATAGGAGCCTTCAACTTCGCAATGAAGTACGAAGCAAGAACAGAGATGCACATGGAGAACGAGTCAACCGTCAACGAGGCCAGCGAGATCCCCGCCGTCAACAAGTTCCGCGATGGAGAGCAGGTCGATGAGGACTCCCCCTCACAGCTCGCTGTCGGAGCCATGTGGAACATCACCGACGATATACGCCTAAACCTGGGTTATCACCACTTCTACGACACCAAGGCCCATTGGTATAACGATGCCCAGAAGCTGCTCGACGGTGGTACGAACGAGTATCTCGGCGGTGCTGAGTGGGATGTCACCGAACGCCTCACCATCTCTGCAGGAGTCCAGATTACCCGCTACCAGCTCACTGATGCCTACATGAACGACATGTCGTTCGTAGTCAACTCCAGCAGCATTGGCTTCGGTTTCAAATACCGCGCCAACGAACACATACAACTCGGTGCTGGCTATTTCCAGACGAACTATGAGGACTACGACCGCATAACCTCCGCCACTCCACGCATCAGTGACTCCTTCACCCGCACCAACCGTGTCTTCGGTGTCAACTGCGAACTGAATTTCTAAAGATTTGAATAAGGAAGAGATATACATTATTATATATAATAAACACAAAGAGAGCCGACAGCCCCGCTGCCAGCTCTCTCTTTCTGTAAACTGTCAACTGTAAACCAACTGTAAACCGTCAACTAAAACGGCCCTTGGCCAAGGCACGAGGTCGTGCTAATTGCAGTCAGGAATGCCGTGAGCGCGGCTACTATCACCTTCACCGCCAGCTCGATGATCCTTTGTTTCTTCATGGTTCGCTTTTTCTTTTTTCGAGGAACGAGGAAGGAGGCGCTCGACCGAAGGACGCTTGCTACCGGAGGGACGCAAGAATGAGGAAGGAGATTACTCCTGCGTCAGAGTAGAGGGCAGATAGTCCTTTCAGTGTCAAGGGCGGACAGTCCGTGTTTTCTGCACTTAAACTATTCTCCTTCCTCCTTTCTCCTTCCTCCTTCCTCGAAAATCTAATTACCCATTGCCTCCGTCGCCAGAGCTATCAGCCGTAGGAGCCAGCACATACGTCAGCGGCGTCTTCTTCTGGAATCGCTTCTCCTTGCCACCCACAGTTCGCTTCTCGCTCTCCACGAGATACCCGAAGGTGAAGATGCAGTCCTCCTTCAGCGCCCTTGAGGTGAGCTTCTCGCCCTTGGAGTTCTCAGGGTTGAAGTTGATGTGGATGCCGTTGATCATCGCATCGGGGCCACCGGCCACCGCCTCTGCGAGGTTCGCCTTGCCCAGCTTCTGACCGTCCACTGCGGGAGAGAACGTGCCGAAGCCGTCCAGCTTCACGGGCTGACCCTGCGTCAGCAGCTCCTTCATGCAGTCCACCACCTGACCGAGCACCAGCACGCACATCTGGTAGTCGGCGATCTTGCCGTGACTCGTCATGTGGGCGGCAAAGCCCTTCAGGTTAAGAGGTTCCTTTGAGTCCACCTCTGCGAAATACTTTCCATACGCGGTGCTCTCGTCGTTCTTGTTCTGACGGAGGTTAATCACCATAGGAATTTCACTTCTTGCCATAATTTTTTTCTTTCTTTTTTGGTATTACATTATTAAGTTTCTTTGCGACGATCTACATCGGGTCGCCACCTCCCGCGTGTCTTTCCGGATTGACAGTACAAAGGTACGACTTATTTCCGACTCCTACAAGCATCTTATACATTATGCATGTTAAAAACTGTAAATTTTATTCGTATTCACAAAAAGTCGTGTTTTTGCCTAAAATCAGGCCTTTTTAGCCCCTCAGAGTTTCCTGCCATGAAAGTCCGGTTTTCATACAATGAAAGTCCGACTTTCCTGCCTTGAAACCATCAGTTCCCAGGGAGCTCTCTCCGGCCCCGATAATCGTCTATATTGATGTAAACAATTTTTCAACTCCGCTTCAAGCCGTTTTCTTACAATCTTACATTCTTACATTCTTACAAAGCATGCTATTTTTGATGAAATGGAAGATTAATAATAATATATATTATAATATATATTATTATTAAAACTATTCTTTCCCATTTTTTTCTACCCTATGTAAGAATGTAAGATTGTAAGATTGTAAGATTTGGGTGCCTTTTCGTCCACCATATTTTTTTGAGATAAAACTTGCAAATCTCAGATATATTTTCTATCTTTGCCCCGTGAATACAAATATACAACAATGACAAGGACTATAAACATATCGCTCAATGTTCCTGAATCTTACGGCATAGAGGAACTAACCCGCCAGTTGACAGAGTACGGCGAGCGGTTGATTTCCCGTCGCAAACGTGCTGTGACATCAAAGAAACGTCACAGCCAGTCATTCTTGAAAGGACTCTCTATGCCCACAGGAACGACTGACAAGGAACTGGTTGATGAATACCTGTCGGAAAAATATGGTTCACAATAAACATCGATAACTACAAGAATGCCGACCAGTCTCGCATGGAAATCCTGACTCCATCGGCTTTCGTCGAGAAATATATTAATGTCGAACCCTAAAAACAAACAGTTGATGGTAACATAGCAAAGACAAAATAAAGACAAAGATATCCAATTAGGAACACACTGCGTTCCCTATTATATATTTGTTCTTTTGTCCAAGAAAAACACTATCTTTTCTTAATAAATTGAAAACGAATTGCTCCGTTGAGGAAACTAAACCTGCGAAGATACTTGATGTAGGCACATACTACCCCAATACACACATTTTATTAAATAATGTGTAATTTCTGAATTAAAACACATTGTTTTCAAGAAATCTTCGTATCTTTGCAAGCTAAGAATTGAGTATATGCACGGCATAGATATTAAAGAGGATTATCTGCTTGGGTTGGGAAATGGCATACTTGACAAGCTGCTTCTTGACCGCACCACAGGTGAGAACATCATCTGGGCTACAGATGACTATGCCTCAATGGGTGATGCCTATACATTCTTCCAGCATATAACGCCTGAGTTAATTACAGGAGAGCACAAGAATGTGATTCAGCCACGTGTAGCAAAGAGTGAGGAGGAACGAAAACTGAGAGCCAGAAAGATGGCTGAGGTATTCACTCCTTCTTGGATTTGCAATGACATGAATAATGGTGTTGATGAGAGATGGTTCAATCGCAAGCCGGTATTCAACATCGTGACAACAGAAAAGGGAAAGCATCTTTGGACTCCTACGGCAGAGAAAGTTGAATTTCCTGAAGGCAAAACTTGGCAGGAGTATGTCAGCATGGGCGTGATAGAAATCACATGCGGCGAGGCTCCCTTCTTGGCAAGTCGCTATGATACTGTAACAGGTGAAGCTATTACTGATTTGAGCAAACGCATCGGATGGCTTGACAGAAAACTACGCATCGTCAACGAGAATTCCGCTACACATGAGGATTGGTTACACTGGACTAAGATGGCCTATAAGGGAACACTTGGTTTTGAGTGGCAAGGTGATAACCTATTGTTGGCTCGCGAGAATCTTCTGATGTCGTTCTTTGATTATCATGAAGATCGTTTTGGCGAGGAACCAGCCATTGAGCAGGTAAAGGAAATTGCAGACATCATTTCGTGGAATATATTCCAGATGGATGGCTTAAAATTCGTTATTCCTCGCAGCTGCCATACTCGTGTTGAAGAAACTCAGGATTTGATGACAGGTGAAGTTATTCGAAAAGAAATTCCTTGCCTTGGCTGTAAGAAGGGGCTTATTCATAAGCACAACGGCATTTATGTGAAGATGATGGATTGGGACACAGGTGAGCCGATTTGTTTCCATAAGTACAACGGACTGGCTAAGAAAGAAAGATTGTCATGAATACAGAAATAGTCGATAAAATCATCATAGGACGTGTAGAACCACATATCTACGCTTTCAGGACAAACACCGTGCCTGACTATTTGAAGATAGGTGATACATATCGCCCTGTTGAAGTTCGTTTGAATGAGTGGCGCAACAAGGGATTTACGGACTTAATAAAGCTTTACGAGCGTGAAGCAAGAGTTGACGAAAGGTATTTCCGTGACTTGGAAGTTCACAAGTTTGTTTTAAATGAGAAGCATCGTAGCCGAATTACACGAGAGAAGTTTCCTAATCTGCCGTACTTTTCCAATGAGTTTTTCGAGAATGCGATTCCAGACGATATTGACGAGGCTATAGATGATATAACGGATAGTGCCACAAAGAATGATGGCCGCTACCAGTTCTATTCGATGCAAGATGGCCGCATACGTGAGGACTTCCATTATACTCGCGACGAGGAGCCATTGATTCCACGCCCAAACCAGCAGGAGGCCATTAATAGATTCCAAACTGCAATCAAGAACAAACGTACTCACTTGCTGATGTATGCTGTAATGCGTTTCGGCAAGAGCTTTACTGCTATGTGTTGCGCTCAGCAGATGAATGCGAGCCTGGTATTGGTTGTTTCTGCAAAAGCAGATGTGAAGGGAGAATGGCAGAAAACTGTTGAGAAGTTCAAGAACTTCGAGGAATATCAGTTTGTCACAAGTGAACAACTAAAACGCGACAACAATCTGTTGACAAACGCCCAAAAGCGACATCAGAAACTTGTTGTGTGCTTGACACTTCAAGACCTTAGTAGTGCAGAAATCAAGGAGCGCCACAAAGAGTTTTTTGAAAAGCAAATAGACCTGCTGATTGTTGACGAGACCCATTTTGGCGCACGTGCCGAGCACTATGGTTCAGTACTGACGAAAGCATCTGATGACAAGATTCTGAAACAGGAGAAAAAGCACAATGATGAGTCTGTAGATGACTTGATAGAACAGACACGCAAACTGAAAAGCAAAGTTCAGTTGCACCTTTCTGGCACTCCCTATCGAATCCTGATGGGAAGTGAGTTTACTGATGAGGACATTATCAGTTATTGTCAGTTTACAGACATTATCGAGGCCAGCCAGAAGTGGGACGAAGAAAACCTTGATACCAAAGAAGAATGGGAGAATCCATATTTTGGCTTCCCTCAGATGGTAAGGTTTGCCTTCAACCTCAATGCTTCAGCAATAAAGAAACTGGAGGAGCTGAAACAGGCAGGCATATCCACCGCTTTCCGTGAATTGTTCTGTCCTCAGTCTCTAAAGAAGGACGATGAAGGCAAGCACCTTGTATTCAAGCACGAACAGGAAGTCCTTGATTTCTTGCAAGTCATTGATGGCTCAAAGGAAGATGCGAATGTCATGGGATTCCTCGATAACGAACGCATCAAGAAAGGTGATTTGTGCCACCACGTTGTGATGGTTTTGCCCTATCGTGCATCATGTGATGCAATGGAATCCCTCATCAAGAATCACAAAGACCTCTTCAAGAATCTTTCCCAATACGAGATACTGAATATTACAGGTGTTGACGATGAAAGCATTTATCGGAATCTGGAAGTTGTAAAGAAGAAAATAGCTGATTGCGAGGATGAGAATAAGAAGACTCTGACGCTTACCGTTCAACGAATGTTGACTGGTTCAACGGTGCCAGAATGGGACACGATGCTCTATCTGAAAGAAACAGCATCACCACAAGAATATGACCAGGCAGTTTTCCGCCTGCAAAATCCATACACCAGAATCTATCAGACAGAGACTGGTGAGATTGCCAAGCGTAACATGAAGCCTCAGACGCTGCTCGTTGACTTCGATCTTGACCGTATGTTTTTCCTTCAGGAGTTACGTGCTCACATCTATGACATCAACACAGATGCCAATGGCAACCGTAACCTGCTGGAGCGTATAGAAAAGGAGTTGAAAGTATCGCCTGTAATCTGGTTGAACAAAGACAAACTCCAGAAGGTTACGCCTAACGACATATTGAACTTCATACGTCAATATTCCAGCGAAAGGAGTGTGCTTGACGAGGCGATGGATATTCCTGTAGATCGTTCTTTGCTTGACATTGAGGCTCTTCGAGAGGAGATTATGCGTCAGCAACCAATAGGTTCGAGAGGTGGTTTGAAGATGAAGCCAACTCAGGAAGAAGGGGAAGATGACATTGACTTAGGCGATGTTGACACCCCACCAACAGATGATGGTGACTCAACAACTGGCAATAAGAAGAAAGATGAAAATGATTCTTATGAGAAGCGACTTGCCACGTTGTATTCTCGTATTTTGTTCTTTGCCTTCCTCACAAAGGAGCGTGTTATGTCACTTCAAGACATCTTGAACGTTATAGACAGCAATCAGAATCACAAGCGAATTGCAAACCATCTTTCGATTAGCAAAGCTACGCTAAAGTTGCTTTTCAAACATCTGAATCCAAACGTCCTCCGCGAGCTTGACTACAAAATACAGAACATCAACGACCTTGCTAATGATGAGAGCAAGACACCCATAGAAAGAGTGGAAAATGCCATGAAGAAGTTTGGTCGTTGGTCAGAATCTGAGGTGGTAACTCCTGTTGATTTGGCAAGAAAAGTGCTCAAGCAGATTCCTCGTGAACGTATTGGCTCAGATGCCAAGTTCCTTGATATTGCCTCGAAAGAGGGCGAATTTGCATCGGCTATCATACAAGAGTTTGGCGATAATTACAAAGATAAAATTTACTCGATACCAACGTCATCCATCGCCTACGAGTTTACCCGCAAGGTTTATGAAGCATTGGAGATGCCGGTAGAGAACATTAAAAAAGAATATAACTCAATAGAATATAACTCATACGACCTCATTGGCCCACGTGGCGAAGAGATCATAAACGAATTGAAGAATATGGGAATAACAGTAGCAGTAGGCAACCCACCATATCAGGACGAAGGTGGTTCTGGCGGTACTAATGACGCCCCAATTTTCCAGGATTTTAGTGATGCCGCAAAGACAATATCACATACTTTCTCCTCGCTTATTATTCCATCGAAATGGTTTACAGGAGGAAGATCTAATTTGCTTGACCCGTTCCGCGAAAGAATGCTTAATTGCGGTCAAGTTTCATCGTTGACTGCCTACAACGACCCAAGCGAGGTATTCCCCAAAGAAGTGGAAATCAAAGGTGGCGTGTGCTTCTATCTGATGGATGCTGAGCATGACGGTGATTGCAAATACTCTCTTGTAAAGGGCGAAAAATCAGAATCAGAGTCGCTGAATCTGAAAGACCTTGATGTGATTATTCGTGAGCCGAAACTGGCAAAGATAGTTGACAAGGTGATGACACAAGCCCGTAAGGAGAATTTAGGTGTGGTTGAATCGATTATCTCAGCAGACACCCCATTTGGCATTCCTACCAACCCCAAAACCAGTAAAAAGAATCCATTCGATGTAAGCGATACGCAGACGGATGAGTTCAATGTGAAGTTGTACTATTGGGGGAATAGCGTCAGAAAGATTGGCTTTGTTCGTAAGTCAGACATTCGCAAGAACGGTCAGGATGTAGATGCCGTAAAGGTGTTCATTCCAAAGGCAGGTGGCTCTGGTAACGACAAGATTGTGCTGGGGGAACCTATCCTGGCTGAGCCGATGTCTGTTTGCTCTCAGACATTCGTCTACGCAAAATTCGATTCTGTTGATGAAGCCAAGAACTTCATTAGTTACTTGAAGACCCGTTTGTTCCGCATTCTGGTGTCATCTATGAAGATTACACAGGATGCAATGTCTGGTGTTTACCATTTCGTGCCCATGCAGGACTTCTCTCATCCTTGGACTGATGATGATTTGTATAAGAAATATGATTTGTTGCCAGACGAGGTGAAGTATATTGATTCGATGATTAAACCAATGGCGAAAGAGGCTGAAGAATTGAAGTTTGAATAAAAAGTTTTTATGCTACAAATACGACCGCTTCTTTATGAAGAGAAATCCTTAGACGATTTTAATATTGATTCTGAGAATTCCATCTTCAAGTTCTTCTTTGACCTTCTGTTGACAATGGAAGGTACGAAAGTAACAGACATGAACGTAGAAAAGAACATAACGGGCATGTTTAATGATGCATGCTTTATATGTACGGTGGCTTTGCTTATAAAACGTCCAGCTATGAGACTCGGAGAATTTAGAAGTTGGTGTAATGAAAAGGAATTCAAAGGAACATATTATGCAACCAACGAAGCACGAGCAGATGTGGTTTTATGCATGGTATATTTCCTGCTAAAGTATTGCGGAGATCGTAATACTAGCACAGATCAATTAATGTCAATTATCGATACCAATCTGAGAGAACGTTCACGAGATAGTTATAATAGGTATGAGCGTTTTTTTAATGTTTGCGATTCTTTTCAAGGAAAACTATCTTCCGTTTATTACCAACGCAGGAGAATCACTAGACAGATGCTTGAAATAGTTGATTTTAATTGGTGGAATTTCGATGCTAGTTGGTCGGGGCTTCTTAATTGGTGGAATAGACCACAAGAACGCAATCTTATTATCGATTTTATAGAAGAGAAACTTAACAATGGAGAATGCCCTGACCCTTGGAATATTGAAGGGGTAAAACAATCACTGGAGTCATTGAGACTTCCGGAAGAAATTGCAAAGGAAGCTGAAGAACCTAAGGAAGAGAAATGGAGAAAGACAAATATGTTTTCCAATGACCCAAAGTTATATGGCAATCAAGTTCCATTTTTGCTTTATGACGAAGACTATTTGACCATTATCGATAGAACAGCAAAGGCTGTCAATGAAAGAAAAGTGAATCCATTCACAACTAACTGGATGGAAGTTACTCTATATGAAACAAAATTTGTTAGGCAATTGCTAGAGCATGTCAACTCTGAATTTATTATGGATGTCGCAGAAGCAATAGACGATGAAGACTCCACACACCAAAGAGAAGATGGTCAGATAACCGTTATCTCATCTGAACAATATGGTACGGGGCAAAAGAGTTCCCTTCGTTATTCCTATTCGCGAGATAATAGGAGTAGCAACGACAACTATTTATCAGCCAAATCAATTGCAGAAGGCATTTTGGAAAAACGCAAAAAAGCAGAAGCGTTTATGAAAAAGCTTGGATATCCTATTTTTAAAACGACAACACTCAGCGATGATAATACATCAGCAGTTATTCCTCCATCCAATGCTAATGCAGAAAAGCTTGAAGAACAGATAGTGAATTTAAAAGCCGAAGTCAATCAGCTGGCTCGTGAAAAGGCTGCTTTGGAACAAAGAAACCGTGAACTTCAGGATAAGGTGAATCTCTGTAAAAGCAATATCGTTATTGTTGACGACAAAAAAATTGATGTTATTAAGGTCTTGCATGCAATGTGTAAGGCAGAGCTGTTTAAGATGAAGGACGGTAGCAAGTTTACCATCAAAGCCGTAATGAAATTCTTCGGTGAAATATTGAATGACAACTTCTCTGAATACAGTAGTAATCTAAGCACATCCAAATCGTCTGCAAAAGAAGACTCGTTTTTGGAGATTTTTGATAAATTACGCGACAAAGCTAAGGAGTATCTTAATAAATCCTAAATGTTGGCTTAGGTTTGACTTAGGTCTAACTTAAGTTTAGTGATAACCGATTTTTTTAATTATATTTTTGTACCCGCATTTTGGAGGAATCCATTTTGCGGGTTTCTTTTTGCCCTTGACGACGGGCCAGTTCGTGTGTATATTGCAACCATTAGGCCGCAATCTATCGTTAGGTGAGCAAATCGAGTCAAAAATAGAGTTGAAAATTTAACAAAAAATAGTATGAGTATAAGTAGAAAACTTATGTATTTTTATATTCGGGATGCGTAACGTATCTTTGCCGATAAAATCGGGCGGTAAACCCAGGCGGTAAAAAGCCCGGTATATAGTAGTAATAACAACTTAATGGTCGATAAGGAGCGACCGGTTGGGCGAAGTGAATGAGAAGGAAGTCTTGCAAGTTAAACGTGGTACCAATTCTGGAACTTCATCTTCTCTCACGAACTCAACAAAATGAAAAAGAGTTTAGACAAAACAGCAATTTGTGAGCAAATAGTAGAACTGAATAAGATATGTAGTTCGTTGTATCTGTTACAGCCCAGACAAAGCAAGGCTGATACGGATGCTTCGATGCAGAGCATTGTGGCTGGTGTGCGTAGACTGGAAAGCAGCATCAGCATGATAGCCGACAGGCAGCGGGTGACTCTACTGAATGTCGTTCCCTTTGATGTCCGCAAAGTCCTACAGACGTTGGGGTATATTAGGTGGGATATAACTCTTATAGGTGGCTCGGATGATGCCATCAAGGCGATTGACAACATGATTAGCATGGTGAGAGATCTGGAAACTTTGAGCCAGAAAATAGAGGGCGACGGTGCGACTCAGTGCACCTTATATAATAAGATGGTGGAAGATTATCGGGCTAATGAATGGTCACACGATTACTGGCCGTTTGTCTGGCAGGTGAAGGAGGATGTTGATGGCGACATCAAAGCGGGGATGACTGAGTTTGATGCCCTCAGACGTGTACTGAGAAATCTCAGACAGACGCATCTGAACTCCTACAAGCCTGCTCCTGTCAAGAGACTGTACGATAGTGTTGTCACTCAGAATCGCCCTCTATATGAGGCAATTGTTCTTGACAGAGAGAAACTGTCGGAGGATGACCTCTCGGATCTATTCTCTTTCCTGTTCCGCTATAGTGTGCTAAAGGGGCATATAGATTCTGTTCATCTCTTGAAGCCGGTGACGGGTAAATACGACAAGTTGTTTACTTGCCGGGCTGCGATGGAGTATGTAGATAGGCTGAGTCCGATATTGTTGATTAGTGGCATTCTTGAAAAGGGCCATTTCCCCATTCTGCTGATGGTTATGAGAGACCTGGGCTTGTCGCCTAAGGACAATAAACCTTTTGTTCAGATGAAGAACTATGCCAACGAGATTAACACTAATGTTGAAGAACTAAGGTTTGATAAGGATTATAGTCTGTTCTCGAAAATGTTTGGCTGGCTGGGTAATGCGTCATTCTGTGAACTTGAGTACGGAGAAATAGGCGATACGGGATTTGACCCACAAAAGATAAAGGAATATCAGGACACGTATCTGCGTTGCTTTACGATACTCAATCAGCACGGATTGTGCGTGCCAAAGGAAAGGAAGTTGGCATCCTATCTGCTAACACCTGATCCTAATATCAGTCTGGATGTCATTATGGAAAGGCTTCCGGCTGAATATCGTATAAGGCTTGACTTTCTCCGTTCAACATTGCGTAGAGAAACGCTTGTTTGGGGGTGAATAGAATACGCAATCAGTAGGGGGATTTTCGTCTTGTTTACGGAAATCCCCAATTTCATTCAACTTGATAGCTGTTTTCCACAAATAATGTTGAATGGCACGAATGTGCACTATTCTTGCACTTTAGTCTTCGTTCTAATTTTAATTTTAAAGAAAAATGAAGAAAAGAAATCAAATGAGGGTTGCCAACGATTATGGCATCATGGTGAAGAAATGTTGCGCCTCGTGTGCCAACAAGGATTATGACGAGCAGGACTTGCGCTGTTGCCTGTTGTGCGGCAAGCACGTCAAACCAGGCAAGGTCTGCGAGTACTGGGAGATGAGCAACGGCCTGAAGAACCTGGGCCGTGAGCGTGGCAAGGTGCAACGCCGACGCTATCAGCTGTTCCTGATGGACGTCCGCGAGACAGAGCAAGTGGCAAAGGCCAGGGGCCTTGCCGTGGGAGAGACACCGGTAGAGAGCATTCGCAGGGATTTTGAGGAGCTGTTTGGCTCGCGTTATTTAATTCGTTAACATTTTAATTTACTCCAATCATTAATCGGGCGAAGGTGTCAGTGAAGGAAGTCTACGTAGTGAAAATGGCCAAATTCCGACACAACCCTTCACTCACAAAATTCGCAAGATTATGAAGAAGTTTATTTTTGTTGTAAATGCCATTGAACTGATCGCAAGACTGTTGGCAGGAGAGAGTATCGAGGGTAAGTTGTATATCGACAAGGACACCCATGTATTAACGTTTAAGGCTTGGAACCGCACGGCACCAAAGAACTCTAAGTACCGTAAGACCGGCGACACGGACTACGGTAGCCTGTGGAAGTCGGACAGACACCTGCTGTGGCGTGAGAAGCTGCCTCTGAGCATGGGACTGGACCGTATGCTTACGGCCATGGAGGCTGACAAGAACCAGGCTCAGAAGA
>Ga0247608_10001877_pt1 | contig 27870 bp, 28 predicted proteins | sample 176DNAGHGlowgp2_FD_193490 | JGI IMG/M metagenome (GOLD analysis project Ga0247608, IMG submission 193490) | Sheep rumen microbial communities from Palmerston North, Manawatu-Wanganui, New Zealand - 1766 DNA GHGlow gp2 | ecosystem: Host-associated > Mammals > Digestive system > Stomach > Rumen ... | reverse complement strand
AGCCGCAGAGTAAGCGTAGTTACCGCCGCTGCCAATCGCAATCGCATCGTGCTCAGGCTCAATTACGTTACCGTCGCCGCTAATCAAAAGAATCTGTTTTTTGTCGGCAACAAGGAGCATAGCCTCAAGCTTCTGCAGAGTGCGGTCTGTACGCCAGGCCTTGGCAAGCTCAACAGCAGAGCGCATAATGTCACCGTTATATTCCTTCACCTTAGCCTCAAAGCGGTCCAGCAGAGTAAAAGCATCTGCCACAGAGCCCGCAAAGCCGGTGAGAATCTTTCCGTCATAAATTTTTCGAACCTTGCGAGAGTTTCCCTTACAAACAGTCTCGCCCAAAGTACACTGGCCATCGCCAGCCATAGCAACCTGCCCGTTTCTGCGGACAGCAAGAATAGTCGTACTTCTGATTTTTGTTTTATTTCCCATAAGTTAAAATATAATGATTTAGACGTCAAAGGGCAAATAAAAAATAGTTAGAAAAAAGATTTGAATATTCCGGGCGTTCCCCGCCGGCTCCACTTCGTTCCGCCGCCGGGTCGGGCGTTCCGCCATTACGCTGACGCTCCAGCCTCTTCCCTCGTCGCTCACTACGTTCGCTCCTCAGTCCAGTGGCCCTTCGCAGCCTGCGGCTGCTCGGTGGCTCCATGCCCTAACGCAGCAGTTCATATAACATTTATCGTGTAAAACAGATTATTTTTTCGCAAACTTTCCGTCAAAAACTTGAATTATGCGATTTTTGACGGATACATTCTGTGATTTTTCTTTGTATATCCGGCGTTTCTTCCGTCAAATCTCTTCAAAAGCAAGTTTTTGACGGAAATAAATAAAGTTTTTTGGCTTTAATTCCTGTAAATCTTAATAAAATCACTGAAAACATTCCGTCAAAACAAACATACAAAGCATTTTTGACGGAACTTTCATATTCTCAGACTTCATCTTTCAGTATTTTATTCCATCAAAACTGGTCATATCCTTTGTTTTGACGGAAAATTCCATTTGAAATACAGACTTCTTTACCATCAACTTAGGAAAGCCTACACACTTACGAATGCGGATGCGCCTTATTGTAAGTTTCAATGAGTTTTTCAGTTGTAATGTGGGTATATCGCTGTGTCGTACTTATTGAACTGTGGCCCAGCATCTCCTGAACCATTCTGACATCCGCCCCATTTCCCAGCATAGTTGTTGCAAAAGTGTGGCGGAAAGCGTGCGGATTAATATGATGATTAGTTCCTTCCACGCCGGAGTAGCGGTTCAAAATGTAGCGAAGGCCACCGGTCGTAAGCGCTCCACCCTTCTGATTAATAAATAATTCCCGCGGCGCCGGCTCCACCTTATTTTCCGCCAGCACCTTTTTCCTGTCCGTAAGATATTCGGCAAGAGCCTTTCTGGCCTCAAGGTCAAAATAAACCTTACGCTGCTTATTCCCCTTTCCCGTAACAATTGCCGAGCGGCCGCCATCCATAAAATCACTAAGCTTAAGTCCCACAATTTCGCTGGCTCGACAGCCCGAAGAATAAAGCATGAGAAAAAGCGCATGATCGCGGCTGGCCCACAAAAGCTCATCCTTTACAGGCTCATTGCAAAGCTCATTCACCTCATTAGTCGTCATAAAGTTTGGCATACGCTTAGGCAGCTTCACAGTCTTCATTTCCAGCGCCGGATTTTTCTCAACATAACCAATCTTCTTGGCATAGGCAAAAAGAGTCCGCACCGCCGCAATAAAACGGTTGACAGTAGCCGCCGACTTTTTCGAAGCCGACAACCGCCCAATACAGAGCATAAGATTTTCTCGTGTGATAGATTTTACATCCAGCGTCGGAGTAAGAAATTCCTGAAGCAAGGCCAGGTCATTACCATAGCCCTTCACTGTATTTTCCGAAAGTCCCCTGACCGCCGAAAGGTAAAGCAAAAACTCATCTGTCAATTCGCGTAAAGTCATACTTTGATTATCGGCAGAAATCACAGAAATCTCTTGCAAGAAAAAAGTCTATCAAATTTTAATAAATCGTGTTATATTATCAGTATGAATGCAATGATTCTTGCAAAAGCAACGAATATCCTCAAAAATGCAGGCTGCACTGAAATCTATCTTTTCGGCTCACAGGCAACCGGAAAAGCCAATGATAATTCCGATGTAGATTTAGGTGTAAAAGGCTTGCCTCCAAAACTTTTTTTCCGTATGCATTCAGATCTGGAAGAAGCCTTAAAAATGCCTGTAGATTTGGTTGATTTTGATTATCAGAAAGATTTTTTCGACTTGCTTCAAAGAGTAGGAGAACTTAAGAAAATTGGATGAGATTACAAAAGAAAAGATAAATCTGAAATCTCAAAAATTGACACACTTGTCAGTAAGTCCTCTCTTCTTCTTACAAAATGCAAAAATACAGAACCAGATTTTTTTGATTTAAATGCAGCTGGCTCTATTCTCCACTCTTTCTACAATGGGCTCGAAAGTATATTCAAACTAATTCATAAAGCAACTGATAATACTCCACTCACCAGCACAATGTGGCACAGTGAGCTTTTTCATTCCATGTTCACAGAAACAGAAAAACGAAAGTCTGTTCTCTCGCAAGACCTGGAAGAACCTCTAAAAGAATACCTGGGGTTCCGCCACGTATTCCGCCATTCTTACGGCTACGAATTAGACTGGGAAAGATTAAATTCTCTGTTTTCTGGGATGCCTGAAATCTGGCAGAGAATCAAAACTTGTTTTGAAGAATTTTTAAAATAAAAAAGACCACCACAAAAAGCGATGGTCATAAAAACTCATTTATTACATAGATATCATTCTACTGTAAACAATGCATTCCAGTTGGAGAATTTCTGCAAGAATCACCAAGATGTGTAATAAGTTTTCTGTTTTGACAACGAGTAGCATCTCCACAGTAAACACAACTAACTCCATCTGTTACACCTACGTGAATACCTACAGGATTTCCAAGACATTGCTCGCCTGTAGTTGAAAATAATTTTTTATTAATAGAACGGAGAGTATCTCCGCAATAACGACATTTCATTCTTGAGTAAATTGAACGTTATAAGTTTCAACTCTATATTTCTTTGCGACATTTTCAATCATTTGTTGAAAAGAAGAATCATCACCATCTATAAATTGAAAATTAAATCCTGCATCGTAATCAGTTTCCTCTGAACCATCTTCTCGTACAATTACAACTTCTTCTATTCTTATTACATTAGCTATTATTTCTGGAGCATCTTCTGGTCTTTCAGCACGTAATAATATTTTATCAATTTTCATATCTTTACCTCTAAAACTCAATCTGTAATTCAAACATAACTTTTCTTTCAGTTTCAAGAATATCTTTATAAGAACCATTCATAGAGAAACCTGCTGCCTGTAAGCCAAAAGCAGAATCAAGATTTTCATTTAATTCTCTATTAAGTTCTATTTTTACTTTCCGCCCAAGCATTTTATTCTGTTTTTCAGGATTTCTTTGTTCAAGAAGATTTTTTACATCAAAATCATCATATAAACCTACTCGTTTCGCTTCAGATAAAGCCTCTTCGTAAGACTCATTAGAAAAGTCACCGGCAAAGGTATCTTCCAAACTATAATCTGATTCGTATTTTTCATCTTTAGTTTTATTTACAGTTCCTTCAACATCAACAATTTTATATGAAATTTTACCATTTACATCAATTTCACGTTTCTTTGTTTCACTTACATATGCATGTCCGCTAATATGGCTTGCCCCTAGACATTGCATTATACGAGACAGACACTGCATTTTTATATGAAATAAAGTATTCTCAGATTCTTCAACATCCATATAAGTATTAGGAACAAAGGGGTGTTTAATAAATACCTGTCCAGCAGAAAATCTTCGAGAATTAACGATTTGTATTTTGTTTTCATTTGCCAAACTGTTTAATTCTTCAATTGTAAGAAATTCTACTTTTTGCATTTCGGCTTTCATTTCTTTTATTATGCTATTATATATTAACGGTAGCGAATCTATATATTTTTTTAAGTCTTCTTCTGATTCAACTGAATGAATAACTTTTGAGAAGAATATTTTCTGGTATTTTATTGGAAGGAATTTAATTTGAGATTCTTCTATCGTATGAAACAGATTATTTATTTCATTAATTCTTTCAGTTACACATTTCTCATTATATCTTTGGGATTCGCTTTTTAAATTCATAGATTTTTGAACTTTTTTTAGAAGCTTACTTCCTAAAGAATCAAAAGAATTTATTCTTAAATCTGATTCTCTACATTGATTAGAAGTCTCTAAACATTTTTTATCTAACTTGAGCCAATCAATTTCTTTAACAATTTTTTCATAAATCCCCATATCCCGAATTTTTTCTTCTGAGAAAACTGGTTCAGAATATACATAAATCACATCTTTATTTAATGTTTGTGCTTCCATTTATAAGTACCCCGAAGTTTGTTTATTTTTTTACACATGAAATAATCTTATATCTATAAGAGTTAGATGGTAGATGTGATGCATTAAATTTATTTTTTGCTTCTGCAATAGAGGATGCATCTGTACTCCACCCTGCTGTTGAAACTACCTTACCGTTTTGTATTTTTTGAACTGTGAGTTGATATCGTGCCATTTTCTTTCTCCTAAGTTATTGATATTTTTACAAAACACTCTTTATTGAGTACATCACATTATATACTCATTTCATTGATTTGACAATTTTTAAATACTCAAATAATGGTATTCTAATAGTATGTTTCGGGATAATCTGAAAGATTTGATTGAGTATAAAGGAATAATTAGAAAAGAACTCTCAGCACAGACTGGAATAAGCAAGCGCACGATTGACACTTACCTGGACAGCCGTGCCGTAATTCCGAATGCAGAAGTTGCCGTCAAGCTGGCAAAAGCCCTTGGCACTACAGTAGAATTCCTTGTAACTGGCGAAGATGCCGTAAACCACGAACAGAAGCTTTATTCAGATTTTGATACTTACAGAAAGTATAGAAAAATCGTAAATGAACTTGATGCGCTCTCCCCTGAACTCCTAAAGTCTATAGAAGCAATGATTCATACTGCATCTGAAATTTCTTCAGAGTAAACAACAATGTCAATTTTCTATTTACATCTTTTGACAATTTTTCATTGACACAATAACACATCTCTATTACTATATAAACATGCAAGAAATACTTCGTTCATTGCGAATCGAAAATAATTATTCTCAAAGTGCAGTTGCAGATTATCTTGATATTTCAAGACAGATGTATAACAGATATGAAAGTGGAATAGCAGAGCCTTCCTTAAAAAATATCAAAAAACTCTGTGACTTATACAAAGTTTCAGCAGATATCTTTCTGAATAACTTAACAACACATACCCAAGAATCAACAAGTTATACATATCATTCGAGAAGTTCTTCTGAAATGGAAGTAGCCTCACCTACCGTAGCATATGGAAATTCAATTGAACAGAAAGATTCTAATCTTTTATCTGAAATATATCAGCTAATTCCTTTATTACATTTCACTGAACAAATTTCTCTTCTTTCCAGATTAGCATCTATCATTGAGCAACAATCTCACACTAATAATCAATCTGTATTAAAAACCAAGAAAATAAAGAAAATACCAGATGCTGAATACAACAGTTATCTATATTCGGAAGAAGCAAAAAAAATTAGAAATACCAGTCTTGCAAATATTAGGGAGATATTGAAAAATGATGAATGGTGAAATCTGGTGGGTTGATTTCCAAGAACCACGAGGCAGTACACCTGCATTTGTGTTTTAGACCACTAAATTTATTTCTTCTCCACATCCGCACAGGCAATTACGTTGATGCCAGTACCAAGCAGGTCGTAAAGCAGGATATCACCGCGTTTTACAGGGGCCTTGCAGCTGGCACGACGAACAACTTCCATACACTGGAGCAGGCTTGACTTTGGAACTTCGCCTGCAGTTTTTACCGGCACTACCGGAAGCAGGCCGCCATCCACTTTTATTGTAGTAGTGAGTGTACGCGTCGGGTTCTGCAGTTCTTTTGAGGCGTACTGCTCGCCGCGTTTGCAACCGTTGTCTTTTACACTGATAACCTTTTTCTGGCCGCTGGCGTTTGTTTCAACTTCTACTTCCATTGAGCAGCCCATTGGACAGATTATACAGGTAAGAGGGATTTTTTCGCGACGGATTTCTCCTGATGTCTGATTTGTATTTTCCATCATTCTGCTACCTCCTGTGGAAGCTGGATTGAAACTGTTATGTCGCCACCAGCATTTTCAATCTGATTTGGTGCAAGCTCAATCACCTGCATTTCACCCGGGCGCACAACCTTTTTTCTGATTGATTTTAAAACCTCGTTGCCGCTCGAAACTTCTACGTAAACATCCTTATAAACATCTGTTACGCGGAACATGATAGACACATTGCCGTCCTGCTCGCGAGACTCAATATACTGAGGTACTGTATAACGCACGCGGTTTCCGGGGCGAAGAATGATTTTTTCTCCACTCGCTGTGATTTTTCCCTGAACGTATTTTGCGGCATTTTCTCCGGCGCGAAGGCTTTCTGCTGTTACAAAGTCTACAAGGTCATGAACATGTACTGTGTTTCCGCAGGCAAAAATACCCGGCACAGAAGACTGCATGTGCTCATTTACAACAGGGCCGCTTGTTGCAGAATCAATTGCGATTTTACAGCCTGATGCAATTTCATTTTCCGGAATAAGACCAACCGAAAGAAGAAGTGTATCACATTCAATAAACTCTTCGGTTCCGGCAATAGGCTTACGGTTAGAATCCACTGCCGCAACAGTCACTCCTTCCACCCGCTCCTTGCCGTGAATCTTTACAATCGTGTGGCTGAACTTCAATGGAATATTAAAGTTTTCAACACACTGAACGATGTTTCGTCGCAAGCCCGAACTGAAAGGCATAACCTCGCAGACAAGCTTTACCTCGGCACCTTCCAGTGTGAGTCGCCTTGCCATAATCAGACCAATATCACCAGAGCCAAGAATTACAACCTTGCGGCCGGGCATATAACCGTCTATATTTACAAAGCGCTGAGCCGCACCCGCAGTAAAAATACCGGCAGGTCTTGTTCCTGGAATGATAAGGGCACCGCGGGTTCTTTCACGACAGCCGGTCGCGAGAATTACAGCCTTTGCCTTAATGTGCATAAGACCGTCCACAGTATTGATTGCCGTAACTCTATGTCCCTGGCCGGCAGCGCTTTCCTTTTCAACCTCCAGCACCATGGTGTCAGTTTTATATTCAATTCCAAGCTGTTCAACTTCATCAGAAAATCTAGCTGCATATTCAGGACCGGTCAGTTCTTCACCAAAATAGTGAAGTCCAAAACCATTATGAATACACTGCAACAAAATACCGCCGATTCTCGTATCGCGTTCCAAAATCAGAATGCTGTCACTACCAGCCTTTTTTGCAGCAATTGCCGCCGCCATTCCGGCAGGGCCGCCGCCTATTACAACAATGTCATATTTCAGTTCCATAAATCAGCCCTCCCTAGCGTGTCCTGCCCGTTAAAATGTATGAGCAGCCACCGTTCTTTCGCACGTCTGTCATAGGAATGCCAAGCTCGCGGCTCAAAATCTCAGTTACACGAGGTGAGCAGAAGCCACTCTGGCAGCGTCCCATACCGGCTCTGGTACGACGTTTTACTCCATCAAGATCCACAGCCCCAACCGGAGACTTAATTGCCGCAACAATCTCGCCCTCGGTAATCATTTCGCAGCGGCAGATAATTCTTCCATACAAAGGATTTTCTTCAATCAGCTGGGCACGGCGTTCATCATCTGCATCCTTAAAGGATTCTATTCCTTTACGAACACCAACGAAATCAGGATTCTTCTCCCACGCAGCACCGCGGATTCTTTCAATGATATCAGCAACATATACTCCAATTGCAGGAGCAGCTGTTAGTCCCGGCGAACAGATTCCCCCAACATTCACAAAGCCCTTCACAGAGGCGTCTTCTTCAATAATAAAATCATTTACCGGTGAACCGTCCGCATTATAAGCAAGGGCACGAACACCCGCAAAAGAGTTGATTATATTGCGGCGAGGAATATCCGGAATAGTTTTACCGGATTTTATGAAAACCTCGTCCTGTCCTGCCGACGTTGTTTCGGTTGCAGTTTTGTCGTCACCATCAGCCGCTGTCGGGCCAGAGAGAATATTTCCGTCCACGGTAGGAGTAACTAAGACCCCCTTACCCATTTTGTCCGGAGTCTGGAAAAGTGTATGGCTTGCGAGGCCTGCGCATTTATTATCCAGCAGATAGTATTCACCGCGACGAGGCTTGATTACAAAATCTCTTGCCCCTGCCATTGCAGAAATCTGATCTGCATAAAGGCCCGCTGCATTTACCACGCACTTTGCCTGTATGTCGCATTTTCCTGTATGAATTGTAAAAAGTCCGGCGCCACTTTCTGCCCCGCCAGAAACTTCATTCTTTTCTATTCCATGAACTTCTGTTTCCCTGAAGAGCTTTACTCCATTCATTACAGCATTTTCCGCAAAGGCCCAGGTTGCCATATATGGACTCACAATTCCGGCAGACTCTGCAAGCAGAGCCCCACACGCTTCCTCGTTCACACTCGGCTCAAGCTTATGAAGCTCTTCACCATCAATTACACGAAGGGCCGGCACACCATTAGCCTGACCACGCTCATAGAGTTTTTGGACATGCTCCATGTCATCATCATTAAAAGCAATAACCAGAGAGCCGTTATTCTTATAATCAAAATGCAGAGCCTTTGCCAGCTCCGGGTACATTGCCGCACCCTCGACATTGAGTTTTGCCATCAGAGTACCAGGCTTTGCATCAAAGCCCGCATGAACAATTCCCGAGTTAGCTTTACTTGTTCCGCAGGCGACATCATCAGCCTTTTCAATAATACAAAACTGTCCTTTATACTTGGAGAGCTCCCGGGCAATACAAGCACCCACAATACCCCCTCCAATTATCGCTACATCGTAAATCATAAACACCTCACAAGTTCCGGTGGTTTCGATACACTTCGCTTCGCGAAGCACTCAACCACCGAATTCCTACTCAGCCCATCCCTTAGCCTTTTCCACCGCCTTCTTCCAGCCGGCATAAAGCTCGTCACGCTGGCCGTCGCTCATAGCAGGCTCAAAAAGTCTTTCAGTTTCGCGACGCTGTAAAATTTCTTCTTTACTAGACCAGAAGCCCACAGCCAGCCCCGCAAGGTAAGCAGCCCCAAGCGCTGTAGTCTCAACGTTCTTAGGTCGGCAAACCTTAGTATTCAAAATATCAGCCTGGAACTGCATCATGATATTGCTTACACAGGCACCGCCGTCTACATTCAGAGTATTGATTGGAGTTCCGGAATCAGCAACCATAGTATCAAGCACGTCTCGCACCTCATAAGCAATTCCCTCAAGAGCGGCACGACAGATATGAGCCTTTTTTACACCACGGGTAAGACCAACAATTGTTCCGCGGGCATACATATCCCAGTAAGGAGTACCAAGACCAACAAAGGCAGGCACCAGATAACAGCCGTTAGAATCAGGCACGCTCTCAGCAAGCTTATCAATCTCCGGCGCACTCGAAATCAGTTCCAGCTCATCACGCAGCCACTTGATTACAGCACCACCAATAAAGACACTGCCCTCAAGCGCATACTCAACCTTGCCCTTCATACCAAGTGCTATTGTTGTAAGCAGCTGCTTGGAGGCAACCGGCTTGTCTCCGGTATTCATAAGCATAAAGCAGCCGGTACCGTAAGTATTCTTTGCATCACCTTTATTAAAACAGCCCTGACCAAAAAGAGCTGCCTGCTGGTCGCCTACAGCAGAAGCAAGAGGAACGCTAAAGCCGCAAATCTCAGAATCAGTCTCAGCGTAAATACAGGAAGAATCTCGAACCTCAGGCAAAAGACAACGCGGAATTCCAAGCAAGTTCAAAAGCTCATCATCCCAGTCAAGCTTATAAATATTAAAAAGCATAGTGCGGCTGGCGTTGGTATAGTCGGTTACGTGGGCACGGCCACCGCTGAGCTTCCAGATAAGCCAGGTATCAATAGTTCCGGCAAGCAGTTCACCACGTTCAGCCCGCTCCCTTACCCCAGGTACATTATCTAAAATCCATTTGATTTTTGTTCCAGAAAAATAAGCATCAATTAAAAGACCGGTCTTGGAACGAATCTTTTCCGTCCAGCCCTCCTTCATAAGACTTTCGCAGTAATCTGCGGTTCGACGGCACTGCCAGACAACTGCATTATAAACAGGCTTTCCGGTCTTTTTATCCCAGATTACAACTGTCTCACGCTGGTTGGTAATTCCAATGGCGGCAATCTCGTCATGTCTGATTTCTTTTTCAATTAAGAGGCTCTGTAAAACCTTGAGCTGGCACTTAAAAATCTCTTCAGCATCGTGCTCAACCCAGCCCGGATGCGGATATATCTGATTAAACTCGCGCTGCTTAGAACCAAGCGGAGAACCGTTTTTATCATAAACCACAGCACGGCAGGAAGTCGTACCCTCATCAAGCGAAATCACATATTTTTTCTTATTTTCCATACCTCTTATGATAGCATCACTATCACTAGAAAGCAAATAAAAAAAACGACGTGCACTTCAAGTAACACGTCGTTTTTTTTTAGCAAGTCGGCAAGAACAGCTTGCCTCTGAACTCTTTCGGCTACTCTTCGCCTTCAGCCGGCATCACCGCAGCCTCTTCACCGCTTGTGTGTAAGTAGTCACAGTCCGGATTGATACAAGACTTGTAAGCCCCGTTCTTCTTGTCGAACTTTTCAACAAGGAACCAGCCGCACTTAGGACAGTACTGGTCAATAGGCTTAAAGTGGCTGATAAAGGTACAGGTTGGATAATTTGTACAGCCGTAGAAAGCCTTTCCGCGGCCCTTAGTCTTGCGCTCAACGATTTCTCCGTCGCCGCATACAGGACACTTAGCCAAAGGAATAGACTTAGTGTTATGACACTCAGGGAAGCCTGAACATGCAAGGAAGAAGCCGAAGCGGCCAAGCTTTTTTACCATAGGCTTACCGCAAAGTTCACAAACCTTATCAGTCTGCTCATCAAGGAAGCCCTTAATACTTTCCTGATGCTCCATTACGTTATCTACAGTCTGCTTAAACGGGCCATAGAAATCAGAAATAATGTTATTCCAGACTAACTTATCTTCTTCTACCTGGTCAAGTTCATTTTCAACCTTGGCAGTAAACTCTTCGTTAATAACGGCAGGGAATGATTCAACGAGAATCTTATTAATCATCTTTCCAAGCTGAGTTGGAACCAGCTGCTTGTTACTGCGGGTTACGTAATAGCGGTCCAGCAAAACAGAAATGATTGTTGCATAAGTTGAAGGACGGCCTATTTCCTTTTCCTCCAGCATGCGGACAATCGACGCATCGGTATAGCGGGCAGGTCCCTGAGTAAAGTGCTGCTCCGGATGGAAGTTATCTACAGTAAGAACCTCGCCTTCTTTCATAGCCGGCAGGCTAGAAGATTTTTCCTCTTTTGAAGAAAGCAGCTTGATTACCTGATAAAAGCCCTTCTCTGCAATCTTACTTGCAGCAACTCGGAAGAGTGCATCACCGGCTTCAATTTCAACTGATGTAGTTACCATCTTTGCATTGTTCATCTGGCTGGATACAAAGCGCTCCCAGATAATTGAGTAAAGACGGAATTGATCATGCGAAAGATATTCCTTTACGCTCTCAGGGGTATATGATGTATATGTAGGACGGATACCTTCATGAGCATCCTGTGCTGATTTACCAACGGCATAATGAATAGGTTCAGGAGGCAATTCTGCAGGATGATTTTTTGAAAGCCATTCGCGAACATCAGCAAGAGCAGTTTCAGAAATGCGGACAGAGTCGGTACGCATGTAAGTAATAAGACCCACGTGATTTTCACCAATCTGAATACCTTCATAAAGCTGCTGGGCAATCTGCATTGTTTTGCGGGATGTAAAGCCAAGCTTGTTTGCGGCTGCCTGCTGAAGTTTTGAAGTTGTAAAAGGTGGCTTAGGGCGAACAGTTTTTTCAGTCTTCTTGATCGAAGAAACCTTGCTTTCAGAATTCTTAATTGTTTCGATGATATCATTAACGGCAGCCTCGCTCTTAAGCTCCGGTGCCTCGCCCTTATATTTTACAAGCTGGGCAGTAAAGTTTGACTTTCCCTTAATAAAGTCTGCATCAAGCGACCAGTACTCTTCCGGCAAAAAGTCTTCTACCTCTTTTTCGCGCTCACAGATAAGGCGCAATGCTACCGACTGTACACGACCAGCTGAAAGACCGTTCTTTACCTTTACCCAAAGGAGCGGGCTCAAGTTATAACCTACAAGGCGGTCAAGAACACGACGAGCCTTTTGGGCATTAACCTTAGCCTCAACAATTTCGCCAGGGTGTTTTACAGCCTCTGTAATTGCAGTAGGTGTAATTTCGTTAAATACGATTCGGCTGATTTTTGCATCAGTTTTATCGCGCAGGGCACGGTTAAGATGCCAGGCAATTGCCTCTCCTTCGCGGTCGTTATCGGATGCGAGAAGGACAGCTTCTGATTTTTTTGCTTCCTTCTGGAGTTCTTTTAGTAATTTCGCCTTTCCACGAACCGTAATGTATTCTGGCTGGAATCCGTTTTCAATATCGATTGCCATGCGCGACTTAGGCAGGTCTATAAGGTGTCCAACCGAAGCACGAACCACATAACCTGGTCCAAGATACTTCTCGATTGTGTGTGCCTTTGTCGGAGACTCTACGATAACAAGAGTCTGCGGAGTTTTTGTCTTCTTAGCCATTTCAAAATCCTTTCCCAAAAAGTCTTTATATTTCTGTGAACAGTTCCCCTTGTATGGGACCTGTACTGCGCATACCCGGCATTTCTGTCAGAGCCACGCAAAAATCTTTATAATCTTTAATTACCGGAGCTCCTTCTTTCAAAAAGCGTTCCGGACAATTTTCCAGTTTAAACTTAGACACCCTGCCAGCAGCAAAATCTTTTTCAAGTCCGCTTTTTACAGTCTGCGAAATGCATTCTGCTGCCGCTCCAAAAGCCACCTGATGAAAAAATACATCCCGGCCTTCTTCTAATGCAAAGTCTGCAGTTATTAAAGCCCCGCTTCCGTTTGGTGCCTCAATCACAACAGTAGCCTCAGATATACCGGCAACTATACGGTTTCGCGCAACAAAGTTCCGCTTCTGAGTCGGCGTTCCCGGAGCATATTCGCTTACCAGACAGCCACCGCTTTGCAGAATCTGTGCCGCCAGTCTCTTGTTCTGATAAGGCACTATTTCGTCTATTGCACAAGGCAAAACTGCAATTGTAGAACCAAGCCCTTCCAGTCCCGGATTATCAAAAAAAGCATCCAGAGCCCCCTGATGGGCACAGGCATCTGCACCATAAGCAAGCCCGCTTATAACATTACGACCGTCTTTTACCGCATCGTAGGCAAAAGACTTTGCAGCCTCCCGACCTGCAGTACTCAAGCGTCTTGTTCCTACAACAGAAACGCTGGAAGCGTTCAGCAGATTTTCATTTCCCCTGACAAATAAAAGAAAAGGCGGATCTGCTATCTGTTTTAGAGCCTCAGGATATAGCGGATTGTCATATAAAAGAATCTTTATTCCAAGTCTTTTACACTGAAACGCTTCGGCCTTTGCCATTCGCAGATTATCGCTGCCATTCCAGTAAGCCTTACTTACCTTCTGACATTGCAATAATTTATAAATGTCTTCTATAAACTGTAATGCAAGGGATTGCGGGTTGTCAAGATTTTTTAGCAATTTTATTTTCTGATTGAAGTCCAAAAAGGGAATTCTTGCTACAGAAAGGGTTAAAACCAGAGTTTCTTCAGTTTCATCAGTTAGTATATGCTGCATCTAAAACTGTTTTCTTGTTCTCCTCTGCGGTTGCTTTTTTCTCGGCGGATTTTGTGGTATTTATTATTTTATCATACATTTGGGCAGATTTGTCAAATTCATAATTTGAATAATATGCCCGGGCTAAAACAAACATTGCGTCAATGTTTTTAGTATCTATTGAAAGAGCCTTTTCAAGGTGTGGAATTGCCTTGTCCGGCTCATCAAGTTCAAAGACATAAAGAACGCCAAGTCCGTAGAGGGCACGAACATAGCGGTCTTCAATTTCAATTGCACGAAGATATGCTTCTTCTGCAAGTTTAAGGTAATTATATTTTACTTCTGTACTGCCACTGCCACCAAAATCCATTGCAGCATGCGACATATAGCCGGCACAAACACCAACATAATAATAAAGATTCTGATTATTAGGATAGTACTGCAGGGCCTGCTGAAAGCATTTCAGAGCCTCACCATACATTTTCTGATCTAAATATCGGGTTCCAAGAATTTTATACCAGATTCCAATCTGACTCTGAGCCAGCTGAATATCGGCTACTCTTTTCTGATATTTTTCAATGGCATCTTTTAGTTCTTCAACAGTTGTCGGACTTTCTACACCTTCTTCAAGATGCTGCTGGCGGATTATCTGCTTATTTGATACTTTACAAGACGAGAAGGCAATTACAACTAAAATAACAAAAAGAATACATTTTTTCATATCAGTTTCTCCACTATTCCCTATTCCCTATCACCGGAAATACTTCTCATGTGCATCTTCGAGCTGCTTATCAGTTACATGAGTGTAAATTGTAGTCGTACTCAAATCACTGTGTCCAAGCAGCTCCTGTACCGAGCGTAAGTCCGCTCCCCCCTGCAGCAAATGTGTTGCAAAGGAATGTCTTAAAGTATGGACTTTTGCCTCAACCCCGCTCAAGGCCTCCAGCTCCTGAAAGCGTTTCCAGACCCCTTTACGCGAAATTGGTTCGCCCCTGTAATTTACAAAAAGCTCAGCAACATTGCGGCCTTTTACAAGCTCCGGTCTAACCTCATTCAAATACAAAAGAATCTTTTCATAAGCCCTGTCTCCAAAGGGAACAAGTCTTTCTTTATCTCCTTTTCCATGAACAAGAATAAGCCTTTCATCCAGATGAAGATTTGCAACCTTAAGTGTACAAACCTCACTAATTCGAAGACCACAGGAATAAACAAGCTCAAAAAGAGCATCGTCCCTTTTTCCACTTAAAGTAGTCTTATCAATACTGTCTAAAAGTGCATCAATCTGCTCAACAGAAAGCACCTTAGGAAGATTTCGGGCGGCCTTTGGTTTATCAAGCTCCAGGGCAACATTAGAATCCCACATTCCCTTTCGCTCCAGATATTCGCCCAAAGCCCGTAAGCCGGAAATATCCTTAGCAATTGTAAGTTCAGAACAGCCTTCTTCTTTTCTCTTTATAATATAATACAATAAATTCTGAACGGAAACATCTTTTAATTTAATCCGTTCTTTTACAAGCCAGTTCAAAAATTCACCGGCCGAGATTTTATATGTAATTGCTGTCTGCTCTGAATCACGCTTTACCAGAAGTAAATCTGTATAAAACTGATTCAGCAGTATTTCAATTGTCATAGGCTGTCAGCAGTTTTTCTGCAGAAACTAGTCGTCCAGTCTTATTGTTCTGCTATACTCACTCTTATTCCAGATAGCAGGTTTAGATAAATCATTAGAATCCGGAACAAATCCTGCCGGAGGAACAAAACTTCCCGCAGCAGCAGAAGCCTTATCCTCATCAAATATGCCGGCAACAAGAGAGCCCTTCTTTTCTGAAGAATCTGCTTCTTTAGAAACAGAATGAGAAGCAGCAAAAGAAGATGCAGAACTTGAAGCAGAAGAAGTCTGACCTGTATGAAGAATACTGTTCATATCTGAAAGGCTGAAGGTATCATCTCTATGAACTTCAGGCTTTGCAGGAGTTTCAATCTTTTCTTCTACAGGCTCAACTGCAGCTTTTCCGGAATCTTCAAAGCCTGTTGCAATTACTGTTACGCTGATTTTTCCTTCTAGCTCAGGCTGAGTAACCTGACCCCAGAACATGTTATAGTCTTTATCAGCAGAAGCAGAAACAATCTTACAGATTTCTCCAACTTCGCTAAGGGTAATTTCTTCTGAAGCGCAGATATTTACAAGCAGGTTCTTTGCGCCGTCAATTCTTGAGTTTTCAAGCATAGGGTTATGAATTGCATTGTATGCAGCATCTGTTGCACGGTTTTCACCTTCACCAATACCAATTCCAAAGATTGCATTACCCTGTCCGGCCATTGCATTGCGTACATCTGCAAAGTCGGTGTTTACATCACCAGGATTTGTAATGATATTTGAAATACCTTCTACACCCTGGCAGAGAACTTCATCTGCCTTTCTGAAGGATTCTTTAACTGTAAGGTTTTTATCAATATTTTTGAAAAGCTGTTCGTTAGGGATAACAATGAGAGAATCAACCTGTTCGTGAAGTTTTTTAAGACCTTCCTGAGCCTGACGCATACGTACATTGCCTTCAAACTCAAAAGGAGTTGTAACAACGGCTACGGTAAGACAGCCCAGTTCCTTGGCAATTCTTGCAACTACAGGAGCAGAACCAGTTCCTGTCCCACCGCCCATACCGGCAGTAATAAATACCATGTCGGCACCACGGAGTTCATTTGTAATAAGTTCTTTATCTTCCTCTGCAGCCTGCTCTCCTACTTCCGGTTTACCGCCGGCTCCAAGACCTTTAGTAACCTTCTGTCCAATAGCAAGCTTTGTTGGCGCACGAGAACGGCCAAGTGCCTGTAAGTCGGTATTCAAAACGATGAAGTCAACATTACTGAGCTCGCGGAAAATCATTCTGTTTACAGCGTTAGAACCGCCGCCGCCACAGCCTACTACTTTAATTACAGTAGGACTGCAGCCAGAGTTTTCTGCCTCATAGCCAGTCTCATCGTCTACAATTGAAATGCCAAGATTTCCCATATTTCCTCCCACTCAAACTCCGCAGCAGCGGTAGTTCAAAACGCTTCCCCAAGCGTACACTTTTTCAAGTGATTTTAGTGTTTTAATTATACAACATCAGAACAAGGATTTAAATATCTTTTTCAGAACGCTCTCACCCTTCTGTTTTTCTTTTCTTGCAGGACGGGCTTTTGCTCTTCGGCCTTTATCTTTTCCACTTGCAAGAGATTTATTTGCAAGCACAAGACCAATTACAGTAGCAAAATCAGGTCGTCTGTAATCCTCTTCTATACCACCAAGACTTTCCGGTACTCCCAGTCTGACTGAAGTTGTGTGGAATACTTTCTGTGCAAGGTCAATTACACCTTCCATCATAGCTCCGCCACCAGTTAGAATAATATTACCTGAAAGTTCTTTTATTGAATCGCCCGTATTCTTTCTGAGAGCAACCTTTACCATTGTAAAAATCTGCTCAACACGGGCCTGAATAATCTGTGTAAGCTGAGAACGCTTCATAACCTCTGGAGCACGTCCTCCGACACCAGGCAAAACTACATCAAAATCATTTTCCGGTGTAATTCCTTCTGCCCAGCAGCAACCACTTTTTACCTTAATTTCTTCAGCGGCTGCAGTAGAAATACCTGCAACTACAGAAATATCATTTGTGACAAGATTTCCGCCTACAGGAATTGAGAAAGTTCCTATTGGAGCTCCCTTAAGAAGCAGAAGAACATCAGTTGTACCGGCACCCATATCAATCAAAATGGAACCAAGCTCCATTTCATCCTGATGGCAAACCGACTGTGTCTGTGCAAGAGTTTTAAGCATAACCCCGTCGAGAATATAATCTGAACGGGAAATGCATGAACGGATATTCTGAATGATTGTTTTAGCAGCAGTTACAATATGAACCTCTGCTTCAAGGCGGGTACCCATTCTGTGAATAGGATCTGTAATTCCGCCAATTCCATCAACTATATAATTCTGTGGAATAACATGAAGCTTTTCGCGGTCATCAGGCACCTTGATTGCAGTAGCGCATTCAATTACACGCTCAACATCTGCACGTGAAATTTCTTTGGTGGATTTATTGGCGCTTGAAACAGGTACTGTTCCGCGTGAGTTCTGGCTTTCAATCTGAGAACCGCCGATTGCAGTAATTACAGAATCTACAGTTGTTCCTGCATTCTGCTCTGCAGCATCTATAGTTTCTTTGATGGCATTTTTGGCATCTTCAATATTTACAATAACACCATTACGAAGTCCGGCTGATTTTCTTGATGCAGTTCCGGCAATGCGGATATTTCCTGTATCAGGATCTATCTCTCCAATTGCCACACGAATCATACTTGTACCAATATCAAGTCCGACTACTTTACCTTCTGCCATTTTCTAAATAACCTCTGAATTATCTTGTGATGTAGGAAACAGAACCGTATCGCAAATCAACAGCAGCAACCTCATCAGTTCCAATCTGATTTACTACATCAAGCACTACTAGCATATACTTTAATGCGTCTTCATTCAAGGCACGGTCGGTAAGAACTTTTACTTTTGACTGAGACGGAATAAGTGCAAGTTCATAGTTGCCGGAATCCTTAGGAAGCACGCAGATTTCTGAAAGGCTGGCAAAATAATGCTGTGGAAGCTCGCTGATTTTTGAAATCTGATCAATAAGCGGTCTGTATTTTGAAGGAATTCTCATTCCCTTTGACATATACTCAACTGGAAGGCCTGAAACAATTGGAAGGACAGCTTCTGCAGACGGATTATTTTTTCCAGGAAAGAGCACACCGTTTTTATCAATCTGAACAGGCTTTGTACTTCCCTTATCCATTACAAAAGTAACAGCTACAGGTTCACGTTCTGAAACATTTACAAAGATTTTATCCGGGAATCTTTTTTCTACAACTACATGGTCTATTCCCGCCTCTGAAGAAAGAAGGGCTACAGCCTGGTCTACATCAAAATCAAACCAGCTTGTTGAATTCATAGGAAGAAGAAGCCGCGCAATTTCTTCTGCGGTATAGTCCTTCTGTCCGGTTACTGTAACTTTTGGGCTTGAGAAGCTAGGCATTACATACTTGTAAATTACCAGTTCACACAAAAGTGCAAAACAAAGTACACAGAAAATTGTCTTGATAAATTTGATTTTCTTTTCTGTTTTTCCTTCAGCGGTTGAATCCATATCCTCTGAAAGAAAATAATCATTTTCAAGATACTCTTCTGCTACTAACAAACTCACATCACTCATTTTCTTTATCCACCTTTTTTATAAGTAAGAAAGTGACTCTATATTAATTTCGTCATTTTCTGTTACTTTTTCATCTATTTTTTCGCAGCGTGAAGCGTTTACAATAAAGCCGCACATAGCGAGAGTTACAATAATTGAAGTTCCTCCAAGAGAGAAGAAAGGAAGGTTAATACCTGTTGTCGGAAGTAATCCGCAGACAACCATTGTATTAACAAGTGACTGCAGAACAATTGCAGAAACACAGCCAAAGGTTGCAAGGGAGCTGAACTTATCCGGATTATTAAATGCTGCCTTATATCCTCTGTATGCAAAATAAACAAGAAGAACAAAATAAAGCACTACTCCGATATAGCCCATAGCCTCTGCCCAGCCGGCAAAAATATAGTCTGCCTGAACTTCCGGAATACTATTGATTTTAGAAAGTCCGGCACCAATTCCGCTTCCCCATACACCACCGGCACTTATTGCCCTTTTAGCATTAAGACTCTGATAGTTGATTGTAGAACTAAAATCATCCGGACTGATCCAGCCTATAAGACGCTGAAGTCTATAAGGATTAAGTGTAATCATTAAAAAGCCAGCAGGAATTGCAAGAAGTGCAAATGGGAAAATCCACAAAAGCTTTGCTCCGGAAACAAAGAACAAAAGAATTCCAATCAGCATAATAAATACACCAGATGAAAAATCCTTTTGAGCAAATACGATTCCGGCAAACACAACAAGGAATATTACACAAGGGAATACAGTCTTTTCTTCCGGATCAAGAAGTTTATCCTGCTTATCAAAATAATTAGCAAGAAAAAGAACCAGTGCAAATTTAACAAGCTCTGACGGCTGGAAAGAAAAATTACCAGGAAGTCTGATCCAGCGTCGGGCACCATTTTTTGTAATTGATATACCAGGAATAAAAGTAAGCAGACATAAAACTATGGTTGCTATTACAATTAAGCCCACAAATTTTCTGACATATTTCATATCTGTAACAGCAAAGCCTGCAAAAAGAACAAAGCCTACTGCAGAACACAAGAGCTGTCTCTTTACAAAATAAATTGGGTCGCCGAATGCTCTAAGTGCAAAGTTCTGGGAACAAACATAAAGTGTAAAAATTCCCAACCCCCATAAAAGAAGAATAGAAGCGAGTAACCAGATGTCAACTTTATTATATTTCTGCGAAGGTTTATTCGCATAGAAAGTAAACTGGTTCATTCTTAGCAAGCCTCCCCTTCACTTCCACAAAGAAGCGGTACAAGTTTTTCAAGCTGCATAGAATGAGAACCCTTTAATAAAATTACATCGTTTTCGTCTGCCTGCAAATTAATATCTGCTGCAATAGCTTCAAAGTTTTTATCATTTGATTCTTCAAACCATTTTACACTGATATTATCTTTAGCCTCAGCAAACTTTTCGGCTGCCTTCATTTCAGGTCCAACAAGATAAACCAGTTCAGGACAAACTTCACCGATACGACGACCGATTGCTTCATGAGATTTTACAGATTCTGCACCAAGCTCTTTCATATCAGCAAGAACAAAAATCTTTTTTCCTACATTCTTAAGCTGGCCACAGAAATCAATAACCTTCATCATTGAATCAAGGTTAGCGTTATAGCAGTCTTTAATAAGAACAACTTTTTTACCGTTAGTCAGCTTACACTCTTTTACTTCCATACGGCCGGCAAGAGAGGCAACAGACTCAAGTCCCTTTTTAATATCGCTTGACGGAATACCAATTTCCTTTGCGCAGGCAATTACAGAAAGTGCGTTCAGATAGTTATAGCTTCCAGAAAGTGAAAGATGAACAGGAAGACCGTCGAGTTCAAAATCTGTTCCAAACAGGCCTTTATCTTCTACAAAGCTCACACCACTAATTTCTGCCGGAACATTACGGCCAAAGTTTACTACTTTACCGAGAACTCCCTCTGTACAGAAATCTGCAAAAGGATCTTCTGCACCAACAACAGCAGCCCCATTTTCAGGAATATAAGCAAAAGACTTTCTTTTTTCGCGGGCAATGTTTTCCTGGCTTCCAAGAATACCAATATGTGCAGTTCCAATATTTGTAATGATTCCGTAGCGTGACTTAAGAACCTTAGAGATTTCACCAATCTCATTTACCCGGTTCATTCCCATTTCAAAGATTCCAATCTTTTCATCACCACGAATCTTAAACACAGACAGAGGAAGTCCTGTTTCTGAATTAAGATTTCCATAGGTATAGGCAACTGCTTCAGTTCCATAATGAGCCTTAGCAACACTAACCATCATTTCCTTTGTAGTAGTTTTTCCGCTTGAACCTGTAATGCTCACGCGAATCATATTACCGCATTTTTTAGTAACATAAGCTTCTGCGGCATCCTGCAAAGCATGAAGAGTATTTTCAACAAGAACAAAACAAACGTCTGCATATTTTTCCGCAAGCTGATTATAATGCTCAGGCTTACTTTTATATTCAGATTCATTAATCAAAATAACAGAAGCCTTTTTAGCAAGTACATCCTCAATATATTTATGTCCATTCTGGAACTCACCCATAAGAGGAACAAACATACAAGGCTTATCAGCAGAAACATTGCGGCTGTCTGTCTGAACGTCGTTAAATAAACAATCAGCAGAGCCAAGCTGTCTGCCCTTAACTGCGGCTAAAAGCTCTTCTTTTGTAAGCAGGCTTTCCATTACTTTTTCTCTCCCGTCATTTCAACTCTTACTATATCTTCAGTCTCAGCCTTGTGCATTCCAAGCTCTTCAACTGCTATTTTTTCAATTCTATCTGCACTGGAAAGCACTGCAATATCACTTACCAGTTTTTTATTCTCCTCTATCAGTCGTTCCTGTTTGCGCTCAAGCTCCTTAATCTCAGAAGTAAGAGCTGTATAACGGCGAGCCTGAGCTGCATAAAGACAAAGTACAAAAGGAATTGCAAGCACAAATACACAGAAGAAAAATTTTACAATAAAATCTTTAAATCCACGTTTCATAAATTAAAATCCTGTCACTCCATCCAGATGATATTCTGTATCATTCTTAATCTTTCTGATTACCCTGAGTTTTGCAGAGCGTGAAGGAGAATTAACCTTAACCTCTTCTGCTGTTGGTACTATTGGCTTACGTGTAATAAGTTCAGCACAGGCAGAACCGCCGCAACGGCACACTGCAACTTCCGGAGGGCAAACACACTGCTTACCAAGATTGCGGAAATAATTTTTAACAATGCGGTCTTCCAGAGAATGGAAAGTAATAACTCCCATTTTGCCGCCTTCCTTAAGACAACCGAATGCATCGTGAAGAGCTTTTGGAAGTCGCTTAAGCTCACCGTTTACGGCAATGCGAAGAGCCTGAAAAGTTCTGGTTGCCGGATGAATATTACCATAACGGTAATTTGCAGGCACAGCATTCCAGATAATTTCTGCAAGAGCCTTAGAGGATTCAATACGGCCACCATTGCGGGCTTCTACAATTGCGCGTGCAATACGACGGCTTAATTTTTCTTCGCCATATAAATAGATTAAATCAGCAAGTTTTTCTTCAGATAAATCATTAACTAAATCTGCAGCTGACTGACCTTCAGATGAATTAAGTCTCATATCCAGTTTTTCGTCATAACGGAAAGAAAAACCCCGTTCAGACTTTTCATAATGAAAAACTGAAATACCCAGATCAAAAAGAATTATATTCGGACGCTCATATTCAGATGGATAATTTGCATAGAAATCCTGGAACCAGCCGTTGTAAAAATGCACTCGGTCGCCAAACTCAGCAAGTCTCTCGCGGGCACGGGCCTGTATAACCTTATCAGCATCAAGACCAATTACAGAAAGAGACGGATACTTTTTCAAAAAATTGTAAGTATGGCCACCCTCACCCAGTGTTGAATCAATCATCAGCGCATTTGCTTCAAAAGATTCTCCAAGAGGAGAAAGATATTCCAGACACTCATTTAATAAAACCGGAGTGTGTACGATTTCCACTTTTTAATCCCACCTAATTTTAAAAAGTTTTTAGAAATTAATGTCGTTAAATTCCTCAGCTGCATCACGGAAATCACTTTCCGATTCTGCAAGATAGTCTTTATAAGTCTGTGAATCCCAAAGCTCCATATACTTTGCAATTCCAAGAACAACACAGTCCTTTGAAAGATTCGCATACTCCCTCAGACTTTGAGGAATGGAAAGCCTGCCGTTCTTGTCAAATTCCACCGGCTGTGCTGGTGCAATAAAATGACGAACAACATTCAGGCTTCTGCTTTTCATCATAGATGCATTACTCATAAGCTTGGTTTGAAAAGCATCCCATTCTTCAGTAGTAAAAAGCCATAAGCAGCGATCTAAACCCTTGGTAACCATAACTACGTTTTGATTTACGGCGGTTCTCAATTTTACAGGAAACGAGACACGGCCCTTTTCATCAATCGTATTATTGTATTCACCAGTTAACAGATTCATACCCACTTACAACCACTTTTTACCACTTTTTCCCACTTAACTACCATTTTATACCAAAAATTCCTAAAGTCAATGCTTTTTTTTACCGATAAATGAAAAAATTTTTTGATTTTTTTAATTTTACTTATACGGTTAAATACTATACTTTTTGACACACTGTATATGGCGTTTTCCACATTAAATGAAAGCAAACTACACAATTCTCTGAAAATCCTTTATCAGGAACTTTACGAAGGCCAGACCGAAGTGGAACAGGACGGACATATTTATGATATTGTCACTAAAAATGGGAATATAATCGAAATCCAGACAAAAAACCTTGCTAAGCTGCTTCCTAAAATCCTGGATACAATAGATAAAGGTCATAATGTAAAATTAGTACACCCTGTTCCGCTGACAACAAGAATAGAATTAAAAGATGATGACGGAAAAATCATATCAAAGAGAAAAAGTCCCAAAAAAGGAAGCATTTACAGCATATTCCGGGAGCTTACAGGCATCTATCCTCTGCTGACAAATCCGCACTTTTCTCTTGAAGTTCTTGAAATAGAAATGACTGAAGAAAGAATTCGGACTGATCAACCGGTGCAATCAAAAAACGGCCGTCGCCGCTTCCGCCGCAACTGGCAGAAAACCGGAAAAAGACTTGATACAATTATTAATACAAGAAGATTTTCAAAGCCAGCTGATTACCTTTCTTTACTGCCACCATTACCCCAGTCTTTCAGTGCCGCAGACCTTAAAAAAGCAATCAGTGATCAGAAAGACCTTCCGACAAGAGCCGCATCCAATGCACATCTTATTTTATGGGTACTCTCCCACGCCGGATTAATCGAACAGACAGAAACAAGGGGCCGCTCAAAATACTACAAGGTGGTTTCGATACAACGCTGACGCGTCTACTCAACCACCGTTGGTTAAGTACACACAAAACAGTCAGGCTCCGGTGGTTGAGTAGCCACGAAGTGGCGTATCGAAACCAAAAAAAAGACCGCTCCATTTGGAACGGTCTTTCTTTTGCATGATTAAAGGCTTTTACTACCAGTTATCAGCCATATCATCTTCGTCGTGGTTTTCCATATCATAGAGGTCTGTAACTGCACGAAGGTCATCAAAGTACATATAGTATGTACCGCGAGCCTGCATTGGATTACAATCTACACGGAAACCAAGAATCTTAAGACCTGGCTTATCACCATAGTATGCAGAACTCTGAACAATACCATGTTCTCCATCTGGACTAGGTGGAACTACACAAATAAGCTTTTTCCATCCTGAGAAACCAAGACTTCCCATGTAAAGCTCAAAGTTACGTCCGAAATAATCCTGAACAAGAGCATACAACTCGTGATCCTGGTTACGTCCACAAACCCATACAGAAAGAGTTTTTGTTGTTCCTTCAATTGCAAGTGGACGACCTGATTTAATTGTAAATGAGTTCTTACCACGGCGGAAGAAATCTACTCTTACACCAAGAACCATCTGGTCTTCATCTTCTTTACCCTCATCTTCTGGAAGAGGTTCCTTCATAGCAGGATTACCTTCAAAAAGACGGCTGGTAATAACACCATCATCTGCAGACATATGAACGTTCCATGAACCTTCACGTTCAAACTTATCTACAGAAACTTCGCGCAATGCAGACTCAGCTGAATCGGCACCTACGTTTTCAGGATTAGGCTCCTGAAGGCTTGAATTCTGTGCAAAAACCAAACCAGCAGCGAGCACAGCAAGAATACTAAAAGTTACAAGCTTTTTCATTTTGCATCTGCCTCCGAAACTTCATCTGAATCCGAACTATCGCCGAAATCAACATCATTCAACTCATAGCCATCGTAAATCAAAGAAAGTGAATTTGAAGTGTATTTAATCTGATCAAAGTAAACTACAAAGTTATCTACATATTCCTCAGCATCTGAACGGATTCTGAATCCTACAAATGTGAGGTTTTCAGGACCTGAACGAAGATGTGAAGACTGCTGAATCCAGCCAGGGATATTAACTATAATATTTTTCCAGCCATGGAATGAAAGACTTCCTGCAGGAAGAACTTTTACAGTTCCAAGAGCATCGCGAACCATTACTTCAAGGTAGTAGTTATAACCTGCTCCCCAAATCCAGAAATCCATCTGAGAAACAATACCTACAAAAGGAATTTCAAATGATTTACCATCTGCTGTAGGATAAACTTCGAACCAGTTATCTCCCTTGCGCTTAAAAGCAGTTTTTACGCCAAATACCTTAAATTCCTTGTCTTCACCCTTGTGAAGCTGTTTCAAAGAATTAGGAACACCTTCAAAATATCCGGTTTTTGGATAACCGTCAGCAATAAAGCGGCTTGAACCTACTTCCCAATCCCAGCTGTACTGCTTTCCATTGTACATATAATTCTGCGAACCGGCAGAATCAAAATCATCCAATACAAATGTCTCAATGCTGCGTGAATTAGGCTGGGCAAATACCGGCAAACCTATTACAAACAGACATGCAAGACCAATAAGAACTTTAAGTTCCCTTTTCATGCAAAACTCCTTGAAACTTTTATCAGACCGATAAAAAGATTGATACTCTTAATATATCGGCAATCTAAGTCAATTTTATAACTCTTTCAATTATATTTCCTATATTATTCTTTGTCAAACGAAATTCTAGGTTTTCTCCCCCACGTCATCGCGAGCGAAGTCTCCCGTCATTGCGAGCGAAGCAAAGCAATCTATATTCTTATTGAATAAATAATAATTTTATTCTATTATTTACATCAAAGAAATCTCGGGCATTGTTTGTCTGAAAAAGGATGTTAATTATGGCTAACATTATTAGTTACAAAGATCTCGGCCTCGTAAACACACGCGATATGTTTGCAAAGGCTATGAAAGGCGGATATGCTATTCCAGCATATAACTTCAATAATATGGAACAGATGCAGGCTATCATCATGGCTTGTGTTGAGACAAAATCTCCTGTTGTTCTCCAGGTTTCAAAGGGAGCTCGCGCTTACGCAAACGCAAATATCCTCCGCAACATGGCTCGTGGTGCTGTTGAATATGCTCACGAACTCGGATGTGATATTCCTATCGCTCTTCACCTTGACCACGGTCCAAACTTCGAAGTAGCTAAGGATTGTATCGACAACGGATTCTCATCTGTAATGATCGACGGTTCTTCACTTCCTTATGACGAGAACGTAGCCCTCACAAAGAAGGTTGTAGAGTATGCTCACCAGTTCGACGTAACTGTAGAAGCAGAGCTCGGAGTTCTCGGCGGTGTAGAAGAGGATGTTTCTGCTGAAGAATCTAAGTACACAAAACCAGAAGAAGTAATCGACTTCACATCAAAGACTGGTTGTGACTCACTTGCAATTTCTATCGGAACTTCACACGGACGCTGTAAGTTCACTCCGGAACAGTGTACACGCCGCGAAGATGGTACTTTGGTTCCACCTCCACTGGCATTCGATGTTCTCGAAGAAATCGAAAAGAAGCTCCCAGGTTTCCCAATCGTACTTCACGGATCTTCATCAGTTCCACAGATTTACGTTAAAGAAATCGAAAAATACGGCGGAAAGATTCCTAACTCTGTAGGTATTCCAGAAGAACAGCTCCGTAAGGCTGCTAAGTCTGCAGTTTGCAAAATCAACGTAGACTCAGACGGACGTCTTGCTATGACAGCTGCTATCCGTAAGCACCTTGTTGAGCATCCAGAGGACTTCGACCCACGTCAGTACCTCACAGACGCTCGTGCAGAACTCGTAAAGATGTATGCAGACAAGAACCGCAACGTATTCGGTTCAGCAGGACACGCTTTGGACTAGTAAGAGATTGTCGGGTCAAGCCCGACAATGACATTTCTTGTACATAAAAAAAAGACTTCGTTTCAAGTAACGAAGTCTTTTTTTATGCCTTAATAGTCGTTGCGAGGCTGAAAGCCGAAGCAATCTATTTTACCGTCAACACACCAAACCGGCTTAAAATAAACAAGACCGGCAGAGCCAGACTATATATACCGCTTAGTACCAGAATTATGAAGTAATTCATATCCAGAATATACATACTTTCGAGAAGCGAAGGCACTACAACGCTTACAAGTCCTATAATTACCCAGACTGCAGAAAAAACATATTTTTTGTTTTTAAAAGTCTTTTCTATATGCTTTGCACTTAGAGCTAATGAAAATATCATAACTACAAAGAGCACAGGTTTTACTATAAGAGGGAATGTTGTATACAGTCCTTCTGAAGTAGAAATAATTGTATATGGCAGATATAGCATGTAAAAAGAAATCAAAAGCGGAAAGAAGGCTTCAACTTTGTAAGAGATTTCATCTTTTGACCATGCAAAAAAGATTCCATAAA
>Ga0247608_10001876_pt1 | contig 27873 bp, 24 predicted proteins | sample 176DNAGHGlowgp2_FD_193490 | JGI IMG/M metagenome (GOLD analysis project Ga0247608, IMG submission 193490) | Sheep rumen microbial communities from Palmerston North, Manawatu-Wanganui, New Zealand - 1766 DNA GHGlow gp2 | ecosystem: Host-associated > Mammals > Digestive system > Stomach > Rumen ... | reverse complement strand
TTTCCGTCAAAGGGTACTGACTTCGTATATATCACTTCCAGTTCCTTCCCCTCTTCGCCCACGATCACACGTGCGGGATCCTTAATTCCGTAATCATAGGGGACGGTCACCTTACTGGATGAGCTTTTATCCTTTTTATCCGTCTCATCCGTATCATCTGTATTATCCTTATCCTCTTTCGGGGCAGGGGCATCGGTATATGTGGGATCAACTACCGGTATTGTTTTCTCATCACGAGCTATATCTGAAAATAAAGCTTTTACCGTTATTGACGTTAATGCAGTGTCTGAAGGAACCAGTAACGTTTTCTTCGTTATAAAATCAGTACCTTCATATCTGTTTGAAGACTCAGACTGTATGCTGGGGGAAAATGAAACCTGGTGCTTATTATCCACGTATTCTTTGTCTGCATCAGTTAATTCTCTGTCAAATCTGAAAGTGATATAAATATCATAGTCTTGTCCCTTAACCAACTCGGACGGCGCATTAATGCTTACGCTTTGAAGGACGGGGTATGTTATCCAATGTGCGTACAGCTGAGTATCGTCGGTGAAAACATGATCTTCTCCTACTCTGTCACCACCGGTCGCTGCTGTAAACCAGCCGACGAAACTATGACCACTCCTAAACGCTGACGGATAATTTTCGATCCGCCCATCAGCATTTGTTGTCCCGGTGATTAGATCAGTACTTCCATCATGTACTCCTCCGTTCAGATCGAAGGTCACAGAGAAAGTTTTGTCTGATGGTACGGTGTGGAACTTTGCAGCAGCGGCATTTGCATAAGACGCCGCCATCATTAAGGGACCTACGCCTTTTGCCTCATTCAGTTTATAACTTTTGCTAAGGTACCCTTCCGGAGCGGTCTCAACTCCCGCAGAAATATAGACATTATGGAGTCCCTCGGAATCCAGATAATTCTTAACTATGCCGTTGAACGCCTTAAGTCCGGCCTCACCGTAAGTATCATCCAGATATCCTTCCACATAGGATTTCATCATGGCGTAGGCTATGAGAGCACTGCCTGAGGTTTCAAGTTCATTGTCACAACCGGTTCCCACAAGCTCCGGCCCATGGTCGATCACGTTGTACCACATGCCAGTCGCCTCATCACGGTAGTCCAGCATACCGTCAAAAAGCTGTTTTTCTACTTCTATAAGCGCACTCTTTTCCTCATCATACCCCTCATCCGGAAGCATACTGATAACATCGGCAAGAGCAGCCGCGTACCAGCCCACTGCCCTAAGCCAGTATTGTCCGTTAAGGCCGTCAGCTCCCCAGCCATGACAATACAGGTGATTTTCCGATGAGTAAAGATTATCGCCGATCCACAACATACGGTTCGCCACATCATGATAGATCTGATCAGGATCCGGTTCTTTACCTGAATAAGTCTGGAAATCTTCGAAAGACAATGTGCCATCATCAAGAGCATTTGCGACTTCCATAAAGAACGGCTGGGCCATATAAAGACCGTCAAGGGCGATGGGATAGGTATTCCAGTTTGTATTATTCATCTTATGCTTAAAGTTACCGTCAGTCCCCTCTACCACCTCATGGTTCTGCAAAAGACCATAAATATAGTCAATAGTCATTTTGTATTTTCCGGTATACTGATTAAGCTCCTCCTCCCGAATCAGATCAAAAAGAGCACGTGCAGGCGGAATGGAGTCAAGTTCGTTCTCCCTGTAATAGTTATCGCTTGCGCCGGTACTGTCAACTTTCCCTGCGCTGTTTATGTTAGCTTCATAATAACCGTTTACATAGTTAAGATAACTTTCCCGATCGAGCATAAGGAAGGCATCCATCATGATACCGTTATAATAGGTCCAGCTCCTCTTTTTACCCTCAGTGTCCCAGATGAATCCACCGGTTCTTGTGGCTAAATTCGAATTATTCTGATAAAGAAGATCAGCCAGCGCATATACACTGTCCACGCTGTTCTCAGTCTCGGAAACAGAGGTGCCGGTAAGGCTTTGCTGCGAGTCCGAGCCGTCTGCCAGAACAGATTGCGGGATCAAAGCCGTGGTAAATGTCAGGGATAATAAAACAGAAATAATTTTTTGGCAAGAGCGTTTTAACTTCATATTGTCTTCCTCAGTTATGTCAGTCTTGATCTTTCTTCCAAACATTGGCAATGGCGGTCTTCCTCATGGGGATGCGGCAGTTATTGTTGGAGCCGAACTCAACTATGACATCTTCATCCGTAACATCAATAAGGACCCCGTAAAAACCGCTTGTGGTCTCCACAACATCTCCGACCTCCAGAGAGTGAAGCATTGCATCTTTCTTATGCTTTTCCTTGGCCTGAGGTTTGACCGTAAAGAAATAAAAAAATGCTGCGGCCACAACGACAGCTATTATCCATGAAGACGTTGAGTGGCCGGCCGGTGCCGTCCCTGCGGCAGTTAAAAGAATGTTATCCATAATATCCTCCTTATTATTTATGCTTTAGACAACATACCCTAGCATTATACTACAGTTTGTCGCAGGTATGAATACTTAATTCAAAACTAAATGCCCCGATGCAGGATCGGAGGACAGATATGGAAAACAGGGGGGCAGAAGGCATTACACTTATCTCACAATTCCTTCTCATAACACAGATAATCGTGTTCATACATGAAGCATTCACCTACCATTTTAAAACCAAAGACAGCATAAGAGCGGATTGCCTTGATATTATGCTTGCCTACCAGGATGTGGATGCCACGGTATCCACGACGTCTTAACTCATCCATGCCAAAGCGCATCATGAGCCTGGCATATCCCTTATTCTGCTCGCCCGGCAGCACTGCCAGTCTCGACAGTTCGCCTTCCGGTGACAGTTCCTTATTCCAGCAGGGCAGAGCGTTGACCTGCTCATCCTCGTCGATGGAGATGGACGCCTTTATCTTTCCGTCCTCCGTTAAAACAAACAGAGCATCCCTCGAAAGATCAAAATCGATCGTTTCATTCGAAGGATACTCTTCACTCCACGGACAATATTCTCTTCCGATCTGTGCCTTATAAAGAGACAGGATCTCCTCTCTGTCTTCTTCGGATGCCATAATGATCTTATATCCGTGGCATTCGTCAGAAAAATCAACAGTATTATCCATAATCACCTCGATCACATTCCCCACAACAGACTAAAGGTATATGCAACTTATATTTTGAAATCCGTCCCTGTTTACTTCCAGAAACACTTACTGCATTTATAGCAGTTTTCTCCCTTTCTGTCGGCGGGATACTTACCCTGTATGCCCATCTTCTGTCTGATCCCCACCAGATCTTTGATCTGCTCTTTGGTAAACTCGGTGGGACCGCCCAGCATCTTTGATTTATACAAAAGTTCTGCATAAAATTCAAGAGATTCCATCTTCATATAGGCAGACAGAAGATCCGTGGACCAGGCCAAAGCACCGTGGTTTTCCAGAAGCACGGTATCAAAATCATTTAGATACTGCTCTATGGAATCCGGGATTTCCATGGTCGAAGGCGTACCGTAGGGTGCCAGGGGCACACAGCCAAGGGATATTACAGCCTCCGGCATCATGGGAATGGACAGGGGCTGTCCGGCTATGGCAAAGCTGGTGGCAAAATTCGGATGGGCATGCACTACAGCACCCACATCGGGTCTTTTTGCATAAACACGCATATGCATCTTAACCTCGCTGGAGGGTCTGAAGCCTTCGTTCGCTTCTATGACCTCTCCCTTTTCATCCACTTTGCAGATATATTCAGGAGTCATAAACCCCTTTGATACTCCGGTGGGAGTGCACAAAAATTCATGGTCGTTTAATTTGACAGAAATGTTACCGTCGTTGGCCGCCACCATGTTGCGGTCATATATTCTCTTCCCTATATCACATATCTGTTCCTTGATTATATTTTCGTCCATCTTATTTTTCCTCTTGATTTACTTTAGTTGGTTGGCTTATACATTTTCACTTCAAATGATCTCCTGACGCAGTCCCGTGCATCCTCCGACCCTTTAAATACTCCCTCGTTTATCATCTGCGCCAGAATGTTTCCTATAGCCGTGGCCTCCGACGGACCGGCGATGACCGTCCTGCCGGTAAAGTCCGCAGTCAGCTGATTCAGATATCCGGCATTGGAACCTCCGCCGATGATATTTATGGCGTCATAATACACGCCGGTCATGCCCTCTATGAGCTTCAGTTTTTCTTCATAACATTTTGCCAGACTGTTGTAGATCACTGCTGCCAGTTCAGGCAATGTTTCAGGTACCTCCTGTCCCGTGCGATCACAGTAATCCTTGACAACCTGTGCCATATCGTCAGGGGACAAAAATGACGGGTCCTGACAGTCCACTATACTTTTTATACTCTCCTTTGCGGCGCTTTTACACAGCTCATCATAGCTCATCTGCGGAGCCAGGGCATTCCTGACAGACTGTATCATCCATAATCCCATGATATTTGCAAGGTAAGTTATCTTACCTGCCCAGCCGCCTTCATTGGTCAGATCCGCCTGTCTGCTTTTTTCGGAACAGTCCGGCTCATCCAGCAACACTCCCATTAAGGACCAGGTTCCGGATGAAATATAACATACATCATCTCCCGTGGCAGGTATGGCCAGTACCGCACTTGCCGTGTCATGGGACGGCGGCAATACAACAGCGCAGTCATATCCCACCTTCGCTTTAACCTCTTCGGTAAGATCACCTATGACCGTGCCCGGCATACAGATCTTCTGAAATATCTTTTTAGGAAAGCCCAGTTTTTCTATGAGATCGTGATCCCAGTCACGCTTCCCTGGATCTACCAGCTGTGTCGTAGTGGCCTCGGAATATTCAGACGCCTTATTTCCCGACAGTTTAAAATGAAAATAGTCAGGCATCAAAAGCAGGCTTTCTGCGCGCTCAAGCTGCGCGGGGTCCTTTTCCTTTAGGGCCATAAGCTGATATATGGTATTATATATGGCTTTCTGAATGCCCGTCCTCTCATAAAGCTTAGCCTCAGGGACTATCTCATACACCCGCTCATCCATGCCGCGGGTCCTATGATCCCTGTAGCCTACAGCTTTGCCCAGGAGCTTATCGTCCTTATCCAACAGGATGAAATCCACGCCCCAGGTATCTACTCCGACGCTCACCGGGATCTTTCCCAGATCTTTACATTTTTTCATCCCCGTAAGGATCTCTTCAAAAAGACTGTCCACATCCCAGTACAGGGTGCCGTCCTCTTCCTTCATACCGTTGGGAAAACGATACACTTCCTCAAGGCTCAGTTTTCCGTCCGTGACAGATCCCAGGATATGACGGCCGCTTGATGCCCCTATGTCTATTGCGAGAAAATACTTATCTCCCATTATATAACCTCATAATGAACGATCTTCACCTTTTGCCGTAAATGGGATATATCCTTTATTCAGCTTAAATCTAAAACAAACCGAATATCTTTTCCCTAAACGCTCCGTACAGTTTGTCATATGTGGTATATGAGATATTGGTATCTTCAAAGGTGGCATTCCACTTTTCCTTTATCCCATTACACAGTCTGTCGGCGCATTCCTCATCAGTCAGAAGAATGGCGGGGAAAACATAATAGATCATGAAGAAATTCATGTCAGCCTGTTTTCTTCCGTTGATCTTGCCGTTTACGTTAAAAGCGTCAAAAATCCCTTTTGAGAAAGCTTCAGCGACCTCATTTATAGCCGCCTGCTCATCTTCGGATGATTTGACATATCCGATCATCTCGTCTATGAAATGTCCCTGTTCCTGACGGAACCGGGTCATGTTTTCCTCATATGAAGCCTTTTTGAGCTTCCTCAACATCAGTTTCAGATCGGTAAAGATCTCTTCAACATTTTCAAGCATGTACTACACCTTTTCTGAGTATTATATTTGCGTAGATCGCAGTCTCCGTAGTCTGGATGACCACAGTGGCCTTTTCCCTGGTCTGATCATAAAACTTCCACTTATTGATGGTCTGGAAAGCCTTCTCCCCTCTCTCATCATACTTTGCCACTATACTTTTGTACTCATCCCAGATAGGAGTAGCCACCTTGCCCACGTCACCGGGCTCAAGAGCCATAAGGGTACAGGGTGGATCCTCCTCACCCTTTGAATTAGGATAAGTATCAAGAGGGAAAAGCTGCAGTATGGCATCCAGCATCTCGGGAACGCCTATCCCATCTGCCCTTATCACTCTGTCACACATGGTAGCACCGGGAAAGTTTCCGTCTGCGATCACCAGTTCATCCGTGTGTCCCATCTCATCAAGAACTTTCAAAAGTTCCGGCGAAATCTGTAAAGGTATTCCTTTAAGCATTTTTTAACCTCCTCGTATAATAAAGATTCTTCGTCACTTCGTTCCTCAGAATGACAATAAGAAATTCCTCAGAATGACATCTAATGATCTCTCCGGGATAACACTGTATCTTGATCAGGTTCACTTGATCATAATACAACACTATTATCCCTTTATTCAAGTAGAGGGACCGGATACACCAGTCCCCCTACAAGATTTGCATTTATTTTACTTTTTTCCAAATACCCGGATCAGGTGACATCAGTCATAAAGGTTGGGAGCGATGTCGGGTGAATCCATGTTGGAATTATCATACCAATATCCGTCTGTTGCAATATCGGAAACTGTCTCGCCGTTAGCGATCTTGTACAGAGTCTCAACAGTGGTCTTGCCCATTGCCAGAGGAGACTGTGTAACAGCGCCGAACATCTTGCCATCCTTGATAGCCTGCTTGATGACTGTACCTGCATCGAAGCCTGCTGCGAGGATATCTGTACCTGCCTCGGTTCCGAGCTTGCCAAGGTTCTCATCTGCTGAAAGGATACCCTCAGCTGCAACCTGGTTTGAACCGAAGATTGCGAGAACGTCTGACTTGTTCATGATGGCTGAAGCCTCAGTTGCGCAAAGCTCAACAGTGGTCTGTGCGGGAACAGCAACCTCGATGATGATGTCTGCTGATGCCTCGTCGCCCTTGTCCTTTGCACCATTTACATAGAACTCATTTCCTACTACTGCTACGCTCTTTCCGTCAGCTGCTGCAAGCTCTGAAAACTTGTCGATGAAGCCAAGGCCACGCTGTGTGATGGACTCTGAAGTAGACTCCTGGTTAACCTCGCCGATCCTTACGGGTGCGCCTGCACTTGCGATGGTGTCCTTAAGAGCTGCATAAAGGTTCTCAGCTGCGGTAGCGCCTGCGCCGTAGTTGTCGGTTGCGATGGTTGAAAGAACGGATCCTTCGGGAGCGTCAGGACATCCTGAGTCGAAACATACTACGGGGATGCCTGCATCCTTAGCCATCTGAAGAGCATCAAGACATGCGCTCTGATCACAGGCTGCAAGACCGATTCCGCTGGGTGCTGCATTGATGTAGTTGGTGAGCATGTTAACCTGATCTGCGATATCAGACTCTGCGTTGGGGCCGTTACACTCAACTGTTACGCCGAGTTCTGCTGCTGCCTGATCCACGCCCTGAACTGCTGCCTGCCAGTATGATGACTGGAAGCTCTTTACCAGGATCTTGAACTCCAGATCCCCTGCTGCTGCAGTATCTGCTGCAGGTGCGGGTGTCTCTGCTGCAGGTGCGGGTGTCTCAGCCGCAGGTGCAGGTGTCTCTGCTGCAGGTGCAGGTGCGGGAGCATCTGCTGCGGGAGCTGCTGACTCTGCTCCGCCACATCCTGCGAGAAGAGTGGTTGCCATTGCTACTGTAACCATAGTTGTCAAAAATCTTTTCATTACTCTGCCTCCTTTAATTGATTGACGTGTTTTATATATGAACTGCGCACAGTACATATCAATGTTGATTGGGGATTTATTTCCCTGCTTCCTTTTTCTTCTTGATGATATCCACCATAACCGAGCCTATGAGCACCAGGCCGGTCACTATCTGCTGCCAGTTGGCCTGCAGACCGATGAAGGGAAGTCCTGTCTTTAACAGACAGATCACAAATACACCTATGAAGGTTCCAATTATGGAACCTGCTCCACCGGTTGCCGATACGCCACCGATGATTGCGCCGCCGATGGCTTCCAGCTCAAATCCTGCTCCGGTACCGGGAAGGACTGTCTTGAACACTGCGGAATAAGCTATGGAAGCCAGTGCCGCAAAAAGACCCGATATGGTATATGCCATCACGTGATAAAACTTTACGTTTATTCCCGAAAGAATGGCCGCTTCCTTATTAGAGCCTATGGCGATGGTGTAACGTCCGATCTTCGTGTGATTGAGTACAAAGTGCATTATTATCGCCAAAAGCAGCACCCAGATAAAGCCCAGGGGAATCTTTGTGTCTCCCACGGAAAGCTTGAATATGTTTCTGAACCAGCTGCCGGGCTGACCTGTGGTAGGCCATGATATTCCCGTATTTTTTGAACAGATGGAACCTAAGCCTCTCGTGATCATACATGTACACAGCGTACCCAGGAAAGGAGGAAGATCCATCACTCCGATGAGTATTCCGTTCAGAGTGCCGATGGCCAGTCCGAAAAGTATGGACACCACCATTGCAAGCTGTGTGGGCCATCCGCAGTAGGCGATGAGATATCCGCCTGCAAGAGAGTAGCACACCAGTCCGGTTCCTATGGAAAGATCCACGCCGCCGGTGATAAGCGGAAAGGCTACTCCGATAGCCATCAGAACGATATAGTACGAATAATCCATGATAGTCAGGATAGTGGTATACTTTCTGAAATCGGGACTGGCTGCGCAAAAGAATATCAGCAGCGCCACAACCACCAGGAAAACTATCACTTCCTGCTTCAGTAATTTTGAAGATGCCTTTTTATTGTTCATGATCGCCCTCCGTTACTTAATATCTCTCGTAGCAAGATTCATGATCTTTTCCTGAGTTGTCTCTTCGATCTTAAGCTCGCCGGTCTTTTTGCCTTCACACATGACCACGATACGATCGCTCATTCTAAGGATCTCGCTCATTTCAGATGAGATCATTATGATGGATTTGCCCTCTGCGGCCAGTCTGTTCATCAGCTTATATATTTCGTTTTTCGCTCCTACGTCGATACCACGTGTGGGCTCGTCAAAAATCAGAATGTCGCAGTTCTTGCACAGCCATTTTGCGATGACCACCTTCTGCTGGTTACCTCCGGAGAGGTTCACCACCAGCTGATCCACGCTGGGTGTTTTTGTAGAAAGGGAATCCACAAATTCGTTTGCGACCTTCTTTTCCTTTTTCTTATCAATGAACAGTCCCTTCATGAACTCGGCCAGGTTAGCCATGGTGGTATTCTCTGCCACGGTTTTCTGAACCACGATACCGAATCTCTTGCGGTCCTCCGACAGATATCCGATTCCTGCCTTTACCGCATTCTGAGGGCTGTTTATGATCACCTTTGCGCCGTTTATATAAATGTCTCCGCTTTCCTTGGGATCGGCACCAAAGATCGCCCTGGCAGTCTCGGTACGTCCTGCTCCCATCAATCCTGAAAAGCCGAGGATCTCGCCTTTTCTGAGTTCAAAAGAAACGTCCTGTACCATCTTACCGGCATTGAGATGTTCCACCTTGAGCACCACCGGCGCATCATCGGGAACCATGCTCTTTGTCTTGGGCTCTTCATATATGACACGGCCCACCATCATGCTGACGATGTCATCCTTGGTGGAATCCTTTGTGATAAGGGTTCCCACCCTGCATCCGTCTCTCATGACCGTAACCCTGTCGGTGATGACCTTTATCTCATCCATACGATGGGAGATATATACGATACCCAGGTTCTGCTTACGCAGATCCCTTATGATCTTGAACAGATCCTCTATCTCAGCCTCAGTAAGCGCTGCGGTGGGCTCGTCAAAAACGATGAGCTTGGCATCATGTGATATGGCCTTTGCGATCTCGCACATCTGCTGCTTGCCCACAGTCAGATCGCTCATGGTGGCCTTGGGATCTATATCAATATTGAGCCGCTCAAAAAGGGCAGCCGCCTCCTTATTCATCCTGTCGTCATCGATTCGGATACCTTTTTTGAACTCGCGTCCGATAAAGATATTCTGTGCCACCGTCAGATGTCCCACCATGTTAAGTTCCTGATGCACGATGACTATACCAACGTTCTGAGCATCTCTTGCAGATGCGAAATGTCTCTCTCTTCCCTCAAAGATTATCTGTCCGGAATCCATGGAATATATTCCGGTGAGGACCTTCATAAGTGTGGATTTACCTGCACCGTTCTCACCCATAAGAGCATGTACCTCACCGCGCTGCACGTCAAAATCCACGTTTGACAGCGCCTGTACTCCCGGAAAGCTCTTATCTATTTTTTTCATTTCAAGGATCACTTCACCCATATCCGGTCCGTCCTTTCTTGCTTACCCTAAAACCGTAACCTTTTCGGTTAATTCAATTCTTCCTTCTCCTGGCCATAACGTCGGCATATACAGCCACGATAACGATGATGCCTGTGATGATCAACTGATAGTCCTTTGTGAATCCAAGGGCCAGAATACCTTCCTGCAAAAGAGCTATGATGAAAACGCCTATCACGGTTCCGCCTATGGATGCCAGACCGCCGGCCATGGAAGTACCTCCCATCACACAGCCTGCAATGGCCTCATTGTTATACTGATCGCCGTATCCGGGCTGTACCGTGGTATAGGCTCCCACAAAATAGATAGCTGCTATTCCCACCAGGACGCCGCAGATCACGTAAGCGAGCATCTCCCACTTTTTGATATCCACACCCGAAAGCCTTACGGCTTCGCGGTTGCTTCCAAGGCTCAGGATATATCTGCCTGCCTTTGTATGATTGAGCACTATGGAGCATATAACGGCTATCAACAGAAATACCACGATACCTACAGGGAACTTATTGACCTTTACCAGAGATCTGAACCAGCCGCCCTGTGCCGCCTGAGGCCAGCTGACGGACTGAGTCTTGGTAAATACCGAGGCCACTCCCTTAGCGATATTCATACTCGCCATGGAAACGATGAAGGGGGGAACCTTCCAGTACGCTACCAGATATCCGTTCATCAACCCGAACAGAAAGCCTACCAGCAGACTGATCAAAAGAGACGCCAGCATGGGCACACCGTAACTGGTCAGGCAATAGCCGGACACCAGCGCACAACAGAACATTACCGGACCGATGGAAAAATCAATACCGCCGGTAGCGATCACAAAGGTGACACCCAGTGACAGAAATCCAAGAAAATATGCGTAATTAAGCGCACTCATGATACGGGGCATTCCGGCAAACTTATTAACTGTCAGACAAAGGATCACATACATGAGTATGAGAACACCTGCCAGGACTATCCGGTTAAAACCCAGTTTTTTGACTATAGGATTTTCTAAAATCGCCTTCAAACCTGTACCTCCTAAATAAAAACCCTCAGCCTCTTAACAATAAAATGCATCGCTTATCATATAATTAAGTTTCGTAGCATAATTATAATCTTCCACAAGATGAACCACGCAATCCTTTGCCAGAGCCCTTGGCTCAGCCTTCAATACCCCGTCGCGGACCTTGATATACTGCTGCGGCATATACTGACGGAGCATTCCCAGAGGGATCTCCACCTTTGACATGTTATCAAACAGCTTTTCAACTGCCGCCTTCATCTCGGGCTGCGCAAAATAATATCTGCATCTGTCGGAAAAACTGTACTTTCTCTTGATGGCCAGTTCTTCATCACTTCCGTGATAATGCTTTTTCCAGTTGCCCGGATTCTTCATCATGGTCTCTTCCATAACCTCTATGAAATGAGCCTGCTCATTTTCCGGTACCAGTATCTTTTCCATCATGGAAAGTGCGAAGAGTCCTTCTCTTAATGAGAATGTAAGCGCCGGTCCCACCTTGAGGATGGCTATTCCGTCTTCAACCATTTCCTTTAAGCATTTGGGCGGCTGATAGTCTGTGGAATGTCCTTCCAGCACCACATTGTCATACTTTTTCATGGCTTCGGTAAGCTCAGCTGCATTGGTACGGTTGTAATGAAATACATCCGCATCGCCAAATTCCACGCCGGGCTGTACCACGATACCGATAATATTGTCAAAGGCATCGTTAAGACCTCTTTTTTCAAACTGCTCCTTATACACGGCAAGTGTCTTTTCCACTGCCGCAGGCTTTGTAACGCTGATGGAGTCCTCTGCCTCCTGGGCGCCGCCGGGAATGGGAACCTCGCTGCCTATGATGAATGCAGGTCTTACCTCATTGGGATTTTTCTTAAGAAGCTCCTGATAAGCCTCCTCACATGCCTCATAAAGTATGGCTCCGCGGCGTGCAATGGTCTCATCGGAGAGCATCACATCCGTGGGGTCGTCTGCCACACGCATGCTGGTGTCCAGATGGATCTTCTTAAATCCTGCCAGAACAAAGAGCTTCACCAGCTCTATGGATTTTTCCATGGCATCCTTTTCAGGCTCATTCTGCCAGGTAAGGGGTCCCAAATGATCTCCGCCGAGTATGATCTTTTCCCTGGGGAAGCCCACTCTGTCAGCTATCTCATACACAAAATCACGATAGTCGGCAGGCTTCATTCCGGTATATCCGCCAAACTGGTTTACCTGATTAGCCGTAGCTTCAACAAGAACATAGTCATCAAATCTGACTGCCTGCTCGAGACATGCCTCGATCACCAGATCGGAAGCGGTACAAAACGACGGGATACCGGCGTACTTCATACCCTTTTTTCTCTTTGCAAGCATTTCCCTCATTGCGTCCATTTCGCATAATCCTCCGTGAATATTTTTCTGTATCATTGTCATTCACAATTTCACTCATAAAGATTCTTCGCTCAGAATGACAACAGAATTATTTCATAATATTTTTAACTTTCTATGATACTCAGGCATCGGGACAATCCACGATCACGCCGTCCTCATCCCACAGATCATGCCAATCATCAGCTCCGGGCCACAGGAATACCTGTCCCTTTACGAGACGGTTATTCTTTTCCAGAGTAGCGATGGTGGCCATCTCTTCATCGGTGAGAGGCTCTGAAACAGTAGACTCCAGATTGCTGGTGTACTCCATCTCATGAACAGAGAAGGGAATCGGGATCTGACCTCTCTGAACAGCCCACTTCAGGCAGATGATAGCGGGATGTACACCGTGTGCCTCGGCGATAGCCTTGAACTCGGGAACCTGCATATCCGCGATATCGGTAGCCACCATGTCACGCTCAGGTCTCTGAGGTGAGCCAAGAGGCATGAAGCCGATGGGCTGGATATCATGAGCCACAAGATAATCGAAAAGTTCCTGCTGCTGGAAGCAGGGATGAAGCTCCATCTCACAGGCCACGGGCTTGATCTCAAATTTGTCTATTACAGCTTCCATCTTGGGGATGGTCATATTGGAAATACCGATGTGTCTGATGAGACCCTTCTTAACGAGCTCCTCGCACTGTCTGTAGGTGTCCATGAACTCTGCCACTGAGAAGGGCTTGGAATCGGGATTACGTGAATCCACGTCGCATCCCGGTGCATGATAATTGGGGAAAGGCCAGTGGATAAAGAAAAGATCGATGTAATCACACTGAAGATCCTCGATGGACTTGCGGCATGACTTTTCCACTTCCCTGTGCATATCATTCCAGACCTTGGTCATGATATACATATCTTTTCTCTCTACCACGCCTTCATCAAAGGCGGCCTTGAATACCTTACCGATCTGATCCTCATTTCCGTAACATGCGGCACAGTCAAACATCCTGTAGCCTGCACGGATGGCACCTGCCACCGCATTTGAAACCTGCTCTGCGGTAAACCTGTCTGAGCCAAATGTTCCCATTCCGATGCAGGGAACCTTATCGCCGTTGTTCAATGTGATCTGGGGTACGTTTTTGGGATCTACTGCCATTTTATTCTCCTCCTGAAAATCTATGATTAACTGTTACGCTTCACTGTCTATAAGTATCTTGCCCTTGACTGTTCCGGGGGTCTTAAACATCTCAAAAGCCTCATCTATCTTTGAAAGAGGGATCTTTTTGAAGATGAAGGAATCATCAAACTTAAGCTCGCCGGTCTTAAAATAGTGGGCTGCCAGGGACCACTCATCACCGGGGAAAGGAGCCGAATAACTCATCCATGATCCGGTGAGTATGAACTCCTTGCGGTTCATGTTCTCCCACTCATCAACCGTGAATGAAAGATCTCTGGTGGGTGTTCCTATGAAGCACACCTGGGCCTTATTTGCCGCAAGGGAAAAGGCCATCTTCATGGTGATGGTATTTCCGGCGGTCTCATATACATAATCAAAACCGTTCCCTCCGGTTATCTCCTTTACCCTGTCCATGAAATCTTCCTTACCGGAATTTACGCCGTGATCGCAGCCAAGAGTCTTTGCCAGTTCCAGTCTCTCATCAAGGATATCGAAAACCGTCACACTCTTTGCGCCAAAGATCTTTGCCCACTGTGCAGTCATGAGTCCGATGGTGCCGCCGCCTAAGATAGCCACATTCTTACCGCCTTTGTAATCCACTCTGCGAAGTCCGTGAAGAGCTACCGTTGCGGGCTCGAAGAAAGCACCCTTTTCAAAGCTCACTTCGTCGTCAAACTTGACCGCGTTCTTTTCGGGAACCGATACATACTCCGCAAAGCTGCCGAACTCCCTGGAACCGATAAAGCTGTAATGCTTGCAGAGACTGTAATTACCCTTCTGGCAGTCTGCGCATTTCATACAGGGAACAAGGGGAACTCCCGCCACGCGGTCACCGACCTTTAAAGAGGTGACGCCCTCTCCGGCCTCCACAACAGTTCCGGAAAACTCATGTCCCAGAACATTGGGGAAATAATGACAGGCATCTCCGTTTACCCTGGGGATATCCGAACCGCAGATACCGGTGTACTTCACTTTGATGAGCACCTTTCCGGGGCCCGCGATGGGCTTGTCTATCTCCTCATACCTGATATCGTTTTTTGCATGTACTACTCCGGCTTTCATCTTTGCCTCCTAACAAATCAATACTTCTTAAACGTACTCTTCAGATCCTCATAGAGCTCAAGATACAGATCCATGCTCTTTTTGTACATCTCATGCTTTTGCATGTCAGGCTCGTATTCCTTTTTGATCTCTATGGTCCGCTCTACTGCCTGTTTGTAACCCTTATATACTCCACATCCCACACCGGCTAATATGGCCGCTCCCAAAGCCGTCGCCGTGTCTGATTCGGGAACGCATATCCTGCATCCCGTTACATCCGCTTTTATCTGTGTCCACAGTGCGGAATTAGCGCTTCCGCCCATGGCGTTCAATACTCCCACTTTTGCTCCTGCCTCAGCGGCTGTGAGCAGATTATGCTGAAGGGAAAAAGCCACGCCCTCCAAAACTGCCCTTATCATATGACCTCTGGTCTTATCAAACGAAAGCCCGTAAAATACTCCCTTCGCATCGGGATCCCATATGGGTGACCGCTCTCCGGCCATATAGGGAAGGAACACCACTCCGTCAGAACCGGGGTTCACAGTTTCGGCTTCCTTTGTCAGATCGTCAAAAGAAAGATCCGCACCGAATTCCTGTCTGAACCATTTTAAAGCACCGCCGCCTCCGACGCTTCCTCCCTGTAAAAGCCATCTGCCCGGCACCACATGGGGGCTTAATATCAGTTTCTTATGGGAAAGAGCGTGATCAATGCAGATGCTCATGCCTCCTGCCTGTCCGCCCTGTTCCTGAGTCTGACCGGTCTCATACACGCCTGCTCCGAGAGTTCCGCACGCCGCATCCAGCCCACCTGCAACAACGGGGGTACCTGCTTTAAGGCCTGTAAGTGATGCGGCTTCGGCGGTGATCTGACCTACGATTTCGTCGCACGCGGATAATGGAGGAACGAGTGCGACGTCCAGACCGAACTCCCGGGCCAGATCTGCATCATACGAAAGCTTCGTCATGTCAAAGAAATGGATCCCATAACCCTGACTCAGATCCTGGCTCATAATACCGGTAAGTCTGTAAACTATGTAACTGTTTGACTGAAGAAACTTATCAGTCTTTTCGAACACCTCGGGATGCTCTTCCTTAAACCAAAGCATCTTAGGGGTGGTATATGAAGGGAGAAAATCGTTTCCTGCGATAACGAAGATCCTGTCCTCTCCCAATGACTGCTTAACCCTGTCACAGATATCCCTGGCCCTGGTGTCCATCCATATGGGGGTCTTCGCCAGGACTTTGCCGTCCTTATCCACCGGGATAGCCGACCAGCTCTGTCCGTCCACGCCGACACCTGCGATATCATCCGCACTCACTTCCTGTGAATCAAGGAGCTCTCTGATGCCCTCGCATATGGCCGACCACCACTCATCAGGATCCTGCTCAGCCCAGCCGGGATTCGGATAATAAACCCTGTAAGGCTTATTGGTCTGTGCCACCACACGCCCGTCCGTATCAAAGGCCGCAACCTTGCATGCTGAGGTGCCGATATCGATTCCAAGTAACAGTGTTTTGCTCATTTTATACCTGTTTTTCAGACTTTTAAGCGAAACGTTTCGCTCTATTCTAAAAAAAAATAAAAGATCAACGTCATCTAATTAGCACTATATTCTTTAATTTTCGCCACGTCAATACTTCTTTTTCAATTATGAAACGTTTTGTCAGAGATACACAAATCACAACCTGTTATTTTTGTGACAATTTAATAAGACCTGCTGTAGCCTTACCTGTCGGGAGCTGACATGTCCCTGATGGAATTACCTTTGCGAAGCTTCGTGGCCAGTACGATCTCCATTGGATCATCCTCTATATCTCCCTTTATTCTGTGGAGCAAAAGATCCACCGCCCTGTCTCCCAGAGCCTTCATGGGCTGCTCTATCATATAGACCTGAGGCTGCATCACATGGAAAAACAGCTGGTCGTCAAAGCCTAAGAGGGAGATATCATCGGGAGACCTGAAACCTGACTCATTAAGGGCCAGCATGGCTCCCAGAGTGATCTCATAGTTGCTCATGAACACGGCAGTGGGGCGGTCCTTCAGGGACAGAAGCTTCTTCATGCCACTGTATCCCGTGGTGATGGAATGGGTCCCTCTTACCCTGTATTCGTTGGGAACATCAATGCCGGCATCACGCATGGCGTCCATGAAACCGTTATATCGCTCACGTCCTGTATATTCACGCTCCGATGCGATCACCGCCGTCTTTTTATGATTTCTGGTGATGAATTCCTGAACGGCGTAGTAAGCCGATTTCCTATTGTCTATCCGGATGCAGTCATACTGCACGTCCGAAAGAGAACGGTCCAGCAGCACTACCGGCAGGCCGGCTTTCCTGGCAGGTTCCAGGAAATCGCCCTTTGTAGCCACGGGCAGAGCTATGATACCGTCCACTTTTTTGGTCAGGAGAAATTTAAGATTCTGGGCTTCTATCTCCTCATCGTCACAGGAATCCACGATGAGCATACCGTAGCCGCTTTTGCGGAGAGCCTGTCCCACGTGATGAAGAAGCATCCCGGAGAAAGGACTGGTGATACTGAAAACCAGAATCCCCACCGTCCTGGTACGGTTGGTGACAAGGCCTCTGGCCAGCTCGTTAACCTCATAGTTGAGCTCTTTTATGGCCGCCTCGATCTTTATCCTGTTTTCGGGCAGGACATTTCCGCCGTTAAGATATTTGGAAATGGTCGCCAGTGACAACCCTGTTTTTTCTTTGATATCCACTATCGTAGCAGGCATATTTATCCCTCCAGATCAAGATTCTTCCGATTTTCAGACATGATGATTTCAATAAATAAACGAAACGTTTCGCTCATTATAACAAATAAACCGGAAATGTTCAATAACATCTCCGGTTTATCATAGGATTAATATTTTTTCAGTGATCTTAAGACAGTTTTTGGAACTTTTAATCTTATCTGATGGTCTTATACATCGGTCCGTAGGCTGCGCAGGCTCTGTAGTCCTGACCTTCCTTATCACTGCCGAAAGCATTCCAGGCAGCGGGACGATATACATCATCAAGAGGCACATTGTGCATGCATACGGGGATCCTCAACATAGAGGCCATGGTAATGAGATCCGCTCCGATATGTCCGTAGCTGATGGCACCGTGATTGGCTCCCCAGTTATTCATCACGTCATAAGCACTCTTAAAGGGTGAGCCCTCCTTACCGTCGGTGCGGGGTGCGAACCAGGTGCAGGGCCAGGTGTAATCCGTTCTCTTCCAGAGCACATCGGAAACCTCATCGGGAAGATTTACAGTCCAGCCTTCTACTATCTGCAGTACGGGTCCTAAGTTTTTGATCAGGTTAAGCCTGATCATGGTAGCCGGCATCTCAGCCCTGGTTAAAAATCTGGCCGAATAACCCGCGCCACGGAAATATCCGTTGTCGGCAGGGCACCACTCAGTAGCCTTCATCATGGTCTCGATATCGCTATCGGTGACATCATACCATTCCTTCATCACAGGCTTGCCCTCTGCATCCTTAACCTCACCGCAGGCGTCCAGACAGCAGGCGCCGGAATTTATCAGATGGATGAAGCCGTCAGCATCCTTTGCGCGGCCCTCGATATCATATCCGGTTACTCTCTTTACTGCAGATCCGCTCCAGTAGGTACGCACATCGGCAAACATCTGGGCACGGTTGGTGAGCAGTTTCATGAACATCATGCCCACGCCGTTTAATGTATCATTCTCGGTGGCAAGTATGAAGGGCTCCCTGGCTCCGTTCCAGTCAAAAGAGGTATTGAGGATGGCCTCGGGGAAATCACAGTTGGGCCAGTGATCCGTCCACTGACGCTGTCCCTGGAAACCTCCGCAGATCGCGTTATGTCCTACGGATTCTTCTTCACAGCCTTCAGGAAGATCAGGATTACCCTGATACAGATCCTCGATTATAACAGCCATCTTTGCCGTGAACTCCCAATCCTTTTCCTTTTGCTCATCACTCTTTTTAACAAAATCGGGATTCTTGTCAAAGCCCTGTCTGCAGTATTTTTTGATCCATGCAAGAGCCTTCTGATACTCATCCTCATTGTAGATGTGCTCATCCATGCGGCGCAGTATCTCCACTTCATCCACGGATTCCACTCTCATTCCCAGATATTCCTCAAAGAAATCCTGGTTGATGATGGAACCGCCGATGCCCATACACTGAGAACCGATCTGCAGATAAGACTTATCCCTCATGGTGGCTGCGGCAACCGCAGCTCTGGCAAATCTTAGCAGCTTTGTCTTCACATCTTCGGGGATCACGGTATCATCCGCATCCTGTACGTCCTTACCGTATATTCCAAAGGCAGGAAGTCCCTTTTGCGCATAGGTAGCAAGCACGGAGGCCAGATAAACCGCACCGGGCCTTTCCGTCGCATTGAGTCCCCATACTCCCTTTATGGTCAGGGGATTCATATCCATGGTCTCCGATCCGTAACACCAGCAGGGCGTAACACTTAAGGTGATAGCAACCCCCTCTTTTCTGAACTTTGCTTCACAGGCAGCAGACTCTGCCACTCTTCCTATGGTGGTATCAGCGATGACCACCCTGACGGGTTCTCCATTTGAATACTTAAGATTTTCTTCAAACAGTTTTTTGGCCGATCTGGCCATGTTCATCGTCTGTTCCTCGAGAGATTCCCTTACCTTCAAGGGTCCCCTTCTTCCGTCTATGATAGGTCTTATACCTATCGCCGGATAGTCGCCGATATACCTGTTCTTTGCCATATTACCCTCCTTCTCCTTAGTAAGCCATGGTTTACAACAAATTTCTCCTTCCCTGTCATAAACCTCATCCACAACAGTTTGTATTATAACCTTGTAATTTTAAAATGAAAAGTGGTAAACTGAAAAAAATTTTTAATGAGGAAAAACTGATGATTAAAAAAGAGATGATATGCAAGACCGGCGCTGTTCTATTTGCAGCTGCATTTATGATGATGATCTTTACAGGCTGCAGCCCCCATAATACCACGGACCACAGTGCAGATAATGTCGCAAACAGCGCAGTTTCGAATGATCCCGGCGCTCAAAACAATGTTGACGGCCCAAATGATGATGCAACTATCAGCACTGAAACCGGCTGTCCCTTCTCAGATCTGACATGGGCATCCACCACTGAGGACATGATCGCCGCGGAAGGAAATGATCATGAAAGCTACGACTCCATTTACAAGGGGATGACCTACACCTATCCAAAGACATATCTGGAAAACGAAGGCATCATAAAATACATGTTTGACGGGGATGGAAAACTTTGTAACATCTCATGGTCATATGCGGGAGAAACCGCCGACGATGTCCTTAAGGTCTACCGCGCAGTATGCGATGACACTGAGAAACTGCACGGCGAAGGGAGGGATGATAACGGCGTAGGCAATTACTGCAGGATGTGGAAACGCGAAGAAGGAACGATCATGGTCAACGCCGTGATCACAAATGATTCCACTGTGATGCAGATCGCTTACATGAGCGCCGAAGTATCACATCAGTAGGGTATTGAAAAGTTTATTCATTTCATTTAAGTCCCTGTATCAGGATCAGCAATATCAGTATGGGCAGGACAAATTGGAAATAATACTTAAGAGCAGGTGACAGTTTTATTCCCGACCCCTTATTTGCTTCCTTCATGTAATCATCAAAGCCCCAGCCCCACTTTGTGGTACAGAATAATACAAATACCAGTGACCCTAAAGGAAGCAGCAAATTGGATACGATAAAGTCTTCGCTGTCCAGAACATCCCTGGCGCCTATAATATGCAGGTTACTCCAAAGATTATAACCCAACACGCATGGAATGCTCGCCAGAAGGATTATGATACAGTTTATCCATGACGCCTTTTTTCTATCAGCACCATAGTTTTCCACACTGCATTTTATAAGATTTTCAAATACGGCAATGACCGTCGAGAAACTGGCAAAGGTCATGAACAGGAAAAACATGGTACCCCAGATACGGCCTCCGGACATATTCATGAATACCTGAGGCAGGGTGATAAATATGAGGGAAGGTCCGGCATCAGGCTCCACCCCGTAGGAAAAGCAGGCCGGAAAGATGATGAGCCCGCTGCATATGGCCACAAAAGTATCAAGAGCCGTTATACAAGCAGCTTCGCTGATAAGAGTCTTTTCATCGGACATATAAGATCCGAATATCTCCATACAGGCTATCCCGAGACTCAATGTAAAAAAGGCCTGATTCATAGCCGCCATCGCCACCTTTGACAGACCATTTTCCACTGCTTTTGAAATATCGGGAAGCAGATAAAAACTAAGACCCTGTGCAGTCCCCGGCAGCATCAGGGAATGGACTACCAGCACCAGTATGAGCAGCAGCAATCCCGCCATCATCACTTTTGTGATACGCTCGAGACCACTTTGCAGATCAAAAGAGCATACTATAAAACCACATACAACAACGATGACCATGAACAATCCCATTTCGACAGGTGATGCAAGCATCTGCTCAAAAACCGATCCGGTATCGGCGAGCGCATCAAATCTGCCCGTAACAAATTTTACGAAGTAAGAAAGCATCCATCCCGAGACCGTGGTATAATACATCATCAAAAGATAATTGCCCGCTATGGCAAACCAGCCGTGGATATGCCACTTGCTGCCATTTTTCTCAAGAGCCCTGTATCCTGCAACTATACTCTTTCTCGACGCTCTTCCTATAGCCAGTTCCATGGTGAGGACCGGAATGCCCATGATCACCAGGAATAAAAGATAAAAGAGCACAAAAACGCCTCCGCCGTTTTGCCCTGTGACAAAAGGGAACTTCCATACATTGCCTATGCCGATGGCGCATCCCGCGCTAACAAGAATAAAACCAAGTCTTGATCTGAAACTTTCCTGCTGTCCCATAAATACTCCTTATCAACTCTGAAATATCTCATCAATTGCACGGGAGAGCTGATCGGCACAGGAAGTACCTCTGCCTCCGCAGTCATTCCCACGCAGAATATCAGCTGCATGCTTAGCATCAGCGCCTTCAAGCAATCTGCCTATGGCTTTAAGATTACCGTCGCATCCCCCCAGGAATTTTAAATTATGCATTTTTCCGTCATCATCAATATCAAAACTTATCTGTCTTGAACATACTCCCCGGGGAGTATAGGTATAACTCTTTTCCATAAAAGTTTTCTCCTTTCAGTACTCTTCCTGCTGCATCGATCATATTATTATCTGAGTGTTACCCATTCAGGTTCTAACGAGGGATCATCAAAAGGCTGCTTTAACATATCTTCTGTAAGTCCCAGTTCAGAAAGTCTATCTGCGATCATCCTGTCCATTTCCTTCTGATCCACTACTTTGATCCCAATCTCATCATATATCTTCATGTATTTGTCATCGGGGAAAACACTTTCTCCATCCTTTTCAAACACATATACCTGGCCCCGCAGATAATCATCATATCCGTCCGCATAGCCCATTTTATCATAATCATAAGCCGGCTCAGGCTCAAAGGAATAAACATATCTGATGATTCCGTCTTCCGCGAAATCATCTTCAGGATAATCTTCGGGAAGCGTATAATCCTCAGGTATGGAATAACGGCTTATCATGGCATCCTTCAGTGCAAAATCCGTCTCACACATATAGATCCTCACAGGGGTGCCGTCAGCATCTGTCATATCATATCCGTCATAATGGATAGCCGCTCCGCCGCTGCCTCCGTTACTGCAGACGCCATATTTATTCACCGTGGCAAAGGAACGGTAATAGTTTTCATTCATATTGACAGCGACATAATCGGTCCCCAGTTTATTCACATCATAATAAATGGTCAAAGGATCATTGCCCTCATCATCCGATGCCTCTATCCTTAAGAAAAACTGAGTGGTCACCTGGCCGCCTCTATCTATTGGCGCGCAGCTTATGCTCTGAATCTTCTTGGGGTTAGTTTCTCCCCACACATTTTCAAGCGACAAACTGATAGTGTCATATAACTCATCCAGAGTATATGATTTACCGGGCTCTGTATAAGCATCATTAGTCGCTTCCATCCTGATGGTACCGCCCTCGTTTAAATGATCTGCAAGAGATGCATCCTGCATGCCCTCAGGTACTGCGGATTCAGTATCCTCAGCAGGTGCCGTTTCTTTTTCAGACTCTGTTTCCTTTACAGTTTCTATTTCTTTTTCAGGCTCTTTTTCCTGTGAGGCTTCTGTCTGCCCCGCAGCCTGTTCCTGCACTTCGTCGGATGTGGTTTCAATCTCTGTCCCCTGTGTAGGCGAATTCGGTTCATCTTTAGCTTTTTTATCACAACCTGTAACCGCAACTACAGATAATGCAAACAATACCGTTAACAATGCTTTTTTCTTCATTTTTCATATACTCCTCTTAATTTTTCTCTTTACACTAATTTATAAAAAATCACACTGTAAATAAACGTTCTTCCAGTACATCAGCAATCCTCTTGCACGCCTTACCATCACCATAGGGATTTTGTGTGCAAACCATGCTGTCATATACTTTTTTATTCTCCAAAAGTTCCTTAAGTTTTTTATAGACCAACATTTTATCTGTTCCTGTAAGATAAGAACATCCTGCCATGATTCCTTCATTGCGCTCAGTCACGTCTCTCATGACCAGCACCGGACGTCCGAAGGACGGGCACTCTTCCTGAACACCACCCGAATCAGTCAGACACAAATAACATCTGGCCTCCAGATTATGAAATGTCTTTACATCCACTGCATTTTCTATACGTATGGTATCGATGCCCTCAAAAACTTCCCGCGCCAGTTCGCCCACTTTGGGATTCCTGTGTACCGGGAATATGGCTCGATGCTCAGTATGTTCAAGCAATGCTCTTTTAATCCCTTCAAACATTCCCCGCATGATCTCACCCTGATTCTCCCTGCGGTGTGCCGTTATAAGGATAAAATCATCCCCTGCCCAGTCAAGGAGCGGATGGGAAAAATCATCGGAAACCGTAAAACCAAGAGCATCAACGACAGTATTGCCGGTTACAAATACTTTCTCAGGATCTTTACCCTCCCGGATGAGATTCTGACCGGCATCAAAAGTGGGCGCAAAATCATAATCAGATATGAGAGCTATAGCCCGGCGGTTAAACTCTTCAGGATAAGGACTGTGAATATTATGAGATCGCAGCCCCGCCTCGATGTGCGCTATGGGAATACCGAGATAAAAAGCGGACAGCGCCGCGCAGTAAGATGTAGTGGTATCGCCGTGAACTATCACTATATCGGGCTGCTCCTTTGTCAATATCTCCTGCAATGGCTGTATCACTTCTCTGGTGATATCAAAAAGTGTCTGGTCAGCCCTCATAACATCCAGATCATAATCCGGCTTTACATCAAATATATCAAGAACCTGATCCAGCATATCACGATGCTGTCCTGTAACACAGACTACATTTTCAAAGCATGACCTTCCCGCCGTCTCCCTGATGAGGGGACAGATCTTTACTGCCTCAGGCCTTGTTCCAAAAATGTACATCAATCTTTTCTTCATATATCACCTTACAACAACACTATTATATTTTATGCTTTTATCTACTATTTCGCAATTCTTTTTGATATAATATATGTCGTTTGTAATATTTAATAACATATGCACTGAGATATGGGGATTTATTTAATGTCAAGAGTATTAGTAGGCATGTCAGGCGGCGTGGACAGCGCAGTGGCAGCATATCTGTTAAAAAAAGAAGGATACGATGTGGTGGGCGTAACCCTGCGGACCTGGCAATCGGATGACGGCGGGGAAAGCCGCTGCTGTGAGATAGATGACGCTCGCAGATCAGCCGATCTGATAGGGATAGATTATCACACCCTGAACTGTACCATGCAGTTTAAGGAAAAGGTCATCGACCCCTTTATAGACGAATACATAAATGCCCGCACCCCCAATCCCTGCATAGAATGCAACAGATATGTGAAATGGGAGCGCATGCTGTACATGGCAAAGGTACTGGAGGCAGATTATATAGCCACCGGACACTATGCCAGGATAAAGAAACTGGATAACGGCAGATACACGGTTCAAAAAGCACTCCATGCAAAAAAAGACCAGACCTATATGCTCTATAAGCTGACTCAGGAACAATTGGCCGCTACTCTCATGCCCCTGGGTGATTATACAAAGGACGAGGTAAGGCAGATAGCAACTGACATAGGTCTGTCAGTCGCGCAGAAAAAAGATTCACAGGAGATCTGCTTCGTGACCAACGATGATCACGCAGATTTTATTTGTGGCCACACTGATCAAAAGCTTCCCAGCGAGGGAAACTTTGTAGACGAAGAAGGTAACATACTCGGCAGACACAAAGGACTGATCCGTTATACCGTAGGCCAGAGAAAAGGGCTTAACATCGCACTGGGATATCCTGCTTATATCAATAAAATAGACCCTGTGAAAAATGAGGTGGTACTGGGACCGGAAACCTCGGTGATGAGCACCGAAGTCTTCTGCCGTGACGTTAATTTCCTGAGCATATCGAATTTATCAGATAACACTGAACTCAGATGCTATACAAAAATACGATATCACCATGAGGCAAAACCTTCAGTAATTTCACGAACGAAAAACGAGCTCGTCAAAATAATCTTTGACGAGCCCGTGAAAGCTGCCGCACCCGGCCAATCCGCCGTCTTTTACGATGAGAATGACTGTGTCATCGGCGGCGGTATCATCACGCTATGATCACCGCCTTACGAGCGAGATGATGACGCTGGGTTTTACTAAGCAGGGGAGTATCCACACTACCATGTATCTCCGAATGATACATATCAGAATGTGACGGCTTATACAAAATCCGGGCACCTATATCCATACAATTCTTTACGTACAACGATATTATATGACCAGTAAACCTCTCCTGCATTGATGACACCACCGACTCATCACTTCGATAATCTCCCCTGTCAACCGACAATCCTTTAGGATCTGCAAATGCTGCAGAAGAAACAGTGCCATCCTTTTTCCAATACATTTCAGCAATCTCAGGCGGATATACAGCACGATATAGTTTTTCATTTTTTTCAAAAATATCATTCATCACATTATCCCCATAATAATCCACTCAGGCATAAAACTGGCTCACATACGTGTTAATACTTTCAGCGTCCGCCGGAATATTCTCAATATGCTCTTCTCCGTTAAACATGACAATAAATACTTCAGCATCAACCGATTCTCCAATCTCTATTTCCATATGATCCCGTCTCGAATTGTCAAACTCAAGCTGTATGGTACCAAGTGCAGTCGGAAAAACCTCCGGTTGAATAATAAGTTCAGATATTAAATTCTGCACTTTATCAACAAAGGCAGAAGAAAAGGCCTCAGCCCCGTTCCCATTCCAATCATCTTTTAAAGACCTGATCACCTCAAGCTTTTCCATATTGTATTTTTTTACGTTCCCAGGAATTGATATCGTGGGAGAAGTTTTAGTCAATGTTTTTTTAATAAGTTCGCCATATGCTTTGATACGTTCAGCCTGCCTGAGCCTGTTGTATTCATCTTCTGAAATGATGACGACATTTCGAGATTCCTTTCTCGGAATGACCACAGTTTCCCCTTCATAAGCCAGGTCAAAATATTTTTTTATATTGGATCTTACATCCATCTGTTTAGCTATAAGCATCTTCATCACCTGCCAATACAAACATACGATTGACGCACTGTTTTAAGTACCAAAAAGCGTACTGTTTTAATATGATACTACCACTCTCTTTTTTTATTGTCAATAGTTTCCATTCTCTAAAACAAATAATCCTGCCGGTACAAACCGACAGGATTTCATATCATCAATGATTTCTTTTTATTATCTAAGCAATGTCAACACGCCCTGATTTGTATTATTGGCCTGAGTAAGCATGGCTTCTGCCGCCTGCTGTACTATGTTATGCTTAGCCAGTTTCACTATCTCACCGGACATGTCGGTATCCGCCAAACGGCTGTCTGCGGCATCCGTATTTTCAGCACTGTTCTGATTGATGGCAATGGCATGCTCAAGACGATTCTGCTCAGCTCCAAACTTTGATCGTATGCTGCTGACTTTATTCAGTGCTTCAGAAAGACGGCCAAGTGCTTTTTCAGCATATTTTCTTTTTGTCACAGTGATCGTGTTGATACCCAGCGACGTTGAATCACATCTGGGGCGCTCTATCTTTATCACATCATCATATACGCCGCTCATCTGTATATCTATATCACCCTTATCATCACTGATCCTGCCATTCTCGTTATACATAAGAGAACTTTTTGCACTGCCGCCAATATCCGTAATCGGGTGATTCCCCATCTTTTTCTGAGAGAGTTTAAGCGCTCCGGTAGAGTCATCGAGTTCCGCCCTTACGGGGGCGTTCTGTGCAGTCAGCTGATCATTGATCTTGTCTGTAAGTTCACTTCCGGTATACTCCCCAGGCTCAATGGCAAACTCATAATCATTACCGTCGGTGGTAAAACTGAGCACATTTTTTCCATCCTCCACGGTAATACCGCCTCTCAGATCCTTTGCCCCCATTATATATGCCGGGATCAGATCACCTTCAGTCTGATAAAATACCGAAAAGGCCGCATTTCCGCCTATACCGTCTATAACATATTTTCCGGCAGGCATATTCATGGAATCACTCAGGATAAAATTGAGTGCATTTGCATTGTCAGAGCCTGCCACATTATTGGATATCCTGCCTGTATCCACCTCTATCATGTTTTCAGGATAACCTGCCGCCTTAAGCTGATCGTTAAGTTTCTTCTGGATCATATCCGTAAGACTCTTTCCCTGCCAGGTGCCGGGATCCAGTTTCATACTGAAGGTATGCGTGCCCAAAGGAGTCTCAAAATCAAGGGTCAAAGTATCATTTAGATTTGAAACTATTTTCGCAGGCTGGGTTCTGACATTTTTTCGGCCTATTGTGTATGCCTGGTCCTTATCCGTACTGAAATTACTGCCATGAACAGAGGATACACCTTGTTTTTCGGTAACGGTTTTTGTGGAACACATCACCTTTTCATAAAAATCACCATTATTTTCAGAATACTTA
>Ga0247608_10001871_pt1 | contig 27896 bp, 19 predicted proteins | sample 176DNAGHGlowgp2_FD_193490 | JGI IMG/M metagenome (GOLD analysis project Ga0247608, IMG submission 193490) | Sheep rumen microbial communities from Palmerston North, Manawatu-Wanganui, New Zealand - 1766 DNA GHGlow gp2 | ecosystem: Host-associated > Mammals > Digestive system > Stomach > Rumen ... | reverse complement strand
GCAGTGACGAGGCGATGCTGCCCACCCGTGGCGGTGACTGGTTTGACGGTGGTATCTGGCAAGCGATGTATATGCACTCATGGACGGCTGGTCATGAGATTCCCAAGAACGCATGGCTCTACCTCTATAAAGTCATCACGCTATGCAACCGTTCCCTGGAGATGCTTGACAAATACGTAGACCTCACCACAGAGGAACAGTATATCACCTGGCATGGTGAGGTAAGGGCACTACGTGCTATATACTACTGGTATCTGATAGACCTCTTCGGCGATGTTCCCTTGGTGACTTCCAGTGATGTCGCCATGAATCAGGTCACCAGAGAGAAGAGAGCCGTAGTCTTCGACTTCATCGTCAAAGAACTGACAGAGGTACGTGACTACATCTATCATGTGAATAGTACCAAGAAAGGGGATTTCTATGGACGTATTACTTACCCGGTATGTGCTTTTGTACTTGCTAAGTTGATGCTTAATGCCAGTGTCTATACAGGTAAGTCGCAGAATAGTTACTATGAGAAGTGCATCGATTATTGTAATGAGATAGAAAGTTTAGGTTTTGAGTTAGAAGAGAATTACTCAAATAACTTCCTGGTATATAATGAGAACTCCAAAGAGAATATCTTCGTAATCCCCATGGACAGAGACCTGTATACCAACCAGCAGCAGAACCTCTACCGCAGTTATCATTATCGGCAGGCGGCAGCCTACGGCTTCACGGCGGAGAACGGCAGTTGCGCCACGAAACATGCCTTGGAGATATTCGGCTACGGAACAGATTACGTGGACAGCCGCTTTTTCTATAACTACTATGCAGATCAGGTCTATGACCTTTACGGCAATGAAATAACCGACCGTACAGGTAACCCGCTCATCTATTATCCTATGGAGGTGGAGATGGACCTTAGCGGTTCCCCATATGTAGAGACCGCTGGTGCCCGTATGTTTAAATACGAGGTCGACAAAAACGCCATGAAGGACGGTAAACTGATGGATAATGACATCGTACTCTTCCGTTTTGCTGATGTGCTGCTGATGCGTGCCGAGGCGCAATTCCGTCTGGGAATAGGCGGACAGGATGATTATGACCTTGTGCGCCAACGTGTTAACATGCCATCACGGCCCATTAGTCTCGACAACCTCTTGGACGAACGTCTGTTAGAACTCTGTTGGGAGGGATGGCGTCGTCAGGACCTTATCCGCTTTGGCAAATACAAGTCCTTATACGAAGGACCTGACAAAGTGGATGAGAGTGATGGTCACACCACCCTCTTCCCTATTCCTGCTGATGTCCGTGCCATGAATCAGAACCTGACACAGAATCCTGGATACTAAGGCTTCGAAAGAAATCTCACTTTCAGTCCAACAACCAGCATTCTGCCTGGAGTGTAGAGCGCATATTTCCGTAAAGAGGAGTCTATGCGACGATCTACCTTGTCAAAAATATTATCGATACCGATACTTGGTTCTATTATCGCCCATCTGGCAACATCAAACATATGGGTAGTATGCAGGTTCCAGACTCCAAAGCCAGGGGCATCCTCATAATCGGGATAGTAGGTCTTCGACTGCAGTCTGCCGTTTAAGTTAATGTTCATTTTATACTTGCCCCACTGATGATGATAGTTAGCGGCGATAGTTGCCGCATGACGTATGCTGCGTTCCAATGTCATCCATTCGTCATCACTCTTGCTGCGTGCATAGGTATAGGCATAGTTCGCTGAGAGATTAAAACCCGTGAACAGGTTTGCTGATACATTCACTTGGAGTCCCTTCACATCGCCCTTGTCACTATTCCGGTAGAGCGAGTAGCGTTCCAGTTTTGCCATCTGGTCAGCAGTCATTTCGGGAAACTCCGTTTGTAACATCTGTAAGGTGGTGGCATCAACATCGATGTTCTGTCTGACCACCATATCCTTGATACGGTTCAGGTACCCCATCACACTCACTACGATAAAGTCATTGTGATATTCCGCATTCAGCGAGAAATAATGGCTCTTCTCTGGTGACAAGTCCTGGTTACCGAAGATAATCTGTGCTTTACCACGGTTGACGGAGAAATAATGGTAATAGAGTTCGTCCAGTCCTGGAGCACGGAATCCTGCTGAATAAGTAGCACGGAAGCGGAAGTTGCCCGGGGCATACATCAGCGTTGCCTTAGGTGTCAGATGGTTCTTGAAAGTCTCATGATGTGTCCATCGAAGTCCTAAGGTTGCCGTGAAATCTTTGAGAAACTTCATCTCATGCTGGGCATAGGCAGCAAACGTTGACACGTGCTGGTCAATGTTGCCAGACGTAGCCGTCAGGTAGTCTTTCTGCCAGTCGGCACCAAAGATGGTTGTTGAGTGACTGGTAAAACCGAGGATTGCCTTCAACTGTCCCTCCATCGATCGTTGTTTCTTAGACTGCACATAGTCACCCACCTCATTCGTCTTAGTGGCAACATCATATTCCTTACCATAGCGGAAGCGGTCTACCGTAAAGTCTGCCTGCAAGGAGTTACGCTTGCTGAACTTATAGATTCCACCCAAGTTCCAACGGAATCCTTTATATCTCATTTCGTAGTCTGTCCCACCAGTAATGTCCTCACGGGTATTGGGACGGTCGGTGATTTTATGGGAATAACTAAGTCCTGCATTCAGGGCAAGTTTCTGATTGGGTTTGTAGGTGAACTTCTGACTGAAGACGTTAGAGCGATAGCCTGTAAAGAAGGGAGCAATGGTCTCTTGTGTCTCCGTATCAGAGCCTTTCACATATTCTAAGTTGTTGTTCTGGTAACTGTCAGCACGATCGTGCGTAAAGGTGGTATAAGAACCGAAACCGTTCTTGTAAATATCCAATCCGACACTTTCTGTCAGTACACCTTTACCACTCACTTTCAGATCGTTATGAACGTTCACAAGTGCGTCTGTCGGTTGACTTGTAATGATATTGATAACACCGGCAATGGCATCACTTCCATAGAGGGAAGAAGCGGCACCGTCGAGTACCTCGATACGCTCTACACGAGACATGTCAATGCGGTTCAGGTCGACATTATTCGAGATGTCACCCGTTACTTTCTGTCCGTTGATAAGGATGAGGATGTATTTGTTGCCCAGTCCGTTCAGTCGAAGGAAGGTTCCCATAGAATTGGGTGCCATAGAGGTCTGTGGCATCATCCGTGTCAATGCTTGGTCAAAGGTCGTGATACCCTGCTCGCGAATCTCCCTGTTACTCATCACATGAACAGGGGTTGCCGTGGATTTCAGACGCTGATGATGACCAGAACCTGTTACTACAATAGGGTTCAGGTTATATGACCTACTCGTCTTGGTGCTGTCGACATCTCCTTTTCTGTGAATCTGTGCCTGACTGTTGATACAGCATGCCAGTAAACAGGTAATCAGTATTTGTACTCTTCTCATGGTTTCTTTTTTAAAATAGGAGATGCCGTCTCACGACCGCACCTCCTTTTAACAAACTTATATAATAATACTACAAAAATTACTCTTCTGGTGCGGTAGTCGGGGTAGACATAGCCTCGTCAGTACCTAACTTAGCAATAGCGTCCTTGGTGTGCTGCATCCAAAGCGCGCGAACCTTTGCACGCTCGGCAAGAGCAGGGATATAACCATTAGCCTTTATCTCGTCCGTGTTCTTCCAGCAAGCCTCGGTGAAGTTGCTCTCGTAAGCCTTAGTGTCAATACCTGCAGCATTGAACAATGAGAACCAACTCTCAGGATCTTCCGCATCAGCCATGTCGTTATGCGCATGGTCACCGGCGATAGACATCAACGGGTAGAGTTGAGCCTTGGTGGCATTGTTTGCAGTATAGGTGATTGTTTTGGTCATATCTCCCACCTGATAAGTAAATGTTCCACCTGCAATATGCTCAAGTACATCCTCAGCGTATGTCTCATCCATATCCACTGTACCTACGTAGTAGTTATTGTTGATTTTACGAAGTGCATCCTCTAACTGCAAGTAACGGATGTTACCACCGTAGTAGTCATAACCCTCGGGGTTACCATGTCCCATAAAGGCAACGATACCCTCATTGACTGCAGCCTTGATGTCAGACTCCTCGTTCAGGACCTTGGCAAGAGCCTCGGTGTCGCTTTCCTCAGCCATCAGTGGTGTACCAACAACGACATTCAGATCGAGACTCTTCATGTATGCGTCAGTGAAGTCACCGTTACGGTTGTTCATGAAATCCTTTACATAAGTGTCACGAACACGGCGGAACTCCTCACCAGGGATCACCTGCAATGACTGCACGATAATTTTCTTGTAACCGGCAAGACCAATGGCTGTCAGAAAGTGCTCGGGATCGTAGAAGTCACGGGATGCTACGTTCTCACCGGCACGGGCATTGTTGATACAGATGGCGGAAGAGAAAGAGAGGAATACGTCCCAACCACTGAACTGGCTCTTATAGTCTTCAACCACCTTTTCAAAGGTATCGTAAGCCTGCTCCCATGTCGAACCGAACGCAACGACCAGGATCACCTTGTCATTCTTTTTCTGGGAGTTTACGATGGTATTCACTGCCTGCTGATAGCGGTCATAATTAGAAGATGGTGTGGTCTGTGGCTCATCGTCATTATCACCGTTATCATCGATGACAACAGGTGTTTTGTCATTGTCCTTATCATCACCACACGCAGTAAATGTTGTACATACGGTGAAAGCCATCATGGCAATCATCAAGAATTTAATTTTCTTCATTGTTCTTTTGATTTAAATTAGACTTGTATTTGTTAATGAGTTTCTTTCCTTTGTTGAAACGGATCGTCAACGAGGTATAGACGGTAGTCCCCGGTGTCGTTGTTCCTAAATGGAGACCATGCGGAGTCTTGTCGACATAGTTGAAGATATTGTCGATGCCTGCCTCCAAGCGATAGTTCTTACCAAACTGATGGGTTGTGGCAAGTCGCCATATCTGATAGCCCTTACCGTCACCATCAACCTGATAGTAGCGCTTACTCGACATACGTCCGTAGATACCGATGCCTAAGTGATAGCATTTCGTGAAGTCATGATTCCATGTCGCATACCAGTTCGCCTTATGGTGCGCCATACCGTCAATGGTGACCTTTTTCATCACGTCATCCTCGGTGTCATACTGGTGAGCCTGTGTGTCCAGGTAACTATAGGAGCCACCAATAGTAAAGTGTTTTGTCTGATAACGTGCCGTGAAGTCGACACCATAGGTCTTGGCATCTTCCATGTTCTGGTACTGCCGTACTCGTCTTGGGTCATATTGAACAATCAGATCGCCTGCTGCCTCACTCGTCGGAATGGTCACCAGTGCGATCATATTGTCCACCTTATTATAATAACCAGAGAGCGTCAATGTCAAGTTGCCGATACTATATTCCGCACTAAGACCTAAATAGTTGGAGGTCTGCGGTTTCAGGTCCGTATTTCCAAGATAGAGCAGTACTCCGTTCATATTACGCACATACTGGTAGTGCAGTTCCTTGGGGGTTGGTGTCTTATAGCCCTGACTCCATGTAGCACGCAGACGCAAGTCTTTCACTTTCAGCATGGCGGAGATCTTGGGAGTCAGTCGTGTACCAAACCCCTCATTGCGGGTCAGGCGGAGACCTGCTGTCAGATAAAGCGGGTTAAGCAATGCCCATTCATCTTGCACATACACTGCCTGCGTGTTGTCTGTCGCCTTACCTTCTTTTACTCTCATAGGAGCCTTCAACCAGTCATAGCGGTATTCCAGACCAGCGCTCAATTGTTGCTCGCAAGGTAAAGCAAACACGCCTTTCAGTGTGACATGTGTCAGTCGTTGGTCACTCTGCAAATCCTTGTCACCAGGAAAATACGGATAGTAATTGGTGAAGCGTCCATTCACATAACCGTCAGTCAGTGTGGTGTCCGTAAAGACATAATTATAGGCATGGCGTTTCCAGTCGGCATCGAACGTGATGACATCTGTAGTGTTGAGTTTCCATTTACCACCTACCGATACAGAAGCATTATTGTATTGCATATCATAGGTCTTGACATCCACACCAGGATGTTTACCACTGGGGCGATAGATACGTTTCCAATAGATACTGCCGTCAGCATAGAGTTCTATCTTGGGAGTCAGTTGATAAGAAAGATGCTCCGCTATCTGCCAGTTAGTATGACGGTTAACTGTTTTGTTACGTGAGTCCGTAATATGATACTCCGTCTGCGACAGTGCTTCCTCACTGGTATTCTGCCATCCGTCTGAGTGTTGCAACTGGAAGTTAGTATATGACGAGAACTTGCCGTAGTTCAGGGCAATACCGTTATGCTGGCGGATATCACCATAGGAGCCGAAGCGACTGGTGTTCTCAAGCATCAAGCCCTGTTCACGGTGCTTCTTGGTAATGATATTGATAACACCGGCAATGGCATCACTACCATAGAGTGCCGACGAAGCGCCTTTTACGATCTCTATCTTCTCGATATTATGAGGATCAATGAGTGAGAGGTCATTCTCACCACCGTTATCACCGTGCAGTCGTCGCCCATCAATAAGAATCAGCACATAACTATTACCCAGTCCGTTCATCTGCAGATGGGAGCCCATATCATTCTCGTTGAAGGCGAAACTTGCCGTCAGACCTGAGAGAATATCCTCAATGCTCTTACCAGCGTACTGCTGTAACTGCCTGCCACTGATCACCTCCGTCTGTACAGGGGCATCCTTCAGCAGGTGCTGTGTACCAGTACCTGTTACCACAATCTCTTGTATACTGTCATTACGCCAGATGTCATTTTGTGCGCTGACAGTCATACAAACATACATAGCCAGTATTCCTACCGTCAGATTCCTTTTCATCACTTATTTTTGATTCCCGCTAACGCATATTCCTGTGCGTGCGTACCTTATTTATATTGAGGCAGGTATTCTGACTTTCCTCAGTCTGCTTTACCTTCCCGACGTATGTCAGTGGCGTTATACAAGCAAACCATCCAAAGAGGATTACAGCTGCAGGTACAGTTCTGGACTCTCACCAGATTCCCTTACATCAGGCGGCATCAACCACCAGATTGCCTTTTCTGGTTGCAAAGTTAGTATAAATCGAATGAATCACCAAATTATTTGGACTTTTTCTTTTCTACGACTTAGTATTTGAGGTAGTAAATAAGTAAAAGGTGAAGGGGATAGAAAGCGTAGAAGGCATATTTGGCAAACGTGCCACGGATGAAGCCACGCTGTCCGTTATACATATTAATAGGAATGAAGGCAAGACCTGCCACCCATTTCATAGGTAACATACAACTGCCAATGATTGCTTGTAGAAGTCTGTGCTGCCGTAGGGTGTATAGTAGCAGGATAAAGGCGAAACCAGAACCATCGTATTCTGCTCGGAATATAACCGAAAAGACGAACATCCCCAACAGATAGAGTGTTAGTTTTCGGACATCAGTGCGATAGCGTTCCAATACGCAAAGTCCGAGAAAGCCTAATAGCAGCGTAAACATGACATTATGCCCCAGCAGTCGTAACGTACCTCCATGCACCAACAACCATGGAATCTCAGAAATGAGTGCGAAGATAAAGAGGTTACGACCATAGTTCCACCTATTGCGAGTATGCTGGAATCCTTCAACGATAAGAAAGGCGAACAAAGGGAACGCCAGTCGCCCGATGGCACGCAACAGGAAATAATAGGTCAGACTCTTTCCGTGATACGTCAACAATGGGGTCATAAACACCTCATGATAACGAAGGAAGTGAGACGCGATATGATCAATTGCCATTGTAATCACTGCTATCATCTTCAGGCTGCTGCCACTAAGGATTCTATTCATAAACTTGCTTTTCTGTTTCTTTTATTTATCGCTTGCGAAGGTACGAAATAAAATGAAAAATGAAAAGTGAAAAGTGAAAAAGTTGCTACCTTATTGCCAAATAAGACAAAAAGTATGTATCTTTGCAGCATGAAGAACGCTTTCATGATAGCAGCCCCACATAGTGGCTCGGGCAAGACAACGATTGCACGAGGACTGATGGAATTGTTAACACGAAAGGGTTATCGTATTCAGCCTTTTAAGTGCGGTCCCGATTATATTGACACAAAGTTTCATGCGAGCATTCACGGGAGACCTTCTGTCAACCTCGATACATTTATGGCAACGCAAGGACATGTCCGTGAACTCTTTGAGCGATATGGTGAAGATGCTGATGTGTGTATCGTTGAGGGAATGATGGGGCTCTTTGACGGTTATGACAAGGACAAGGGGTCTTCTGCCGAGATAGCCAGTCTGCTGGACATCCCCATCGTTCTTGTGGTTGACGCAAAATCGGCCGCCTATTCTACTGCAGCGCTGTTGGCTGGTTTTCTCCACTTCCGCCAAGACATCCGTTTTCTGGGTGTTATATTTAATAAGGTAGGAACAGAGAAACATTTCAGAATGTTGCAGGAGGTTTGCGAGGAACAGGGAGTGGAGTGCCTTGGTTATCTACCTAAGAAAGCATCCCTCGAACAAGGTTCCCGTTATTTAGGACTGGACTATAGCGAGATAGGTGGTATTCAGGAGTTAGTGGATTTATTGGAAGAGAAAGTAAGATGGAAGAGACTATTAACGTTCTGATAGCACGAAACAGAGAGTCGTTCTCTTTTCTCTACCAAGAGGTGATTGACTCCTTCCAACAGGTCATGTTCTTCGACCCGGAAACGGAGGTACCGAATCTGGAAGGGATAGACTTGTTGTATTTGCCAGGTGGATATCCTGAGAAGCATCTGGAAGCCTTGGTCAAGGCGGAGACGACCCGTCAGGTTATCAAGGAATATGCTGAGCGTGGCGGACATATCATCGCCGAATGTGGAGGGATGATGTATCTCTGTAAGTCCATCGTGACAGACGACGGCGAGTATCCGATGTGTGGTGTGTTACCTTATCAGATTACCGCCAAGAAGGCTGACCGTAAACTATCTTTAGGTTACCGGCGCTTTATGCTGGACGGTAAAGAATACAGAGGACACGAGTTCCACTACACCCAATTCCTGGGGACTATTCCCAAGAGTGTCACACAGGTATATGATGCCAAAGGCAATCCTGTTGACACACCAGTCTTGAGATATAAGAATGTATTGGCAAGTTATACGCATCTATATTTAATTGAGCGATGAGCAAGAGATTACATCCGTTGATGTTCGTAGGTACGGGAAGTGATGTCGGCAAGAGTGTGATTGCCGCAGGTTTCTGTCGTATCTTTCTACAAGACGGCTATCACCCTGCACCTTTCAAGGCACAGAATATGTCCCTCAACTCCTATGCCACTCCTGAAGGACTGGAGATCGGACGTGCACAGGCAGTACAGGCAGAGGCGGCAGGAATCCCCTGTCATACGGATATGAACCCTATCCTGTTGAAACCCCAATCCGACCACACCTCCCAAGTGGTACTGAACGGCAAGCCCGTCGGCAACCAGTCGGCAGGTAGTTATTTCCGCAATGAAGGAAGGGATCGCCTACGTATTGCCGTTCACGAGGCTTTTGACCGACTTGCAGCCCAGTATAGCCCTGTCGTCATGGAAGGTGCCGGTAGCATTTCCGAGATAAATCTCCGTCATGTTGATCTGGTGAACATGTCAATGGCGATGTACGCTGGTGCTGATGTCATCCTTGTAGCCGACATAGACAGAGGTGGTGTCTTTGCCAGTGTCTACGGCAGTATCATGCTTCTCACAGAGGAAGAAAGAAAACACATAAAGGGTATCATTATCAACAAGTTCCGTGGTGACATCCAACTCTTTAAAGAAGGTATTCAAATCATCGAGGATCTCTGTCATATTCCTGTTCTGGGTGTTATCCCCTACTTCACTGATATCCATATAGAGGAAGAGGACAGCGTGTCATTGGAGCATAAAGCCCATTACGCTCAAAGTGCTACACTTAACTGTGCCGTGGTACTTCTCCGCCACATGAGTAACTTCACCGACTTCGACGTGTTAGAGCATGACCCACGAATACATCTCTATTATGCCAGCAATGCATCCGATATCGAAGACGCGGACATAGTCATCCTGCCCGGCTCCAAGTCAACCATAGATGACCTGTATCATCTGCGGCGTAATGGATTGGCGGAAGCGGTTGTGAAGGCACGTCGCCGCGGCGCCACCATCCTTGGCATCTGTGGAGGTTATCAGATGATGGGGCGTGAGGTCTGTGACCCCCACCACACGGAAGGTGACATCGAGCGTATTCCCGGACTGGGACTCTTGCCTGTCACGACTATTATTGACGGTGAAAAGAAAACCCGGCAAGTGACCTGTGAGTTCGGACAAGGCTATGAGATTCACCAAGGTACGACTACCCCGTTGGAGAAACCGTCTCCCCTGTTGCATCTGCATAATGGTACGGAGGACGGCTATAAGGTGGATGACCATTGTATGGGCACCTATGTTCATGGTATTCTCGACAATACCGCTTTCATTGACGCACTGCTGCAACCCTTTACTGACAGACTCGCAGAGAACAACAGACCTTTTGACTACCATGCCTTCAAGGAAGAGCAATACAATCGCTTGGCAGCACATATCCGCAAGTATGTGAATGTAGACAAAGTATATGAACTATTAAGCACGAACAAATAACTGTAGAGCAGAAATGAAGAAGATCATCATAGTAGGAATCGGTCCTGGTAATACAGGGGACATGACCTATGCCGTCCAAGAGGCGGTCAGTGAGGCTGATGTGGTGGTTGGCTACCAATACTACTTCCAATTCGTGAGACCTTTCCTCCGACCAGACTGCACGTGTATCGACACGGGGATGAAGAAAGAGCGCCAACGTGCTGAACAGGCTTTCGACTTGGCAGAGCAGGGTAAGACGGTGGTGGTGATCTCCTCTGGGGACGCTGGTATCTATGGCATGACACCCCTCATCTATGAGATGCGCAAAGAGCGTGATGCCGATATCGAGATTTGTTCCCTTCCTGGTATCTCCGCCTTCCAGAAAGTAGCCTCCTTATTGGGTGCACCCATCGGACACGACCTGTGTGTCATCTCCCTCAGCGACTTAATGACACCATGGGAAACGATAGAGCGTCGCATCCGTGCTGCCGCTGTTGGGGATTTCGTCACAGCCATCTACAATCCCAAGAGTCATGGACGCTACTGGCAGTTATACCGTTTGCAGGAACTCTTCCTGCAAGAGCGTAGCGGTGAGACCCCTGTAGGCTATGTCCGTCAGGCAGGCAGACCAGAACAGGAGGTGAAGGTGACGACCCTTCGTGACTTCAACCCGGAGGACGTGGATATGTTTACGGTCATCCTTATCGGTAATTCGCAATCGTATATCGATGAAGGGAAGATCATCACACCCCGAGGATATTATCGGGAGGATGCTTCTGACGATTTGAAACCAGGACAGCAGATTATGATTCAGAGTTTCCGACGGATTGAGTCGGAGTTACAAAACAAGGAGATTCCCCTCGACCATAAATGGGCTTTGCTGCATGCTATCCATACCACTGCCGACTTTGAGATGGAGAAGATTCTCTATACGGACGACGGAGCGGTAGAGACGTTATATCATAAGGTGAAGGATGGTACTTTAAAAACGATTATCACGGATGTCACCATGGTGACCAGCGGTATTCGGAAAGGAGCACTGCAACGGTTGGGTGTCGATGCGAAGTGTTATCTGCAAGACCCACGGGTGGCAGAGATGGCTGCCTCTGAGGGGATTACCCGTACACAGGCTGGCATCCGTCTTGCGGTGGAGGAGCATCCTGACGCGCTCTTCGCTTTTGGCAATGCTCCTACGGCATTGATGGAACTCTGTGAGTTGATACGCAAAGGCAAGGCACATCCTGCCGGTATCATTGCGACACCAGTCGGTTTCGTGCATGTCTGTGAGTCGAAACACATGGTGAAACCGTTCAAGGATATTCCTAAAATCATCGTGGAAGGACGCAAGGGTGGTAGTAATCTTGCCGCGACACTCTGTAATGCCATCCTTTGTTTTGATGATGCGGAACAACTAAAACCCGGACGGGACCTGTGAAGAATTAAAGAATTGAAGTAATCGCCGCAAGACGCTTTGCTTGCAAAGAATTGAAGGATGAAGTTTATTGTTATTGGCATATCCGACAACCCGACACCGTTCTTCCCTCCGGAAGTGATGGAGATCATCAAGAGCGGTAAAGTGTTCTCTGGTGGTAAGCGACATCATGAGATTGTCGCTCCATTTCTGCCTGCCGATGCCCAATGGATTGACATCACCGTCCCTCTTGATGCTGTCTTTGAACAATATTCTTCACTCTCCACTCTCCATTCTCCACTCTCCATCGTTGTTTTCGCCAGTGGTGATCCGCTGTTCTTCGGTTTTGCCAACACCATCCAACGGAAGATGCCAGAGGCAGAGGTGGTGGTCTACCCTACTTTCAACTCCTTGCAACTCCTTGCCCATCGCCTGCTGATGCCCTATCACGATATGCGTATCGTCTCCTTGACAGGCAGACCATGGCAGGAGTTCGACCGTGCTCTGATTGAACGGACACCTAAGATGGGGGTATTGACAGACAAAGAGCACACCCCAGCCACAATAGCCCAACGCATGCTGGACTATGGCTATACACAATACCAGATGTATGTAGGCGAGCAATTAGGTAATCCTGACAAGGAGAAAGTGACAACTCTCCCCCTTGAGGAAGCCACCCATCACGATTTCACACTACCCAACTGCTTAATACTCTCAACTCCCAACTCTCAACTCTCAACTCTCAACTCTCAACTCCCAACCACTCCCTTCGGCATCCCCGACCATTCCTTCACCCTCCTTGACGGCAGAGAGAAGATGATTACCAAGATGCCGATTCGTTTGTTGACCTTACAAGCGCTCGACCTACCCCACCATCATACATTATGGGATATTGGTTTCTGCACAGGCAGCATCTCCATCGAGGCTCGCCTGCAGTTCCCCCATCTGCACATCGATGCCTTTGAGATTCGTCCTGAGTGCGAGGCTATCATCCAAGAGAACATGCGGCGCTTCGGTGCCCCAGGTATCAACATCCACATGGGTGATTTCTGTGCTGTCTGTTGTCATGTCATGACAACAGACAAAACGCGCCCCGATGCCGTCTTCATTGGGGGACATGGGGGTAAATTGAAGGAGATCATGGCGAAAGTAGTGGATGTTCTTGCTGATGACGGATGTATCGTGATGAATAGTGTCATCGCTCCCAAAGTGACGACAGACAGTCATCAACTATGGGACGAGGCTTGTGCGGCTTTAGGTCTCAGGCAAGAACCACCTATTAGAATACAACTGAATGACAATCACCCTATAACAATTCTAAAATGCAGAAAATAGCGATTATCCAGATTAGTGACGCAGGACAGGAGGTAGCCGATATCCTTCAAAGAGAATTACGAGCCAAAGTCATAGACCGTACAGACGTTGGCAAGCAATGGAAGAAGTATGATGCTTTTGTGTTCATAGGTGCGATGGGTATCTGTGTACGCACCATTGCTCCCTATATACAAGACAAGCACGAGGATCCTGCCGTGGTCTGTGTAGACACCTTCGGCAAGCATGTGGTATCTGTATTGTCTGGACATATCGGTGGTGCTAACGACCTCACGCAGCAGATATCTGGAGCCTTGGGTACAAGAGCGGTCATCACCACCCAGAGTGACAATGCCGGACTATGGGCACTCGACACGCTCGAGCAACGTTTTGACTGGCCTCTTGCCACTGATGACGACATGAACGACTGTATCTACGCTTTCGTCAATCGCCAACCTACCGCCTTGTTATTAGAGGTGCGTGACGAGGGTACGGACTATCTGGAGAGCACCCTCCCCGACCATGTCACCATCATCAACGACATCAGTGAGGCTGACCCGAGGAAGTTCAAGTTGGTGATTATCGTATCTCCCTTTATCCGCTATGCACCTGACGAGATGCTCTCTCTCCAATATGTTCCGATGGTGGGTACGATAGGGTTCGGACTTGCTAATCACCCCGACGATTACGAGTGTATCTATGAAGAGATAGACCAAGCGTTTGCCGATCGGGGTATCTTGCCCTGCTCCCATCGGTACTGTACTATCGACGTGAAAGAGGATGAGGAGTTTATCGAAGTCTTAGAGGACGATTATGGGGAGGAGGTATTGTTCTTTACCGCTGAGGAGTTGGCAAAGGTCGACGTTCCTCATCCCAGCGAGATTGTCAAGAAGCATGTGGGGACACCCAGTGTCTGCGAGGCTGCCGCTATCCTTGGCTCTAACCATGGCAAACTCATCATGCCTAAGGTGAAAGGCAAAAACTGGACGGCTGCCCTTGCCATCGATTATCATCATCTGAGGGAGAAAAAGGGACATATCGAGATCGTAGGTGCTGGTCCCGGTGACCCCGACTTAATCAGTGTTCGTGGACGCAAGATGCTGGAACGTGCGGACCTGATCTTGTATGCAGGCAGTCTCGTTCCTCGCGAACTGACTGATTGTCATAAGCCTAGGGCTGTAGTTCGCTCCTCTGCCAATATGAACTTGGAGGAGCAATGTGCGTTGATGAAGGAGCATTACGACAAAGGACATTTCATCGTCCGTCTGCATACAGGTGACCCTTGTATCTTTGGTGCTATCCAAGAACAGATGGCTTTCTTCGATCGTGAGGGGATGGACTATCATATCACCCCGGGTATCTCCTCCTTCCTTGCCGCTGCCGCCGAACTGCGCAGTCAGTTCACGATCCCTGAGCGCACTCAGACCATCATCCTGACTCGTGGTGAGGGACGTACGCCCATGCCGGAGAAAGAACAACTGCATCTGCTCGCCAAGAGCCAGTCGACCATGTGTATCTTCCTGAGTGCCGCTATTGTGGATGACGTACAACGTGAATTGCTGATGGAATACCCGGAGGACACCCCTGTTGCCGCCTGCTACCACCTGACATGGAAGGACCAGAAGATATATCGTGGTGTCTTGAAAGACCTCTCTAAGATTGTTCATGACAACAACCTCACCCTTACGACCATGCTGGTAGTCGGTGAGGCTATCGACAATCGTCAAGGACTCTCAGAACTCTATTCCAAGCACTTCACCCACCTCTTCAGACAGAGGGAAGCGTGAACACTTGACGAAGCCTGTCCCTTCGTAGGACAAAGGCACCACCTTAGACCTTTGACACCCGTACCTTAGACCTCGGAAGCGGTGCCTTCACAGACAGGAGGTATGGGTTTCGGAACAAAACAAGTTGTTTTGTTCTCATAGGAGGCATCCCTTTCATCGATTAAGATTATCCTCATCGGAACAAAACAACTTGTTTTGTTCATGAAGAAATCATGGGCATTTTATATCGAAAGCACCTTTCCTTGTCACCCTTGCCGCTTCGTTGTTACCGACAACTGCCTGATAACTAAATAGTTTTGCAAGGTGACAACGGTGACAAGGGTTTGAAAAATTACGTGTAGGGGAAACGAACTGGCAATATATGCTCAACTCATTCCCATATTTCCTGAAATTGTTCATGCGTCAGAATATGATAAGAGGAAGAATTTAAGGCATGATAATCAAAAAAGTCAATCAGGAAACGCTTGACATTTTTCGACACCCCGTCATACGGATTCTTGTCATTTTCTGCAAAGCGTACTTTTTCCTTGTTTCCCTCATTGTCCTTATATATTATCCGCTGAATCATTCGTTGACCATATTCAACATAATAATCACCATTTGAAAGGGTAAAAAGTAAATACGAGGACTCATTGTTGGGCTCTTGTGTTTTCAGCCATTCACGTATTTCAAGTAAGTGCGGTTTTGTGGCTTGTTCTCTGTTCATACAGAAATGATAAGTATACCGACCAAGAATGCATTTATCGGAAATGTTATAATCAAGGATATAATCTTTATCCCTCACCCATTTCTCCATCTCCATCATTTGCACAGGAATTAATTGCACATCCTTTGTAATGGGCAAATCTATTCTGTGACCATAAAAGAACAATTTTTCCTTTTGGTAATACAGGAAGAATGTGGGACTGAGTTCACTACCAGCCAAATAATAAGTAACATCTTTTGTCTCTTTATTCTTCTGTACTTGAAAATCTTCACCTATCCATTTTCCACGACGAGCAATCCATGCCCTATCAGTCAAGGAATAGCAAAGTGCCGATATACATACAATCGTCATTATTACAAAAATCATCATGTACATATTGCCATCTTGATATGGAAGGTATGATTCTATAAAAACACATAACCCTGTAAATAGGAATATTATTGCGAAGAATACCATCCATTTAACCACAAATCTCGCAATTCTATTAGAAGTGTCTTCTGATTCTCGCATCGCACTTTCATTTGCCTCTATCTTTGAGTCAAGATAACAATTCTTCACATGCTCAAAGTCTGCGGAAGATATAGAACATAAGTAATCTATATCACCATTCGTCTTCTCCTCCGACACATCGCACAAATTCAAGTAATACTCAGGTAACTCATCTATGTCTAAACGGTAATAGGTTTTATCTGGACTGATGGCATATATTTCATTCTCACAAACACCTCCGTCTATATAATGACAGCAAAAGAATGTATCAGAAAGAGACTCTTTAATCACTAAATAGATATCTTTGTTGTTGGTATCAACAACCTCTAATGGTTCTTCTGATGTAAGAGGTGTTCGCTCCACGACTGGATTCTTAATATTCTTCCCCCATTTCTTTTTCTTAAACACTGAGCATGACGGATCCATAGAAAAATATAGGAAAAACATTCCCAATAAAGTACATATATCGCGTAAACCTCCCTTCTCTAACTGACAACAAATGATGAGGGTTACTATTGTCAATAACAAAAATATTAGAGACGCTATTTCCTTTTTTGTCATCACAATTCTATATCAATGCTTTATTATTTCAAAAGCAAAGGTATGAATATTTGAGGGAAAAGCAAAATTAATCTCGATATATTTTGCTTTTCCCCCGATTTGCACTACCTTTGCCTACATGATACTCGTATTGGGAGGAACAACGGAAGGACGCAAGGCGGTGGAGGTGCTGGAAGAATCTGGTTCCACCTATTATTACTCTACTAAAACGAAAGAGCAAGAGGTGGCATTGCACCATGGTATTCGATTGCATGGGACTTTAGACCAGCAAGCGATGATTGCATTCTGTAGAGAGCATGATATACAATTGCTGGTTGATGCCGCCCATCCTTTTGCCAAACAACTGCATGAGACGGTTGCGGAAGTGGCAAAGGAGTTACGAGTTCCTGCTATCCGTTATGAGCGTATCTTTCCTGAAAGGGACAGCAATCTGACATGGATTGATGACTATGCACAGGTTCCTACCAATATTCATTCCTTACTTGCCACTACTGGGGTACAATCGATAGCGAAACTGAAACCTTTGGAAGCAAAGGGAATAAAGATTTATTATCGTATTCTTCCTCGTGAGTCTTCTATTCGTCTTGCCAAGGCACAAGGTGCGACAGACGAGCAGTTGCTATACTATGAAGACAGTTCCATTATCGACACTAGCGCAGAGGCTATCCTTTTGAAAGAAAGCGGATTATCAGGTGGCTTTCAAGAAAAGGTTGATGCCGCAAAAGCAAAGGGAATGCGTATCATCGTACTGAAACGTCCAGCAACCTCTGATGTCTTTCATATCGTCAACGGTCCTCATGGTTTACGTAGGATGGTGGAACAACTATTGCCCGATTTCTATCCATTGCATAGTGGACTGACGACGGGTACATGTGCCACTGCCGCTGCTGTTGGTGCTACCCTGCGACTCTTAAAGAACGAGACACCAGCCGAAGTACCAGTCATCCTACCAAACGGTGAGACGATTCATGTTCCTGTGACCTATGGAGACGGATATGTCTCTGTTTTCAAAGAGGCAGGTGACGACCCAGATGTGACAAATGGTATTGAGGTAAGAGTGAGTGTTAAGCAGATAACGAAGAGTGACAAGCATTCAGAAATCATCATAGAAGGTGGCAAAGGTGTAGGACGTTTTACCCTTCCTGGTTTCGACTATCCTCCTGGTGAGCCTGCTATCAACAAAGCACCCCGCCAGATGATTGAAGAAAACATTCTTCATTCTTCATTCTTCATTCATCATTCATCATTCTTCATTCATCATTCTTCATTAAAAGTAACCATTTCCGTTCCCGACGGTGAGGAGATTGCCCGTCGCACCTTCAATCCCCGTTTAGGAATTGAGGGAGGAATCTCCATCATAGGAGTGAGTGGTATCGTCAAGCCCTTCTCTGAGGAGGCTTTCATCCAGAGCATCCGTAAATGTATGGAGGTGGCAAAGGCAAGTGGTTCGGAGCGAGTCGTCATCAACAGCGGGGCGAAGAGTGAGCGATTTGTAAGAGCATACTATCCCACCCTGCCCTCACAGGCTTTCGTGGAGTATGGCAACTATATTGGTGAGACATTGAAGATAGGCCACGAACTGGGTTTCAAGAATGTCACATTAGGGGTGATGTTAGGAAAGGCTGTGAAACTTGCTGCTGGCAATCTGGATACCCACAGCAAAAAGACTGTGATGGACAAGACCTTCATCGCATCTATGCTTGAAGAAGCAGATTGTCCTATCGACCTTACTAACCTGACTCTTGCCAGAGAATTATGGGAAAGGATTCCCAAAGAGAAGACGGAAGACTTCTGCCGAGTCGTGATCCATCACTGCTTGCAGTTCTGCGAACCCATCGTGCCACAAGCAGCCCTTACTCTTCTATTGATTGATGACGACGGAACAATACACTCGCTATAACAGGTGCACCCACCAATGCCGTCACACTATTGACAGGTAAGGCACCCTCAAAACCAGGCATACGGGCTATGAGATTACAAAGTAATGCCAATGATGCTCCGGCAAGTAACGTTCCTGGCATCAGGATACGATGGTCACTACTGCGGAAGATAGCACGACAGAGATGAGGTACTGCAAGACCAATGAACATGATAGGTCCACAGTAGGCGGTAACGATAGCGACCAACACCCCAGAGCACAGAATCACCAGCATACGGGCACGACGGATATTCAAACCTAAGTTACGAGCATAACCGTCACCTAACAATAATAGGTTCATTGTCTTTACCAGTAACATACTCAACGGTAATAGGATTGCCATTAGGATGACAAAGAGGATCATCTGATTGCCAGACACACGGGAGAAAGAACCTAACCCCCAAACCACATACGCCTTGATATCCTCCTCAGCCGAGAAGAACTTCAAGACACCAATGACAGCGGTAGCGAGATAACCTATCATCACACCTATTATTAATAAGGTGACATTACCCTTCACTTTCTGCGATACGTAGAGAATCAGTGCCATGACGGCAAGGGATCCGATAATTGCCGCTATCGACATGGCGACATCACCCAGATATCCCAACCGGCTCAGGGCGACACCTCCTAATGAACCCGACATCAGAACCACACAGGCAACACCTAACGATGCACCATTGGAGATACCCAATACAGAAGGTCCGGCAAGCGGATTGCGAAAGACTGTCTGCATCTGCAGACCACTTACGGCAAGTCCTGCTCCTGCCACCATTGCCGTCAGAGCCTGTGGCACTCGTGAACTCCATATGATATTGCGTGTAATCTCTGTTATGTCCTGACTCCCCATCAGTGTCGCCACCACATCACTAACAGGTATCTTAACAGTACCCAGTAAAAGGTTGAGTACAAACAACAGGATGATACTCAACAGCAGAAGCAGGATGTTCAGAGCAACACGGTTTCTCATTTCAGCAATTGATAGTATTTGGGTTGATAATCTTTCTCCACCAACTCAGGATGGAAGATGGCAAGCAGGTCTTTCAATACCACATCAGGCTCTACAGGTGTAGACTCGTAATAAGCAGTCTGTTTCATATTACAATAGATGACCTGCTTCTCTTTAAATGCCTTGAACAATTCATTACGAGGCTCAGAAGCCTTCAATGCCTCATAACTGAACGTATCAGGATAACTATTGAGGATACGCCAGTAGTCGGCATTGGCAGCCATGGCATACATCTGCTCAAACTCTATCGTCGAGCCGCCCGTATCCTCATTCTTGATGATATAATCAGCACCAGCATCACGGAAGAGTTGTGCAAGGAAATTCTTACCACCGACGGCATACCAGTTGCCGCCATGCATCTCACCACTGAACACTGTCGGACGAGTCTTTGCCTGTGCTGCTAATGTCTTTGCATCTTGATAACGATGCTCAATACCCTCAAACAACTCGTTGGCTGCTTTCTCCTTTCCAATAAACAGACCTACGAACTTCACCCATTCGGCTTGTCCTAACGGGTCCAGTTCCTTATAACCTAAATGAGGGATTAACGTGATACCTGTCTCTTTGATGGCATCATAGCCACCACGCTTGAAGGGAGAGATGAAGATCACCTCTGGATTGGCAGCAAGAATCAATTCGGTATCGAAGTTACCCTCCATACCTATCTTCACAATACTACCGTCCTTTACTCGTTTCTTGATATCCTTATTAAAAAGATTCTTCGTTCCTGTAATTCCCTTTACCACGTCGTGGGCCTCCAATGCCGTGAAGTTGGAGAGTTGCAACATCGTCATCACCAAAGTACGCTCCACAGGAACCTCCACCTTGGTATAGCCCTCTGGAATATCGGCATCACTCCCCTTCTGCACCAAGGCAAACTGATAACTCACTGGCATCTTGTCATCATCCTTCTGCGGGTCCTCTACCTCCACCAGTCGGACACCATTCTCCATATACTTGACGGTAAAGCCTTTGGCATACTTAGGCTGTATCAATGCAAGGGAATCATTCTGCATCTCCTCACTCACTGCCTTGGTACCTTTATTTCCACAGGCAACGAATAACAAAGCGGTTAGGACTAATAAAATATTTCTCATTGTTCTCAACGTTTAATAATCACATAGATAATCACTGGAGCACCTATCATCGGCGTAACAGCATTCAGCGGAATGACACCAGTCTCACCAGGAAGGATTGTAATCAAATTACAGAATAGAGCGATAACGGCACCCATCAGCATAGTAGCAGGAAGCAGTACCCGATGGTTGTCCGTCGTCAGCATCATACGGGCAATATGGGGAACAGCCAGTCCGATGAATGCAATAGGACCACAGAATGCTGTGGTGATAGCAGTTAGGACACCAGTTACTATCAATAACCAGTTACGTACCTTAATAATATTGATACCAAGATTCTCCGCATAAGCATCGCCCAACATCAGGGCATTAAGGGGTTTGATAAGCAATAGGCTACCGATTAACCCTAACATCGTCACACTTGCGAACACAGGCATCATCTTCATCGACACTCCGCCAAAAGAACCTAAGCCCCATACCATGTAAGAGCGGACGCCCTCGTCTGTCGCAAAGAAATTCAGCAGAGAAATGGCGGAGGTAGAGATATAGCCTATCATGATACCGATAATCAACAGCATCACATGGTTGCGGACAATGGTGGAAAAGAAAAAGATAAGTGCCATCACTGTCATTGCTCCTACAAAGGCAGCCACTAAGACGGCAACAAAGCCGGACAGACTGACAGAGCCTGCGGAGATACTGCCACCAAGAAACAGCATGACTAAGGCGACTCCTAACCCTGCCCCACTATTGATACCAAAGATACTCGGACCTGCCAAGGGATTACGAAAGGCGGTCTGCAACATCAGTCCACTGGCTGCCAAGGCACTACCACAGAAAATGGCGGTCAATGCCTGAGGTAGACGCGACTCAAGAATGATATATTGCCATGAGGGTTTGGCACTCTCCTCACCCATCAGGAGACGGAGCGTATCACCTGCCGGGATTGATACTGACCCCATCATGAGGTTTAGTACAAACAATAGAAGAATAACTACTGCCAACCCTATGCAATATATCGTTCCTTTATTCATTCAGTTTTCGATAATAGCGTAAAGGGATATTAAACGACATGGCAGGATGAAGAATCTGGATGAAGTCACTCAGCAACCAGTCCGGGCGGAAAGGTGCCTCCTCATAGAACTGCGACTGCTCGACATTACATCCATAGACATTCCTGTCAGCGAAAGCCTGCAACTGTTGATAACCACGATACTCACTCAACAGTTCCTGATAGGAATGTTGATGGTCACTGCTATAGCGATATAACCATACTTCAGCATCACCCGCTTTCTCAAGAACAGATTCAAAAGGGAGAGAGAGACTTCCACTATGCTCATCGTCTTTCCAAGCATAACGACCACCTGCATCCTGTATCATTTGTCCGAGGGTGCTTCTGCCTCCTGGCACGTACCACACTGTGCCAACCATCTTGTCAATCAATACTGAACGACCTTCGCCAGCCTCCTTTGCCTGTACTTTTAACTGCTGGTAGTTCTTGTCGACCACTTCAAAAAGACTGTCAGCCTGTTCCTCCTCACCAAATAGCATACCATAGAACCTCATCCATTCGGCACGAGCAAGCGGAGAGTTCTCCATATATTCCGCACACTCCACCAAAGGAATATCTATCTCCTCCAATTTACCATAGCCCCCACTATTCTCAAAAGGTGAAAGCATGATAATTTCAGGCTTGACATCCATGATCTTCTCCACCATGGGACTCATTCCGTTTCCACAGTCTGCAATCTTGCCTTTCCTGACTTGTTCCTGAATGAACGGTATCTTGATATACTTCAAATCGGCGACACCAACGATATTCCCACCATGTCCCATAGCATGAATAAGTGAGCAATGGACGGTAGTAAAAACAGCAGCACGCTCAATGGGGGTACGGATAATAGACCCATGGGGAAGATGCTTCGGCATCTCTCCTTGGCGAGGCACAAGAATATAGGTATGTAACAACATACCATCCTTCCAAGGATTACGGATATCTACCTCCGTATAACCATCATGCTTGATGATAGATAGTAAGGTGGCGTATTTAAGATGTAAAGTGTCACCATCTTCCTGTGAGAAGCCAGTACGGTTCCCACAGGAAGACAGCAATACGATAATGAATCCTAAGAGGACGAGACGCATCGAAATTAATATGTTACATATTTAACACCAACATTAAAGGCAATACGAGTGGGACCTACACCACAAGTGAAGGAGCCTTTCTTTCTGAACGTGGTATCATAGAAATTGACGTAGCCGTCAGTACTGTAACTGGGATATCCCCCATCCATCTTACGCGAAGCGACAAACAGATAGTTCGAGATAGGATCAAAACCAATAGCGGCAGGACTGTCTATCTCCTTGAGGTCAATATTGTAAGAGTAGTCAGACTGGATATCATAGACCGTATAGGTAGCACCGCCTGTTGCGCCATAAGGATCATTGAAAGTGTAAATCTTCGTATCATAACATGTCATTCCCGTTGCATTGGGAACAATCACCTTCACACCATTACTGGAGATACGATATACACCAGCATGTTCCTGGGCATAGGTAGGAGCAGCGCCAAACTGTCCATAATCCAGAAAATAGATATCAGAGCCTGCCACAGCAATCTCTTGCGGGTTACGGATATTCTCATCCGTGAGTATCTGAGAGGCTTTCGTATTAAGGTCGATGACAGAGATAGAGGCATTGCCATTACCATAGTCAGAGTTAGCGACATAGAGTTTACCATTATTCACCACAAGACCCTCAGGATAAGAGCCAACCTGATATTTGGCAGCCAACTCAAAGTTGACGGTATCAATAGCAGCCACATAGCCTCCGAATGTAGATACGTAGATCTTATCATCAGCAGCAGTGATGCGGCGTGGAGACGCACCCTGTGTCTCGCCCAACATGTCAGTACCTGTGATGTTAATCTGACGGATCCTCTGCATGTTCTTGGCATTCAACACAAAGACGGTGTTCTCGCCATCCACAACGACATACACCTTATCTCCATAGCGAAGGACATCATTGGCGGTCTTACCAAGACTTATCCCATTGACACTGGAGAAAATGTCTTTCGTGGCAGACTTCGTGACATAGTCATAATAAGTAAGACTTCCATCAATACCCTTACCCAGATTTCCTGAACCAATGACAAAGACACCACTGGTCGATGCCACAGGATAGGTCTGAGGTGTCTTGTCATTGTCTGTCGTACATGCCGTAAAAAACACTGTGCTCAATACAGCAAAACTCAATAAATACTTTTTCATTGCTTTTTAAAACTTATAATTAATTGTCATTTGATAACTTCTTCCAGGCATCGGATAAAACCGTACCAACTCATACTGATGGTTAAACAGGTTCTTCAAGTCAAAACGACCCTCCAACAGATGTCTACCGAAGCGAAACTGACGCCATGCGGTGAGACCCACCTCCACATATCCATCCATATCAGTGTCGTCATAATGCTCATTGTTTGCCCATCGCCTCGACATACCTGTGGTATGCACAGAGAGATTAAGCCAAGGATTCTCATAACTCAACGAACCACTAAATGTATGCTCTGGTATATAGGCAAGTTGATGCCCATACGATGTGGAACCGTTAAGTGTCTTGTCTTGAGCGTGTTGATAACTATAACTACCTGAGAGTGACAACAACTGATCCGCTGTCAACCGCTGATTCACGCGGAAAGTGGCATCAGCACCCAATATCTCCACCTTACCCATATTGATACAATGCCATACGAACATGTTATAGGGTACCGCCATAATCTTATCATAGACTTGGTTGTAATAGCCGTCAAGCGTCAACTGGACATTTGAATTAGAAAAGGTGGTACCCACATTAATCTGATGTGTACTCTCTGGTTTCAGGTCAAGGCTGCCATAGTGATAGTAATAGTTCTCATTGAATGTCGGTGCCCGGAAAATGTTCTTATAGGACATACGAACATACCAATCGATATCCTCTATGACCCGATAAGACAAAGACAGCGACGGTGAGAGACGTCTCATGTTCCTCGCCTCATCATTCAGATAAAGAGAGTATAGCAACCGTCCTAAAACTGTCAGACGGTCATTCTTGTATCTGACAGTTGCTGACTGTAGAATCGTATGACGACGGGGATGCCCCACTACCGTTCTTCCAGAACTGCCGTTGAGATTATTAAACGCATAGTCAGCGGAATAGTCAAATGACCAGTTCTCATGAGGGGTATACAATAAAGCAACAGCAGTATATGCCTCACGCTGCCAGTAGTCTGCATCATTCACCCCACCCTGATATAAGGGGTCACGATAGGAGGAGGAATACCAGTTGAACTTCCCGAGCCATTTCAAAGACAACCTGTTGCTCCAACGTGTCTGATAGACTAACTGTCCAAAGAAATTACGGTCGCGAAGTGTCTCCTTGCTCACATTTGTATAATAGCGCACCTGCCCAGGCAACTGACGGTCGTTGTCATAATAATACACCTTACCTGTCAGTCTGTTTAACGCATTGATATTCCACAGGAAACAGAACTCACCATGTCCACTATTCATACGATTATTCGTACGATGGTCATGCTGCCTCACTGTCATATTCTGGATGGTGTATGGATAGTCATTCTCCGCATAAACATACTCTGCGACAGCACTGAAGGCAAAACGACTGGAGAGGTTCTGCTCATAACGCAAGAAAGGACTCACGTAACCAAAAGAGCCCACCTTCAGTTGGGTGGTCAGATGGGGCATCTTGTCTTCTGTAGGCAAACGGAGAGTCAGAATATTCAAAACGGCTGGTGCCGTTACCTGACGGGCTGGAATAAAAATATCGTCATTGTCACCAATCACCAATGAGAGGTGGTCTACCTGATCCAAGGAATAACGGGAGAGATCGATTTCACCACTCTGGCACTCCGAGAGCATAATACCGTCATAGCATACACCTGTATGTTTTGCGCCAAAGCCACGTACTGAAACGGTTTTCATACCGCCTGCACCTCCATAGTCACGTATGGTGATACCTGGTATTCGATGCAGCGCATCAGCGATATCTGTCACACCCATCGTTAATATGTCTTGCCTATCCAACAGATGAAGTGGTGATGTACTGGTTACCGTATGCTTCCGTTGGGTCTCAGTAACAGTCACCTCCTCCAACTGATGCACACGACCAGTAATGGTATCAGTCTGTGCCATAACGACAGAGAATACCATTATCCACCCTGTCAGTATTAAAACTAATCTTTTCTTCATTCCACTTCAATCGCCTAACCCCAGAGGCAGATTTGTTACTATTCGCAAAAGGCAGGTCTTCTGACTTTGCAACCAGCAGTGAACGTCTTCCCAACAATATCAGTGACATTTGTTCACGTAAAAAAGGTTGCTTACAGCTGCGGGACAGTAGAGGACTCACACCTCTTTCCCTTTTAATCACCATCTATGTGAGCCTAATGCGGATGCAAAGGTAATTGTTTCTCACGAAACAACAAAACTAATCGAGGCTTTTTTCGTGATGGATATCCCCTTACTTTAATCTCACTTTCTTCTTTGCCACCTTACTCTCGTTCTGCATACGGTCAAGGGCTGTAACGACATAGACATACTTTCCCTGTTCCATCTTTGTCGGTAACTCATAAAAAATATCTGTCGTAATCGCTACAATATGAGAAGGATCGTCCGTATTCAGACTTTCTCCTTTCTTGAAGCAATATACAACATATTTCGTGGCTTCGTCTTTCCATGACTTGAACTTTGGAGCAGTCCACATCAACACCTGATGGGAACCCATATCAATCACTTTTAACTTACGAACCTTACCAGGAGCCTTGTCGTCAATATGCGACATCAAAGGTTGCAACGCCGGATAACGCCAATAGACATTACGAAGATTGGTTCCATAATTCCCTATATTGTCTACGGCTGCTTTGGCATACCATAATACCGTGCCTTTCACCCCTTTATTCTCTTGATGGAGCCTCATCTTAGCAGGTAACTGGTGGCTCTTAGAATTATGCGGATCGGAATGCTTGACTGTACGCTCCACATCCTCACCGATAAACAACGGACGAGCGGAGGCATGATCGCTCCACCAGCGTATCAACTCTGTATAGTCTGCTGCCTTATGCCCCATCTCCCAATAGAGTTGTGGTACGGTATAGTCAACCCATCCCTTATCAACCCACAACAGGATATCGGCATAAAGGTCATCGTAGTTCTGTAGACCGTTGGTCTTACTACCACGAGGGTCGTTTTTCTGATTACGATAAATACCAAAGGGACTCACGCCAAACTTGACCCAAGGTTTTACACGATGGATAGTCTCATTCAACTGCTCAATAAGCAAATCAACCTGATGACGACGCCAGTCATTCTTGTTTGTATAACCTTGTGGATGAGCACGGAACTGGCTCTCGTCAGGTATTGTCTTACCAGCCACAGGATAAGGATAAAAATAGTCGTCAATATGTAGTCCGTCGACATCGTAACGCCTCAGAATATCCTCCACAATCGTACAGATATAATCACGATTCTCCTGCAGGGCAGGATGAAGCACCATTAGTCCATCATACTCAAAGACACGCTCTGGATGCTGATTACAGATGTGATTTGACGCAAGGGCGTAAGCCAGTTTCGACTTAGCACGATATGGGTTTATCCAAGCATGCAACTCCATCCCACGCTTGTGACACTGGTCTATCATCCACTGGAGTGGGTCCCAATAAGGATAGGGAGCCTTACCTTGTACACCTGTCAGGAAATGGCTCCATGGCTCTATTCTACTTGGATAAAGGGCATCACATGCTGGACGCACTTGGAAGATAATAGCATTAGCACCATCTTTCTGCAACTCATCCAGTTGATAAGTAAGTGTCTGTTGCATCTTCTCTGTTCCTATGTTCTGGAACTGACCATTTACACACTGTATCCAAGCGGCACGGAACTCACGCTTGGGAACCTGATAGGTCTGAGCCAGCAACATACTCACACTACACAATAACATCAAAAAAATATATCTCCTCATAACTTTAACTATGAACTATGAACTCTAAACTATGAACTCTAAACTATGAACTCTAAACTATGAACT
>Ga0247608_10001869_pt1 | contig 27918 bp, 32 predicted proteins | sample 176DNAGHGlowgp2_FD_193490 | JGI IMG/M metagenome (GOLD analysis project Ga0247608, IMG submission 193490) | Sheep rumen microbial communities from Palmerston North, Manawatu-Wanganui, New Zealand - 1766 DNA GHGlow gp2 | ecosystem: Host-associated > Mammals > Digestive system > Stomach > Rumen ... | reverse complement strand
AAAGGTATTTTTGGTAACACAATTAATAAATATAAAGAAAATGTAGATAAAGTTATTATAAATAAAAGATATATTATTTCTTGTGATAAATAATTATGAGCACACAAAGTGTGCTTTTTTTATGATATAATCAAATTGGAGGAAATATAATGAAACAAGAATTAGTTAGAATAAGATCAGTTGATGGTATAGAACAACCAGGTATTTTATATAGTCCTGATAATGGTACCGATAAAATAATTATTCATGTACATGGATTAAATGGTAATTTTTATGAAAATATATTTTTAGATACACTTGCTAAAGTATATACAGCAAACAACTATGCATTTTTAACTTTTAATAATAGAGGAAAGGATTTTATATCAGAATTATATAGTTTTAATGGACCAGTGGTTATTGGTGGAAGTTTAGAAAGATTTAAAGATTGTATATTAGATATAGATGGAGTAGTAAATTGGATAAAAGAAAAAGGATATAAAGAAATAGTACTAGAAGGGCATAGTTATGGATGTAATAAAGTAGTATATTATTATAATCACAAGAAGAATAATGATATTAAAAAAATAGTATTACTTGCTCCATGTGATATTCCAGCTGAAGGTAAGAAATTCTTAAGTAAAGAGGAATATGATAAGGCAAAAGAAGATGCAACCAAATTTGTTAATGAAGGAAAAGAAAATGAATTAATAGATTTTTCTGTTATGGTTAATGGAAAAATAGCAGCCGGAACTTATTATTATGACTTTTTACCGGGTGGAGTTAATGATTTTATTAGATATAGAGACGGAGCAGAAGGAAAAAGTGAAGTTCTTAACAATATAGATATTCCTACATTAATTGTATTTGGAGATGCAGATGAATGTGTCTTAACAGAACCAATAGAAGTAGTTAAAAAGTATTTAATTAATAATATAAAAGATTGTAATATTCAGGTGATTAATGGGGCTAATCATTCATACACAGATAGATATAATGAATTAGGAGAAATAATTAAAAATAATATAAAATAATTAGAATAATAAGCACACAAAATTGTGCTTTTTTTATGTTATAATAGATATTGAGGTGGTTTGGATGACAAATTATGTAGAAAAATTAAATCCAATATTTAAAGATTATTATAAGATTTTATCTGATGATTTTCCGGAGTTTTTAATAGATTATATAGAAACACCTAGAATGCAAAAGCAAGCAGGTATTAGTGTATCATGTGGTACATATTATTCTAATATGTTTGAAAACGTGTGGTATTCTAGCTTAGATCATAGTATTGCAGTAGCACTTATAATATGGCATTTTACCCATGATAAAAAACAAACTCTATCTGGATTATTTCATGATATTTCAACACCAGTATTTAAACATTGTATAGATTTTATGAATCACGATAGTGAAACTCAAGAATCAACAGAAGATTTAACAAAAACAATGATTTTAGAATCAAAAGAAATAATGACATTACTAAAAAGAGATAATATCAAAATAGATGAAGTAGCTGATTATCATATTTATCCTATTGCGGATAACGATACACCAATGCTTTCTGCAGATAGACTTGAATATACTTTATCTAATGGATTAGGCCAAATTAAAAAACTTTGGGACTTAGATGAAGTTAAGAAAATCTATTCAAATATAATAATTGTTAATAAGGAAGATGGAACACCAGAAATGTGTTTTCAAGATAAAGAAATAGCAGAAAGATTTGTTGAAGTAATGAGCCAACTATCAGTATTATATATGGATGATAGAAGAAGATTTGGTATGCAATTTTTGGCAGATACTATGAAAATAATGTCCAATATCGGAGCTATTTCAGTAGATGATTTATATGAGTTTTCTGAAGAAGAAGTAATAGAAAGAATCAACTCCTGTAATGATTACAATATTTCAAAATGCTTTAATACATGGAAAAATGGATTAGGTGTAGAAATTAGTGACAAAGAATTAGATGATAAATATTGTGTAAATATAAAAGCTAAAAAGAGATATATTGATCCTCTAGTAAAAACATCTAATGGCGTAGAAAGAATATCAAGTATATCAGCAAGAGCAAAACAAAACATAGATAATTGCTTAAATTATACATTTGATAGATATGTATATATGGATTTTGATTTCACTGGTAAAGGAAAAATTTTAATTAAAAACTAAGATATCATTTATATGTCAAAGGTAGTGATAAAATGAATAAAATACAATTTGATAATAAAGATTTTGTATTATATGCACCTGATAGTTTAAAACACATATTTAAAAATTTAGAAAGTACTTTAAAAGAAACTAAAGAATTATATAAAAGAATATTTGATGTTTCTGACTTTAGAAAAGTAGAAATACATTATTTTGATAATAAAGAATCATTTAGAAACTATGTATATGAATTACGAGGAGAAAAAGAATCATTACCAGAATATGCAGTAGGTACAGGTGCCGATGGTATGATAATTGCTTATATAAATCCTAGTATAAAAGAAGGAACACCAATTTTTAGAAAAAGAAAGTGCCTAGCAGCACATGAGTTATTTCATATTATGTATCATGAATTAATAATATTTAAAACTAGACAAGAGCATTTTACTTGGTTTGATGAAGGCTGTGCTCAGTTTTTCTCAGGTGAAAAGGATTATGAATTAAATGAAGGCTTTGAGGAATGGTTTAGTAAAGTAAAAGAGGAAACTAAAGTAATACCTAAATTAAATAATCTATCTCATGGAGAAAAATTTAAAACAGATGATTATAATGGCTATGATTTAAGTTTATTAGCTGTTAAAAATTTATATGATAGATTAGGCTATGAATGTTTTAAAAGAATAATGACTAATAGTAGTAGTATTTTGCGCAATGGTGAAGGAATAATAGAAGAATCATTCTTATTCTATGGAATAATATATGGAAAAGACAACAAAACTAGGAAGTGATAATATGAAGTATAAAACCTTGAAAACTGATATAATTATGCTTGCTATAATGTCTTTTATAGGTTTTTGTGTAGAAGATATATGGATGATCTTTAGACATGGTTATTTAGATAATCGTAATATGTATTTACCCTGTTTATTAGGCTATGGATTATTTGTTATAGTTTTATATTATATAATAGGTACACCTAATAATCTCTTTAATAAAATAGAATTAAAAAGAACTAAAGGTACTATAATATACTTTTTTATATGTTTTATTTTAGTATCTATAGGTGAATTATTATTAGGGTTGTTTGTAGAAAAAACAGGAGGTTTTAGTTACTGGGATTATTCAACATTACCCCTACATATAACTAAATATACTTCAATCCCAACATCAGTTGGTTTTGCCTTAGTAATAACTTTATTTATGGGATATGTATTTATACCTTTACGTAATAAATTAAATAAATTAGTAGATAAAATGCCTTTATTTATAGTAATATTAATATTGGTAGCATTAATAATAGATTTCATTATTAGTTTTAAAACTATGTATACTAATAATGGTAAAAACCTATTGTGGATGATTAAATTTAGATAGGAGAAAATATGAAAATAGCAGAAGAAATAATGAAATTAATGGAAGAAATTAAGTATGGGTGGGTAGATAAAAATGGTAATCCTCATACTAAATTAGAAAATATGATAGAAATGTATATGCTTCAAACTCCTGAAGAAACAATGAAAAGTAAAGTAGGAGTATGTTGGGATCAAGTAGAACTTGAAAGACATTATTTTAATGAAAAAGGTATTAATATTAAATCATATTTTATTGTATATAATGATGGTAAAAAATTTCCATGTCATACAACTATTGCATTTGAAGATAATGGTAAATTTTACTGGTTTGAACATGCTTGGGATATGTATAAAGGAATAAAAGAATTTGATAATGAAAATGATCTATTAGAAGAAGTAAAAAAGTGTTTTATTTCATTAGAATTAAAAGATGGTTATGACAATAATCAAATATTTATATATAATTATTCAAAACCAGAGAAGAAATTGAATACATTAGAATTCTATGGACATTGTCAAAATGGCACAATAGTAAAAAGAGGATAATTCCTCTTTTTTTGTGGCAAAAAAAGTAATGATGCATAAACTATTACGAGGAGGTTTATATGTTTCATATTGAGTATTTGCAACAACTCTTAATTATTGGTATAGCCCTAAGTGCCATTACATGTGCAATAATTCAAAAGACTAAGTCTATATTTAAAAGTAGTAAGTTTATAACTTTATATTCACTTATTATTAATATGATAGTGGGAATAGTTTTTTCGCAAACATTCACTGATATAACTCTACCTACTAGTCTATGGATTGGATTATTTTCGTTTCTAGGAGCTGATTCAATTTATAAATCTTTAGAAGGAAAAATAAGTTCATATAGTGACATTTTAAATAGGAAAAGTATAAGTATATCTAAAGAAAATATTATAAATGAGGAGGACAAATAATGGAAAAACCACTATTTCCAAGTAAATATATGAGAATAACTCAGGGATATAATGAAGGAACTCATAGAGATAGTTTTGCCATAGATAATGCAGATATTGACGCGGGGAAGAGTAATTTATATGCGCCATTTACGGGAATAATTAAAAAGATATATACTAATGATGCTAATGAGGTATGGTTAGAAAGTGTAGAAGAAGTAGAGTATCCTGATGGAACCATTGACTATATGACTATTATGTTTGCCCATGATAATGATGTAAGTGATTTGTTTGTAGGCAAAAGAATTAATAAGGGAGAAGTCTTTTATACCGAAGGAACAAAAGGCAATGTAACAGGAGCACATTGCCATATTGAATGTGGAAAAGGTAAATTTAAGGGTATAGGATGGCACAAGAATAATGCAGGTTATTGGAGTATAAATAATGGAAAACGTCCAGAAGAATGTTTATGGCTAGATGATAGTATAAAAATACTAGATAGCTGGGGATATAATTTCAAAAAAATATCCACAAAGCCTGTGGATACCGTATCAACAACCAAACCAATTGTTAATAAAACATTTATTGCACCTAAGACTGATTTATATGGAGTATATCTAAAAGAAAATCAAAAACTAATTATAGAACAAGTTCCAAAATCATCATAATAGAAAATCCTAACATAAGGAATAAGGCCATTAGGTCTTTTCTTTTATTTGTTTGAGATTCAGGTATTAATTCCATAGTAATCACAAATACCATAGCTCCTGCAGTAAAAGATAAAACAAAAGGTAAAAATACTTGTATTTTAAGTACTAATAAAGCACCTAGTAATGCAAAAATAGGTTCCACAATAGCGCTAATAGAACCAAAAATAAAAGACTTAAAACAAGATAATCCATCTCTCTTCATAGGTAAAGAAATAGCACTTCCCTCGGGAAAATTCTGAATACCAATTCCAATAGTCAAAGCTATTGCGGAAGCTAAACTAGCACTATTAAAATTATAAATAATAGAACCATAGGCAACACCCAATACTAACCCTTCAGGAATATTATGAAGAGTAATAGATGAAAATAACATAATAGATCTTTTTAATTTACTTATAGATTTTTTTCCTCTCTTGTCTAAATAATTTAATATTTTATCACCTATTAATAGAAGAATTCCTCCGCTAATAAAACCACTAAATATAACTAACCATGTAACTAACTTTAATTCATTAGAAATACTAATAGCAGGATTTAATAATGAAAAGAAAGAAGCAGAAAGCATTATACCCGCTGACAATGATAACATGATATCCATGATATTCTTATTAACAGATTTAAAAAAGAATACTAAACTGGAACCTAAAACAGTAATTAAAAATGTAAAAATACCTGCCAAAAGAGCTTGATATATAGGGCTTAATTCACTAAAAAAAATAAACAATTTAACTCACCATTATAAATTATGCAAAAATAGGTTTTTTGGTTAAAAATTATGTTGTAAAATGCTTGAAAAAAAGATATAATTAAATATAGAATGAAGAATAATATACGGGGTGATATCTAGTGATAGTTAGATTGATCAAAAAGAAAAAAATTTATAACTTTTCTTTGCCATCAGAAGTATCTGGTAATTACTGGATTACCGATAATGATTATTTTGGAAATGTACGAAACCTTATCAACGTAGAAGAATACAATGGTGAATGGAAAATTAAAAGCGACTTTGAGACAAAGATTATGTCTGGAGATCAAGAAGTAGAATCAGCAATACTTAAAGATTATAGCTTATACTTTTTAAAAATAAATACAGATAATGAATATGTTATTTTATACTGCTCTCCATCTGTAAATAATGATATTTTAAGACTAAAATTAAATTCAACAAATACTATTACAATAGGTAACGATGAAAAAAACACAATATACTATAATTACCCATTAGTATCAAAAAATCAAGCTAGATTAATATATAATAACAAAAAATGGGTTATTCAAGATTTAAATAGTAAATATGGAACTTATGTTAATAGTAATGCCATAACATCACAAGAATTAGAGTATGGTGATATTATTTTCATTATGGGATTAGAAATAATACCTATGAAAGATGGAATAATAATAAATAATATAGCTAACCACGTAAAAGTAGATGAAAGTGCATTAGTAAGAGAAAATGCCATTATTCAAAGACAAACAGAACAAGATAATCCAGATGAAGAAAATATAGAGTTCTATGGTGAAGATGATTATTTCTACAGAGCACCTAGATTTAAAACAGGTATTGAAGAAAAAGTTATAGCAATAGATGCTCCTCCTGCAGAACAAGAAGAAGATAAAACTCCAATGATATATACAATTGGACCAATGCTTACAATGGCAATGATGTCTATGATGACAGGATATAATGCCTTATCAGGAGTAATAAGTGGAACAGCTGATTTATCGCAAGTATTCCCAACACTATTAATTTCTGGTGCTATGATAGCCACTATGTTATTATGGCCAAGCTTACAAAGAACACATCAAAAGAGATTAAGAAAAAAGAATAATGAAGAAAGAAAGGAAAAATATCTGAAGTATTTGGAAGAAAAGAAAGAAAAACTTCAAAGTGAAATGAAAGTTCAAAGACAGATAATGATAGACAACTATCTTCCGTTACAACAAATAAAAGAAATTATATATGAAAAGAAGAGAAATCTATGGGAAAGAGAATTAGATCAAGATGATTTCTTAAGTTTAAGACTAGGAGTAGGTTCAACTGAATTCAGAGGAAAATTAAGTATTCCAGAAGAACACTTCTCAGTAAAAGATGATGAATTATTAAAAGAAGTATACAAAGTAGGTGCAGAATCTAGGATGCTAGAAAATGTACCAGTAACACTTAACTTTATAGAAAAGAACATAAGTGCCATTATAGGTACAGCTAAAAATAAACAACAATTTCTAGAAGGATTACTTTTACAAATAATTACTTATCATAGTTATGAAGACTTAAAAATAGTAGTATTAACAAATGAACAAAATGCATCTAAATGGGATTATTTAAAGATAGCACCACATTGTTGGAGTGATGATAAAACAGTAAGATATTTCGCAACAAACTTAGATGAAGCAAAAGAAATTTCCCTAGAATTAGAAAAAGCAATGCAACAAAGAAAGTTTCATGATGACAACGGTACAATGGAAGTTTCAAAAGATGATTACCATAAATATAAACCATATTATTTAATAATCACTGATGATTATAAAATGGTAAGAGATTTGGAACTTGTTAAAGACGTATGTGAAATGCCAATTAACTATGGATTTAGTTTAGTAGTAATTAGTCCAAGATTAGTTAATATACCAAACGAATGTAAAACATTCATAAGTATAGGAGATACTAAATCAGGTGTCTTTGAAAGTGAATTGGTTTCAAATAAACAAAAAGAATTTGATGCTGATGTTGATCCAACTCTTAATATGTATGAATGTTGTAAAATTATTGCTAATATCCCAATAGATATATCTAAAGAAAATAGAGTATTGCCAAATAGTGTATCATTCTTAGAGATGTATAATATTGGTATGGTAGATCAATTCAATATCTTAAACAGATGGAAGAGTAATGATCCTACCAAATCACTATCTGCACCAGTAGGTTTAGATAAATCAAGAGAATTATTTAAACTAGATCTACATGAAAAAGCTCACGGACCACATGGTTTAATAGCTGGTATGACTGGTTCAGGTAAATCAGAATTTATTATTACATATATTCTTTCAATGGCTTTAAACTATCACCCATATGAAGTATCATTCATACTTATCGATTATAAAGGTGGAGGTTTAACCGGAGCTTTTGAAAATAGAGAAACAGGAATGAAATTACCACATTTAGCTGGTACTATCACAAACTTAGATACAGTTGAAATGAATAGATCATTAGCTTCTATTCAATCAGAATTACGTAAGAGACAAAGATTATTTAATGAAGCAAGAGATAAATTAAATGAAAGTACTATTGATATCTATAAATACCAAAGTTTATATCGTAGAGGTTTAGTAGATAAACCAATATCACATTTATTTATCATTTCAGATGAGTTTGCTGAATTAAAAGATCAAAGACCAGAATTCATGGATCAATTAATATCTACTGCTCGTATAGGACGTTCTCTAGGAGTTCACTTAATCCTAGCTACACAAAAACCAAGTGGAGTAGTTAATGATCAAATTTGGTCAAACTCTAAATTTAGAATATGTTTAAAAGTACAAGATAAATCAGATTCTATGGATATGATTAAATGTCCTGATGCAGCAGAAATAAAACAAACTGGTAGATTCTATCTACAAGTTGGTTATAATGAATTATTTGCTTTAGGTCAAGCAGCTTGGGCTGGAGCTCAATACCATCCAACAGAGAAAAGAAAAAAGAAAGTAGACCAAGCTATTAATATAATTGATAATGTTGGTAATACAATTAAACAATTAGATACAAAAGATAATGAAATTCAAGCACCATCACAAGGTGAAGAAATTACTAATATTATTAAATATATAGTAGACCAAGCTAATAACGAAGGTATATCTATTAATAAATTATGGTTAGATAGAATACCTGATGTAATTTATATTGATGATTTAAAAACTAAATATAACTATAAACCAATTAAGAATGTTATTAATCCAGTAATTGGAGAATATGATGATCCAGAAAATCAAGTTCAAAATATTCTTACATTACCACTTTCTGATGAAGGAAATACTATTATTTATGGTTCTGCAGGAACAGGAAAAGAATTAATGCTTTCAAGTATTATTTATTCAACAATAACTACACATGATACTAAAGAAGCTAACTTCTATATCATTGATTTTGGGGCAGAAACATTAACTATGTTTAAACAAGCACCTCATGTAGGAGAAGTAATTCTTTCTAATGATGTAGAAAAAATAGATAACTTGTTTAAGATGATTAGTGGAATCATTGAAGAAAGAAAGAAAATATTCATAGATTATAATGGTTCATATGATTTCTATATTAAACATGGAGGTAAGCAAATACCATTCATCACAATAATTATTAATAATGTTGAAGCATTCCTCGAAACATATCCAGAATATGAAGATATGTTAGGTCAAATGACAAGAGATTGTTTAAAATATGGAGTATGTTTCATTCTTACTACAAACAGTACTAACGCTGTTAGATATCGTTTAAAACAAAACTTTAAACAAAACTTAGTTCTTCAATTCAATGATCCTAGTGATTATTCAAGTATAATCCCAGGAGCTAGAAAGAAAGAACCATCTAAAGCCTATGGCCGTGGATTAATAGGATTAGATAATGTATATGAATATCAAACTGCATATAGTTATAAAGAAGAAAAAATGAGTGACTATATTAAGATTATTTCTAAGAAATTAAATGAAATATGTGAATATAAAGCACCAAGAATACCAATATTACCAGATGTAGTTAATCAAGACTTTGTAAATAACTATTTAGGTTCATTAGAAACAATTCCTATAGGTGTAGAAAAAGAAACATTAAATATAGCTACATTAAACCTTAAAAATGAATTTATGTATAATATCACAGGTGATGATATTACTAGTGATAATAGATTTATAAAGGGAATAATAAATAATGTATTAATGATGAATAATGCAGAATGTATAATATTTGATACAAATAGTGTATTAGGAGAAATTTCAAGAGACAGAATTACATACAGTAATGATCTATGTGATAAATCTTTTGGAAAATTAGCAGAAATACTAAATAAAAATGATCCAGAAAAAATAACAGTATGTTTCATATATAATGTAAATGCTCTATTAAATAAAATACCAGCAGAAGAAAAACCAAAATTTACAGATGTAATCAATAACTGTAAAGCCCAAGGAAATATAAGAATAATATTAATAGATACTATAGAATCTATTAAGACATTGGCATTTGAACCTTGGTATAAACAAAATGTTGATTTAGCTGAAGGTATATGGTTAGGAAATGGTATAGCAGACCAATTCACATTAAAAGTAACTACTAATTCAAGAATATTAAGAACAGAAGTAGAACCAGGATTTGGATATATAATTAGAAAAGGAAAAGCTACTCTAATTAAATTAATGTCTGATGAATAGGAGAGAGTTATGAATAAGAATAAAATATTAATAGAATTAGAGATACCTCTAATAGAAAAGAAATATGATTTGTTTATTCCTATAAATAAAAAGATAGGAACAATAAAAAAATTAATTGAAGACTCTCTAACAGACCTAACAGGAAATACTTATGAGATTAGAGAAGATGCCAATTTATATAGTAAAGATACTGGTGAAATATATGATGTTAATAAAACAGTAAAAGATACAGATCTACAAAACGGATCTAGAATAATATTATTATAGGAGGGATATTATGTCAGATTATAATGCCTTTGTAACTTCAATTAATAAGATATTTGATTATCTTAGTAAAATGAAAGCAGGATGGTCTAGCTTAGATAATAAGAATTACATTGAAAGTATTGAAGAATATAAAAAAACAGTAATTGAAAACGCAGATAAATTTAAAACTGAGGCACTAGATTCTAAATCAGTGGAGGTTTTAGGAAATGATTGATAAATTAAGTTATGATGATGTATTAAAAATATCACAAGAATTAAAAAAAGAATCTGATATAATAAAAGACCTTGCCACTAAAAGAAATATGAAAGAAATAATAGACTTTGCTTCTACTGTTGAAGGATATTCAAAATTTTTAGAAAACACTGTAAGTATTAATAAAGATGCTGATGAAGCATTACTAGGATTAAAAGAGTTATTAAAGTAATAAAAAAAAGAATTAAAATTCAAAGTATTTTAATTCTTTTTCTTTATCACAATCCAATCCACTAGTATAAGTTTTATTTAAAAATAAACTTTCTAAATTAATATCTTCCCCATTTAAATATTCAAATACTTTTATAGTAATATCTCTAGCTTCCTTTAATGATTTTAAATATAGGTCAACAAATGACTCTGTACTTGTGATACTATCATCCGCAGGATTTTTCCACATGTTATGATTATTATTTAAGTAATTATGCTTATCTTCTAAAGGATAATGGTAACTAATACATTCAAACCTAAATACACCTCTAGGAGTAATAGTATCTATTAATTTATAGAAGAACTTCTTAATACCAAATCTATCTTTTCTAAATAGTCTTAAGAAAGTTTTCATTTGTTTTAATGATCTATAATACTTTTTACTCATATTCTTAAGATCAAAAGTAGTATAGAATGTATAATCTATAGTATTGTTTAAATCATTAGAAAACTTCTTAGTATTAAAACAATATTTAGTAATATTAAACTTATAAGGATTAATGTTTTCTCTTCTCTTGATTAAATCGTTATCTAAAAAAGCTTCCATAAAATGATGAATACCATTATATTTGTAAGTATTTTTATCTTTCTTATTAAACATTCCAGTTTTATATATTATATATGGATGAATATTAGAATCTAATACAAAATGAGATATAAATCCTACTATAAATGAATATGTATCAGTATCATCAATATTATTCTTTCTAACATATTCTAATAAATTTATAAAAAATTGATTAGTTTTATGAGTATGAAAGTAATATTGAAATTTTCTTAAATTATTATCAGACTTCAAAGATAATATATTATAAAACATAAAACTATCAGTACTATTCGCAAACATCTTAGTTCTACTTAAATCAAGTTTAGAAGTAATATTATCTGGTAATACCTCATATAAATCTTTCGCATAATATGAATGAGTTATAGTTGCAGGCATAAAATAACCTCCTTAGTAAACAGTAATTATATTATAACACTAATTATTACTTTTTTACACATATTGTGTTATAATTTATAATAGGTGAGATATATGATAGAGAAAAAATTTAAAACACTAGATGAACAAGTAGATATCTTAAAAAATAAGGGGTTAAAGATTAGTGATGCTAGATATACTAAAGAAGTATTATTGAGAGAAAACTACTTCTTTATAAATGGATATCGTCACCTATTTGTAAATAAAGATAGATTATTTAAACAAGGTACAACATTTGAAGAATTATATAGCTTATTTTTATTTGATAGATCCCTAAGAAATATCATATTTAAATATTTATTAGTAATAGAGAATAATTTAAAATCAATTTTCTCATATCAATTATCCAAAAAATATGGTTATAGAGAAAAAGATTATTTAAAAAACAATAACTTTACTACAGCCCCAGAAAAACAAGCTCAATTAAATGATTTATTAAGAAAAATGAAAAGACAAATTAGAGTAAATGGTTCACAACATACAGCAACACAACACTATGCATCTAATTATGGATATATTCCACTATGGATCTTAGTTAAAGTATTATCATTTGGAATTATAAGTGAATTATTCCAAGTGCTAAAACCTGAAGATCAAAAAGAAATTGCTGGTGTATTTGGAGTAGAAGTAGATACTTTAATAGTATATTTACCAATATTAGCTAACTATAGAAATTTATGTGCACATGAAGATATCTTATATGAAAATAGAACTCAAAAAGCTATAGATGATACTGTATATCATAAATTACTAAAGATAGAAAAAGAAGAAAACGAATATGTAAAAGGTAAATATGACTTATTTGCATTAATAATAATTATAAAACAATTATTAAAACAAGATGAATTTAAAAATATGTCATTAGAATTAGATAATATTATAGAAACATTAAACTATAATTTAAATACTATTAAGATAGACGACGTATTAAATAGAATGGGATTCCCTCTTAATTGGAAAGACCTTTCAAAGATTGAAAGGAGTGTAGATAAGAGTGAATAAAAAGAATATAATTCCATTAATTATTGTATTATTATTAGGAGCATGGGGAGTATACATCTCCACTAAACCAAGTCAAACAAGAGTCCAAATGTTTGAAAAAACATCTCTAAATAATTCAATAAATAATATATATGATGCCACTGTATATATAGAAAGCTATAATGGTAGCGCATCAAAAAATTATGGAACGGGATTTTTCTATAAGAAAGACAATAAATATGGATATATTATCACAAATAATCATATAATAGCCGATGGTGTTAAAACAGAAATTACCACAACAAATGATGAAACTGTAAAAGCAGAAGTTTTAGGAAATGATGAATACCTAGATCTAGCAGTACTAAGAGTAGATAAAAAATATGTTAAAAAAGTAGCTACTATAGGAAACAGTAAGAATGCATTAATAGGAGACTCAGTATTTATCGTAGGATCACCATTAGGATATAATTATCGTGGAACAGTTACTTCTGGAATAATCTCAGGAAAAGATAGATTAGTTAGGGTAGATACAAAAGATGATGAACTAATAATGAAAGTTATACAGACAGACGCAGCTATAAATGTAGGTAATAGCGGCGGACCACTTCTAAATATAAATGGAGAAGTAATTGGTATAGTTTCATTAAAACTATCAGATGAAAATATAGAAGCTATGGGATTTGCAATACCAATAGAATATGCCATGAATTATACAAAATTCTTAGAATCAGGTAAAAAAATAAAATTCCCAGAATTAGGAGTAAAAATAACTGATTCAAATGATACCGCAGAATTATTAAAAAATAATATAGATATTAATCAAGAAGAAGGAGTAATAGTATTAGATAATAAAAATAATCTTAAAAAAGGTGATTTAATAGTAGAAGTTAATAATAATAGAATCAAAGATATATTAACTTTAAACTGTGAACTATATCAGTATAAAACAAAAGACAAAGTAACTTTAACAATAATTAGAAATAATATAAAAAGACAAATAAAGGTAACTTTATCATAGGAGTATATATGGAAGATAAAATATTAGAATTAGAAGAAAGAATTGCTAAACTAGAGAAAAAAGAAAAAAGAAGAAAGATTTTTTCAATAGTAAAATTTGTATTATACGTAGTTCTAATCGCAGCATTCACATATGGAACTTATGTAGTATATAATAAAGTAATAGAAACAATAGAACCATATAAAGAGATATTAGATACATACAATGAAGCAGATAGTAAGATAAAAAGTATTACGGATTTATTTAAAAAATAATAAAAAAAGGATCATACAAAGAGTATGTTCCTTTTTGTAAAAGTAAAATAACTTGATTTTTATAGCTATTTATGTTAAAATACATATCAAATTTAAGGAGATGAAGTTTATGGTAAATCAAGAAAATCAAGAACCAATTTTATTAGATGAAGAAGGTTATCAAAAATTTTTAGATGAAATAGAAGCATTAAAGGCAAAATTAAAAGAAATAGATATGAAAAGAGGACAAGCTTGCTCAGATGCAGTAGGTGATAGTTGGCATGATAATTTTGCACACGATGAAGCTATGCGTGAAGAGAGATTCACAATGAATGACTTAAGAATCAAACAAGAACAATTAAAAAGAGTTAAGATTGTTAAAAAAACAGCAGATTCAAGTGATAAGGATTTAATAGAAATAGGAGATATCATAAAATTAGATATGATTGCCCAAACAGGAAAAGTAAAAGAACACATCGTAAAATTAGTAGCTAGTTTTGGTGTATCTACTGATAGCGTTGTACGTGAAGTAACATTAGATAGTCCATTAGGAAGTTCAATTTATCATAAGCATGTAGGAGATAAAGCTAGTTATTCTGTTAATGGAAAATCATTCACTATAAATATAAAAGCAAAAGTTAGTGATGATGAAAAAACTAGTGAAAGTGAACGTCCAAAAACAAAATAATATATAAGAGTATCACGGATACTCTTTTTTTAAAAAGAAGGTAAAAAATGAAAAAATTAAAATTATATTCAAATACAAAATTAATTTCAGACAAACTAATAGAACTAGAAAATAATCAAAAAACATATAATAGATTATTAGAAGGATTAATGTTATTAGGTGAATTTGAAGAAAAAACTGAGATAGAATCATATGAACAAGATGAGGACAAGATGCTAGTATATTGTTCAGATGCAAACGGAGATATACTGATGTTTTATCCATATTCAAATGATAAAAAAGATTATTTAAAAATAAAAAAAGTAACAAATGAAGGAGAAAAACAATATGATTTAGCTTTAGCTAAAAAATTTGAATTAACTCCTGAAAATATAGAATTAACACAAACACAAAAAGAATATGCTTTTAAGTTTGGTAGATTAATAACTGATGAAAAAACATTTTATACCATATTCTTAGGTTCAGATGTTGCATATAAAATAGAAATAGAAGAACCTAGTAAGACTATTAAAGGACAAGATATATTAGATGCACTTAATAGTTTAGAAACAGCCCCAAGCTTAATGGATTTTATTGAGACCATAAATAAACAAAAGATAAATTTTAAATCAGTAAAGACTGATGCCTATAAAGAATTTAAAAATGTAGGTTCATTCACAATAGGAACAAAGAAATTAGAAAAAGGTACACAAAAGAACTAGAATTATTCTAGTTTTTTTATTAATAAAATATGATAAAATAATATTGGAGTTGATCTGATATGAAAGAAATACTTTTAGATGAATCAGGCTATAAACAATTTATAGAAGAAATGGAAAAACTAAAAAGCAAAAGTGATTTAAGTGCCATATCAGGTAGCGAAGCCTATACCAATGCTGTAGGAGATGGATGGCACGATAATTTTGCTTTTGAAGAATCAATGCGTGAAAGTAGATTAATAGCTAAAAGAATTGATGATATGTATGATTTAAAAAAACATATAAAAGTAATCGAAGATAAAAACAAAAAAGATGATGTTGTTAATTTAAATGATAAAGTAGTAGTCGAAATAATATACTCTGATGATGATAAAGAAGAAGATACATTAATACTTACTGGTAAATTTATCCCAAGTACTCATGAAATCACAATAAATAGTCCTATTGGGAAAGCCATATATAAAGCAAAAATAGGTTCTACACAGAAATATAATGTAGGTGAAAAAGAAATACAGGTAAAAATAATTAAAAAACTAGTATAATCTAGTTTTTTTTATAGTAATATGTTAGTATATAAAATCAAGGAGAGATAATATGGAAAAAATAACTACAGAAGTGTTTTTAACTACGATGTTTGAATATGGCTTTGATGAGATAGATCCAATATTATTTACACTAACATTAGGAAGTATTGCGTGTAATGATATAGGTAGAAATTTTGAATTATCTTTTGACGAAACCCTATCTAATTCATTTAAATTTCATGTAACTAAGGTTAATGGTGTATATAAATTAAAAGATAAACAAGAAGATATGGAAAGATGGTATAGATATCATTCCAATAATACATTATATAAGTATTTAGATAATGTGGATTTCAAAGAAATAATAAAAAGAAAAATAAAAGCATTAAATATTAAAAAAACAGATATAATCAAAAATCCATTATTCAGTCAAAAAGAAATAAACATTATTCTTCTAGATAATGAAAAATTAAAAAGAGATATGGAAGAAAGACTAGAAAGACAAAGAAAAGATATAGAAGAAACAGAAAAGATGGCTACTAGTACTGATTATATTGAATGGCTTATAGAATTCGCTAAAAAGAATAATGGTGGTTTCTATATTGATAATTGGGATTATAAAAAAGATGAGCTAAGCCAAGAAGATAAAGAAGCTGTAGCCAAGATCCCATTATTCCTTGATTTAGTAGAAGAATATGTTGAACATCGCCAATGTAATGGTGGATATTTTTGTAAAATAAAACACAATGATGAAGCATTACATATCGGAGTAATGGAAGGACAAGGAACAGGAGATTACTTTGTAAACATTGTATCTAAAACAGATGGTATGGGTAATCCTAAATTTGGTTATGATATAGGATGCACAGATTATAAAGTTATTATGGATAAATATAAGAAATATCATAGTATAGATAATGCAAAGGAATATCAAAAGACAAATAATAAAGATAATTAAAACAAGAGAGATAAAAAATACTAAAAGAAAAACAAAAAATGGGATTAGTACTTGTTAAGTAGGTGAAGTAATGGAAATATTAATGAGTGGAGAAATTTATATAAAAAGAGGCTCAGAAGAATTTGCACTATCTAGCCAAGATATAGAACTATTTAGTAATTTGGATAAGATTAGTGAAGAAAAATTTAAAACTTTAAACAAAATGACTAATGGGGAAACAACTAGAGAAGAACTAAAAATGTTAAGTGAATTTTTTCAATCATTAAGTCAAAAAAAGCAAATAAAAAGTTATCTTGGGTGTGAACAATTTTGGTTATCTACTATTAATACGAATAGTATAAAAATGGCAGCCATTGTTTATCATGAATATTATGGAGGCAATGGAGAACTTTTTACTAGAAGATTTAATAATAAATCTGAAATAGATAAAGAATTCATAAAACTTACTACATTTTTAGACCAAGCAGAATATATAGGTAAATATTTTAAAAGAACATCTAAAGTAGAAGACTATGATGATAGTTATATGAGAAGAATCCCGTTAATTAAGAAAAAAAACCCATTAATTTTATATAGATTGGGAAATAGGTTATTAGGAATAGAAGATTACTCACCTGAATTAGGTGGTAGACAATTCTGCTTAATATCTCCAAGATATACAGAGGATGAAAATTATGAATTTTTTGGAAAAACCAATAAAGATTATCAAGATAAACCTAAAGTATATCAATCAATTTTAAAACAAACTTATGAATTTAAAACAAAAAAGAGAGATTAATCTCTTTTTTTGTGTCATTTTACCTATAATTAAATATTATATTATAGAGGTGAAATTATGATAGAAGGCATAATTGTAGATGCAGGTCATGGTGGAATTGATTCGGGTGCAGTAGGCAATAACTTATTAGAAAAAGATTTAAATTTACAGGCAGCACAATATATGTATAATAGATTAAAAGAATTAGGTATACCAGCTAAGATGACTAGGGATAATGATGAGTATTTGCCTAAAGATGAAAGAGTACGAAGAATAAAGAATTTATATAATAATAGTCCAAATACTATATTAGTATCTAACCACATAAATGCCGGTAATGGAGAAGGCGCAGAAGTAGTATATTCTCTAAAAAATAATTCTACTTTGGCAGATCTTGTATTAAATAATATAGGAGAACAAGGACAAATAAAAAGAAAAACATATCAAAGGAGATTACCAGAAAATCCTAATTTAGATTATTATTATATTTTAAGAGAAACTGGTAATACAGAACCTATATTAGTAGAATATGGTTTTATCGATAATAAAAATGATTCTTATAAACTAAAGAATAATTTAAATAATTATGTAGAAGGAGTAGTAAAAGCAATCACAGAATATATAGGATACCCTTATACTCCTCCATACAATAATGAAGTAAAAGATTATTATATAGTAGAAAAAGGAGATACTTTATATAGTATATCTAGAAGATATAATATACCTGTAGATGAGATAAAAAGAATAAATAATCTTACTAGTAATACTCTATCTATAGGACAAAAATTATATTTCACAGAAACTAATAAAAATATTTATATAGTTCAAAGCGGAGATACTTTATATAGTATATCTAGAAAATTTAATATACCTGTAGCAGAGTTAAAAGAATTAAATAATTTAATAACTAATGATATATATAAAGGACAGGAATTAATTATAGTAGAGAAACAAGAAGAACCAATTACTAATGATAGTTATGATGTATATGAAGTAGTAAAAGGAGATAGTCTATGGGCTATAGCCAATAGATATGGTATTAGAGTAAATGATTTAATAGAATTAAATAATCTAAATGATTTAACTATATCTATAGGACAAAAACTATTAGTGCCTAAAAAAAATATAGATGAAAATATCTATATTGTAGAAAAAGGAGATACTTTATGGAGTGTATCTAGAAAAAATAACATAACAGTACAAGAACTAAAAGAGTTAAATAATCTTACAAATAATACAATAAGTATAGGACAAGTTTTAAAGATAAAATAAAAAAGCACTAAGTGCTTTTATTTTGTTTTATTTCTAGCTTTGTATACTCCGAAACAGAATCCACCAAATACTAATAAGATAATTACTAAAGCTAATATATCAGAACCTGTAGAATCTTTATCTTTTTCTTTTTCAATACTTGGTAAAAGTTTCATAATATCATATCTATCTTTTACATCTTTTTCAAATTCAGATTTAATTCTTTCTATCATTTCTGGTTCATAACTTTCAGTAAATCCATTCCATGATTGATTACCAATAACAATATATGGAACTCCATTAGCTTCTTCTCCACGAGCTTTAGCTACTTTTTGCATTAATTCAGCATTTTCTTGATTATACCAAGTTTCATAATCAACTACTTCAAAGTAACTTCCATATTCTTCTTCAATAGTGTTAAACCATTCTTCTGCTTCTTGGCAATGTGGACATCCTTCCCCTCTAAAGAAATATATTTTTACTTCTTTTGATTCATTGCTAGTTGTTTCTTCTCCTTCAGCATAAACCGTAAAAGGAAGAACTAATGCAGCAATTAATAAAACTATAAGATACTTTAACTTTTTCATATTTTTCCTCCTAAGATAATAATAACACAAATAAAATAATTAAACAATTTTTTTATTAAAATCTGGAATAAAACTCTCGCTAGCAGCTTCTCCTTCTTGAACAAAGGCATTAGTAACACCTAATTTTAAAGCAAAATCTACTACAGAATCATATTCTTCATCAGTTAATTTTCTATTTAAATTATCATACTTACACTTATTAATAGGCGTGTATTGATTCATAATACTTATAAATATATCATTACCATAAGTTTTATATAAATATTCAATAATCTTCTTACTATCATCTATATGCCCCGGTAATATTAATACCCTAATTACTAAACCACTAGTTAATAGACCATTATCATCAAATTCACATTTACCAACTTGCCTATACATTTCATCTATTGCCATAGTAGCATTTTCAAAATAATTTGAACACAATGAATATTTTTCACCTAACTCATCATCATAATAACGTAAGTCAGCCAAGTATATATCTACTAAGTTCCTACAGGCTATTATAGTTCCTACATTTTCATAACTACTAGTATTATAAACGATAGGTATTTTTAATTCCTTTCCTTTAATTTTTCGTAATACACTAATAATATTAGGAACATAATGAGTAGGGGTAACTAAATTAATATTATTAGCCCCTTTACTTTGTAATTCTAACATTATTTCTCCAAGTCTCTTATTACTAATATATTTACCATATCCATCTATACTAATCTTCTTATTCTGACAATATAAACATCTAAGATTACAATTAGAAAAGAATATAGTCCCACTACCAGTTTCACCTGAGATAATAGGTTCTTCCCACATATGAAGAGAGTAATAAGCAACTCTTAATTTATTAGTAGCCCCACAAAAACCTTTTTCAAGATATCTATTTACTCCGCATTTTCTAGGACATAACATACAATTTTTTAATAAATCCATAATAATCCCTCAATGTTATTTTAACACAAATAAAAAAATAGCCGAAGCTATTTTAATAATAGATTTAAAATCATAGCTATTAGTATAAAAGTAGTAACCCCTAATAAAGCTAAAATAATATTGTATACACTAATAACACCAGATTGTTTTTGTCTATCATTTTTTACATATTGTTTTTGAAAACTGTCTTCTTTAGTGCTAACAATATCAACTTTGTCTTTACTAGAATCAGCAAACATAGTATTAAGTTCGGTATTAACACTATGATCTTCTTCTACAATTTGAACAGGTTCAATAACTTTATTTTGCATATCATCTATTACTATAGGCTCAACTGGTGTATATGTCGTAGTAACTACTGGTTTTATAATTTGAGAATTATTTGTTTGTATCTCAATAACTGGTTCTGTTGGTAATTCATCTTGCGGAGCATCTTTTATAGTTGATGTGTCATTATTATCAGGCACTTCATTTTTCACGTTTTCGGCCTCAGTCTCGGCTTCTTTCTTTTCTATGTAATTTTTTTGACGATCTTCTAATAACTTGCCAAAACTATCTGCTATTTGTTCATAAGAAGCGTCAGCATCCAAAAACATATCTAAAGCATATTGTTTAAATTGAGATTTAGGTTCAGGAAATAAATGAAGCATATTCTTCTTTTCTAAAATATCATAAAGTTTATCTACCCATGATTCTATATATTTTCTTCTAGCAGCTGGGCTATTTGCTATTTCATTTTCCATATCATCACATCCTAAAATAATTATACAGTTATTATTAAAAATTGACAATAAAATAAACTTAAATTAAAATTAAAATAGAAAGGAGAATTGAGATGAAAAAGTATATTGCTGAATTCTTAGGAACACTTATATTAGTATTATTTGGAACAGGTATCGCAGTTGTATCAGGAGGAGATCTAGTAGCTACATCTCTAGCATTTGGTTTAGCAATCGTTGCTTGTGCATATGTTATTGGTAATATTTCAGGATGCCATGTAAATCCTGCCGTATCATTAGCTATGTTAATTAATAAGAAACTATCAGTAAAAGACTTCATATGTTATGTAATATCACAAATACTAGGTGCTATTGCTGGTACTGCAATTTTATTCTTTATACTTTCAAATACAAATCTAGGAACTACTGCTTTAGGAGCTAACTTCTATGGAGAATTATCAGCTACAAATATTTCATTAGTAGCTGCAATAGTAACAGAAATAGTATTAACTTGTGTATTCATCTATACTATTTTAGGTGTTACAAATGATGAAAATAAATCTTCTGTAGCTGGTTTAGTAATCGGTTTAACTTTAACATTTGTACATTTAATTGGTATTCCTCTAACAGGAACATCAGTTAACCCAGCTAGAAGCTTAGCACCAGCTATATTCTTAGGTGGAGAAGCAATTAGACAAATTTGGGTATTTATCCTAGCACCTCTAGTAGGTGGAGCACTAGCTGCATTCTTATTTAAATACCTAAATACAACTAAAAAAAAATCTAAATAATATAAAAAAACACCTAAAAAGGTGTTTTTTAATTTTTACTTTGATATAATTAATTTAGGTGGGTGATGGTATGAGTCCTAAAAGACTGGAAGTTTTATTAAAACATATGTGCATAACTCTAAAAAACAAAGATATAATAGAAGATTTACCTAGTATTATAGATGATTTAGAGTATATCGTAAGAGTATATAAATTAAAAATAAAAAACTTAACAGAAGAACAAAAAATAGAGCATCTATATGAAATAGAAAAAAATAAAATGGAATTTTTGGCAGAACTAATAAAAAAATATATGGAATTAACTCTTAATACTAAATTATCATATCAAATAAGTGAAGAAGTATTACTTAAATTGGCAGTAGGTGGATATGATCCCCAAGAAGATAAAGTTATTATATCAGCAATTGGTTCAATACTAAGTTCAAATAATACTGCTGACTCAATTAAAACTATACTACATGAATTCCGTCATATGCATTTTTATCATTTCTTACATGAAAATAAAATAGAAGATATAATAAAGTATCCACCAAATTATATAATTATAGCAAAAGACTATATACCTATAGAATTACCTAAAACAAGGAACGAAAAAATTGAAGGTAAACCAAATTATTTTGAAAATTATAAAAATATTTATATGGAAGTAGATGCAAGTAATTATGCATTAGAAACTGTTAGAACATTCTTACTTGATTTATATGAAAGATATCCAAATAAGAATCCTCGTCTAGAAAGAAAAATTACGCAACTTCAAAATATCCTAATAGAAGAATCTAAAACAGTAGAAGAACATTATAAACAAGAAGGTAGAGCTGAAGAAAAATATATAAAAGAATTAACTGGTGAGAAACCAATAACATCAACAATATTAGTAGATGGAGAAAATAAAGATTTATTACTATTTGCCGATAAATATATTAAAGCAAATCCAATACTTAAAGATGCATATGGAATATTAAGTATTATAATGGATGACTATAGATTCAAAAGTTATCATGAATTAGTAATTGATAAATATAAAGCAATTAAAAACCATGGTAACAAGGATAAAATAAGTGTTATATATGATAATATTATTAATACAGATCCAATGGTTTTATTAACTAAATTAGTAGAAGAAAAAGATATAGAAGAAATAAAAAAATTTTTAAACAATCATCCTACTTTTTTAAATGAATATAAAGAAGAAATAGCTGAGTTAATAAATAATACAGTACCAGGTATTGAAATACTAAGTTTATTAAGCAAAGAAGAATGTGCTATAATGAGTAAAAAGAGAGGCTAATATGAAAAAGAAAATTTTTCTTTTGTATCTATAGAAAGACTTGATACTAATAAAGATATAATAGTAGCTAATATAGTCAATAAAGAATTACTTCTTTAACTCTATAGAAGTAAAATTTTTAGGATAAAATATGTAAAGTATAAAAAAAGATATCTAAAAAAGATATCTTTTTATTGTTATTTTAGTTATACTATATAGTAATAGGTGGGATATTATGAGTATAATAGAATCTTATCAAAAAGAAATAAATAAATATAAAGTAATGAGTGAAGTATGTATCAAATTATTAGAATTTAAAAATGAAAGAGATACAGAATTTCAAAGAGAAGAAATTAGAAGATTAAAAAATGAAATAGTTAATAATCATAATTATAATAGAGTAAGAAGAATAGATCAAAGAATAGATAAAGCACAAGAATTCCATAATGGTAGAAAAACATGGGATGAAGCATTAAATGAAATTGGTGTAGACCAAGCAGATAGTGAATATATAATATGTATTACAAGATTAAGAAATTTTGGACCTAAAAAGTATTTAAAAGAATGTTTAAGTAAAATAATATATTATGAAGATCTTATAAAGAAAGAAAGAAAAGCTCAAAGAGAACATTCTAAAAATCATGATAGAAATCCAAAATATAAAGGTGTAAGACCAGTAGTTATAAATAATATAGCTTATAGAAAACCCGAAACATTAGATGAAATAATAAAAAAACATATAATTGAAAAAAATGCTTTCATAGAAGATAGAGAAATATTGGATATTAAGGATCAATTTGGATTAAGTTTCAATAATTCAAAACAAGGTTATTTATCTGATGATACTATTGATAAACTATTCACACTAAGAATAGTTACTGAATTATTAAATAAACATGAAGACGTAGATGTATTAAGTATTATTAATGCTATGGATTCATTATTTGAATTAGCTATAACTGAAATGGATTATAGAAGAAATCAAGAATATGGTATAAGAAATAGTATAAACTATGAAATGGCTTTAAATGAAATAAAAGATACTAATAGGGATTATGTAGAAGAATATAATATCCTATATACAAAATTAATGAATTACTATAATAAATTATCTAAAGAAGAACATATTGAATTATCAGAAAGAATTAAAAATAGTAAACATATCCAAGACAATGGGAATTTACTAATGCCAGAAGCATTCAGACTAATAGTAAATGAAAAAGCTAAAGAAAAGATAAATAATTGGGAAGAATATACAAAAGGAAATACATATACAGCAATAGATGAAATATCTCATTATACTAAGTATATGAGTGCTGAAGAATTAGCTAATTATTATCGTTCTGTTGCTTCTGAAAGAAAAGACATTAATCGTAAAAATCTTCAAGAAATATTTGCTTGGTTAATAGAAGATAGAATGAGACCAGTAGATGATAAAATGTTAAAAGAAGAGCAAATAGAAGAAAAAAGGAAAAGATTAAAAGCTACTTGTAGAGATTATTTACATGAAGAACCATTATTTATGGATTCAACTAATATAATGGTAGAAGCTAATTATGCTAAAAAAAGAATTGAAACAAGAGAAACTATAGAACAAAGTGAAAAGAGATACTATAGAATGAGTAAGTACCAACAAACTATGGCATTTATGAATTTCAATAAACTAAGAAAATTAAATAGTAAAGAAATATTAAATGAAAATGAAATACAAATGGTTAAAGGGATGTTTTAATGGATAATTTAGATGAATATATAAAATATTTTAAAAGTTTATCTTTAAAAGAAAAACAATCAATTATATTAGATGAATTAAAAATGATTATGGGATTAACTAATCAAATGTGTAAGGAAATAGAAGCTAATAATGAAATATTATTAAATAAAGAATTAGCAGATGTTAATAATTCTAATTACACTGAAGATGATTTTTCAGAAGCAGTTATTACTTATATTTGCTCTATAAAAAATTCATTGTGTGATTTTAATGATAAACTAACAGAAATATCTGATAATATGGAATAAAAAAGAACTATAGTTCTTTTTTTATTTATTTGTTATAATACTAATAGGGTTGTGATAATATGATAGAAAATTTAAAGAAAAAAGAACTTATTACTTTTATATGTTTAGTAATAATAATATGTGGATTCATTGGCTGGGGAGTAGAAGTTATATTCTATTATATAGATAGTGGATTTAAAACTATTTATTGGAGAGGTGGAAACTTTCTTCCTTGGATTAATATATATGCTTGGGGAGCACTTTTAATGATAACTCTAGCTTATAAAAATAAAGAACACCCACTACATGTATTTTTAATAAGTATGGCTAGTGCTGGACTACTAGAATTACTCTCAGGCTACTTCTTATATGGAGTATTAGGATGGACTAAATCATGGGATTATTCTCAAGAAGTATTATCTGGATTTACTATTGGAGGCTATGTGTCACTAAGAAGCCTAGTGGGATTTGGTATAGGAGGGTTATTCTTAATTTATATATTAACTCCATTATTAATAAAATTAGTAACATCTAAACATAAAGATAAAATATTTATAATAAGTATAATATTAGTATCCATAATAATGATAGATGAATTATATAATTTAATATTTGCCTATATGATGCATACACCAAGAGCTAGAGATATCTATAGACCATTAGGCTTTAAATATCTGTACTTTAGTTAGGAGGAATTATGAAAGATCTAACAAAAAAACAAAAAATAACACTAATATGTTTATTAATAGTAGTAAGTGGAATAATAGGATGGTTATATGAATTTATATTCTATTATGCAAATAGTGGATTTAAAACATTCTACTGGAGAGGTGGAAACTTCTTGCCTTGGATTAATATTTATATGTTTGGTTCATTTATTATACTAGGAACTACATATAAAGTAAGAAAACATCCAATATTAGTATTTCTAATTAGTTTAATAGGAACAGGTATATTTGAATTTCTTTCAGGTTATATCCTATATGGAGTATTAGGTTGGACTAAGTGTTGGGATTATAATCAAGAAATACTTTCATGGGGTAATATTGGAGGATATGTTTGTTTAAGAAGTGTATTAATATTCGCATTCGCAGGAGTAGCTTTAGTATACTTCATAGAACCAACTCTAATAAAACTAGTAAAGAAATATCCTAAACTATATATAGTAAGTATAATATTAGCTAGTATATTCCTATTAGATGAAATATATAATCTAATTTTACATAGAATATTTAATCTACCAGATTCAATAGAACTATATAAGAAAATAGGATTTAAATATTTATTCTATAAATAAAAATATCCACAAATATTGTGGATATTTTATTTTATATAAAATTTTTAAATATATAAATTATTATAAACATAATAAATGGAATTATTATAAATATACTCATAAGTATATTTTTTAATTTAATTTTATTCTTAACTTTAGTATCACATAATCTACTAATAATAAACATCATTATATAATATGGAATAGTAAATAAAGAATAAATATAAATTATAGCTAATACCCATTCAATACCATCAGGAGCACTAAATAAAGTATATATAGTAAATCCTAAAGGTATAATAATAAAAAATATTAATAATCCTAAAATAATTTTACTTATCTTACTCATAAAACCACCTACTTATTTATCATATTACTTTCATAGAATAAAGGATATATCTCATAACCAGTTTCTCTTAAATAATTAATTACGTCAGGTAATATATTAGTAGTAATTGTATTATAGTCATGGAATAGTATAACTTCAATATTCTTATCTAAAGAACCTTTTAATAAACTCCATGCTTGATCTTCACTATATAGACCACCACCATCACCATCTTGGGCAGTCCAGTCAACCCAACCATAACCTTTAGATTTTAATGCTTCAATAATAGGACCCTTTAATCCTTTAGCAGTACTACTACCACCAGGGAAACGAACTATATTAGTAGTATAACCACCAGTCATATTCTTAACATGTTCTTGTTGTCTATCTATCGCATTCATAAAACTATCTACACTGTTATAAAGTCCATATCTAATCGCATGAGTATAAGTATGATTTGCTATTGTGTGACCACGTTTAACATATTCCTTATATAAATCAAAACAACGTACACTCTTATTATCATAACAGTATTCACCATTCATAGATATAGTGAAGAATGTTGCCTTAACATCTTTCTCATCAAGAATATTAAGAACTCTATAAGTATTATTATAAGGACCATCATCAAAAGTCATATAAGCAATTTTTCTATCACTC
>Ga0247608_10001867_pt1 | contig 27933 bp, 24 predicted proteins | sample 176DNAGHGlowgp2_FD_193490 | JGI IMG/M metagenome (GOLD analysis project Ga0247608, IMG submission 193490) | Sheep rumen microbial communities from Palmerston North, Manawatu-Wanganui, New Zealand - 1766 DNA GHGlow gp2 | ecosystem: Host-associated > Mammals > Digestive system > Stomach > Rumen ... | reverse complement strand
ACAGTTTGTGTGGCGGATGCTTGATCCAAAAGGGCTGATGTCAGGCCAATTACTCCCCATATTATAAGAAAAGTGCAACTGTCGGAGTTAATTACTCTCTAACAATTACACTTTCTATGGTACTAAAATGGATGTGTAAATATCACATAGTGTTCACGCCGAAATACAGGAGAAAGATAATCTTTAACCAGTATAAGGAAAGCATAGCAAAGATATTACGACAGCTGTGTCAGTACAAAGGGGTTGAGATTATAGAGGGGCATCTCATGCCCGACCACGTACATATGCTGGTGAGCATACCGCCGAAGTATTCGGTAGCACAGTTTATGGGATATCTGAAGGGAAAGAGTGCCCTGATGTTATTCGATAAGCATGCAAATCTGAAATATAAATTCGGCAACAGACACTTTTGGGCGGAAGGATACTACGTCAGTACAGTGGGATTGAATGAAGCCACAATAAAGAAATACATTCAGGATCAGGAAAAGCATGACATAGCAATGGATAAGCTGAGTGTAAAAGAATATGAAGACCCTTTTAAGGGTAGCCAGTGATACGAAAGCCCATTTATGGGCTGCTACGGGTCAAAGGCAATAAGGCTTGAACGTATGTGAAAGCCAGCGTCTTGAGGCGCTGGCCGGTAACAGAGGCTTATAGCCTCAGTGCAAACCACCCGTTTGACGGGTGGTTATGATTTGAACCAATGCTAATTTGATTTCATAGTATGGATAACCTGCCGCATTATTACTCTTGCTTGAAACAGCAGAACTTGAATTATATGAGTGCAAATTAACTGCATAGTATTTCTTTGATCTTACAGAATTGTTTTTGAAAACAAAGAATTTACCGGTATCATCCTCATCAGTTCTTACATATGAACCATAGCCCCTCTCAACTATTTTTTTGCACAGAGCTTCACAAATTGCATTTGCACGCTCGTAATCATATATGCGCACATCAGCGATTCCGGTTAATGATTCGCATTCTGTATTATCGGTGTAGTGGAGATAATAATTTTTGTTGCCATCCGTGAGTAATTCCATGCCTTTAAAATGAGAGTCGATTACTGAATCTACTTTGATTAAGGGAGTATTGTAGTACATACTGAAGTAATTCTGATGAAGTGTGCCAGCATGAGTATATTTTGAATAGTGACAAGTGTTTAGATAATCGGTAAAACTTTCATTGTCATCAGGAATATTAGTTACCAGGAACATCATTTCTTCGGCAATCTCATCAGAACTCATCTTACTTAAGTCATAGCCAGCAATGAAAGATAACTTAGGCAAATTAAAGATAATGATTATTCCACCAGTAATGATAAAAGCGATAGCTGCTAATAATAATTTGTTATTAAACATAATAGTGTCTCCTTGAATTAATGTGTCTAAATTCTACCCGTCCAAAAACAACACTTAGGAAAATCAATTTCCGAATTTTACATTTCCACAACAGCAAATTGTGTCGTATAAACTTCAGCGAATAACCTTAAATGTTATCGGAGATGGATTTGTTTCTAATGCGCGCAGGAGGGAGAGAAAAAACATAGTGGGCTGACAATTTTGTTTTCCATATAGATAATGGACTCTTTGTATACTTTTCAAAAAAGAGAGAAGGTATTTGGGATGAAGGATGAAAAAGGAAACAATGAAGTACCCGTTAGTCAGTCTGAGTCGATTAATCCGTGGGATGGAATACCAGTAGAGATGCGTATTCTTTGCCAACTTGAATATACGTACAATGACCGGGAAGGCATGTGTGTGGAGCCGATGCTTAATTTCCTTTTGGCTCATATGAATGACTGTGACGATCCTTCAAAAGGCGTGACACCATATGATGTAATATATTGGATAGATACGGGAATAGATTTCTGCCTATTTCCGGTATTCAGTTATGAATACTTCTGGTTAAAAAACCGTGATAAAATACTGTCACTGCTTAAACGGTCAGAAAGACTCATCATGAAATCTGATCCGCAGGTTCTCGAAAATAGCACAAAATTGAATGAAAACGAATTCTATAAACCTGCTTTAGCGGTTTTGTCTCAAAAGCTAGATGTTTATTTCGCAGTATGCTATGCATTCCGAAAGGAATGGGATTTGTTTGATGAAAAGTGTGAGGCCATATTTGAAGCAACTAAAAGGAATATAAAAGCATTATTATCACTTAAAGATTGCGTACGAATAATAAGCGATATCCACGGATTTGAATTCCGGTTTCCGTGCGAAGAACCTTGGGAGCCTTTGATGTGGATCTGTGATGAGTATATTTTTGATATAGATTTGATACATACTTTGATTCCGTATTGCGAATTATACGTTGATTATCTTCAGGAATTATCATCTGATAACGAATATGCTGTTGAGCAACTGAGAAATTATGCAGAATTATCGTTGAGATCTCTCTATGAGACGCTAGAACTGTTACTGGATGATGAGGACGATATCTAGTCAACTATCTATTTAATGAGATAATAGAAGAGATATTATTAGTAACGGAAAACATACCATTTTGTTAGAAATAGACTCTCTGCTGTTAGCAGAAACAGTGTGCCGCAGAGTTGAAATATGCGTTGCTATAAAAACAGGCTTATCGTCGTAACGATAAGCCTGTTGTCCTTTCAATATTTTTAAGCACTCCGATGGATATATCTTTGTCTTTGTGACAAGGAACAGTAACCACAAAGCAAGAATCTGGATTTCTAAATTGATGATGAGACCCGGTGCTTCTTACTTCAACCCATCTATTTTTCTTTAATGCCTTTACAACTTCGCGATATCTCATGGAATTATCTCCTTATGTATCTGTATTCAAATGGCTCAAAGTTACATGGTCAATGAATTCAACAGGTAAGTCATAAGACTTTTCGAGATAACCCTTCGCGACCTGCCCTCTCTATAAAGGGGCAAAATTTATGATCATCCGATAACATTTTCAATTAGGAGATGTATCTGAATATACAAAATTGTTTGGTTTATGAACCTCCAATAACTATTTTGTTTTGTCTAATACGATAAAACCAATTCGATGTTGCTAAAGTCGTATTTCATAAAGAAAGGATGAAAAAAGTATATCATAATTCTTATTGTGGGTTGACACGTATTCAATACGTGTGATAACATAACTTTAAAACAAAAGAGGTGATTAAAATGAAAGACAACTATACATATCCTGCTATATTTGATTATAGTGAGAAAGGCGTTATTAATATTTCTTTTCCTGATTTCCCTGAAGCTTATTCATGTGCCGAAAACGATCAAGAAGCAATAGAATACGCTCAGGATATTCTTGCCTTAACAATAAGAGATTATGAGGAGACGGGACGAGCTATACCACAGTCTTCATGTGATTATCAGGTAAACAAAAAACAAAAGCTTATTTATATAAATGTATGGATGCCATATCATAGATCTAAGATAAAGGAAGAATATGTTAAAAAGACATTAACTATTCCTCAGTGGTTAAATTTGCTTGCTTTACAGAATAACATTAATTTTTCTTCAGTTTTGGTTCAAGGTCTTAAGAAAGAACTTCATTTAGATGATTGATCGAAGATGCGATAAAATTTGCTGAATCAACAGAGATTAATAACGCCAAAGTAAACACGTATAATGATTAATTTCTAAGTTAAAGTAAGTCAACACAGCAATGGGAAAACCTTTTTTATGTTGCTTATTCATATTATTTCTCTGCTGATTCCGAAGATGAGTTTTCACTCTCCAATAAACTCCCCCAACTGATTCCCCGCAAAATGCCACGCACCGAACAAGCAAAGCTGGCGCGTCTTTTCAGCCAGAAGCTTGTTGTCATCATAGAGCTTCTGCGCTGCCAAACTTGCGCCGCCGGTAGCAACGGCCAGGCCGACTGTGCCGAATGTCTTGGTGAATTTGGTTGCGGCATCGTCAACGGGGGCAGGTTCGAAGAGCGAACCTACAGCTTCTTCGTAGCTGTCCAGGAACGCTTTATAGCGCGCGTTGTCCTTGATGTACATCGTGTCAGTCGTGATCAAGGCATAGCGCGAATTGAGGCCGTAGCAGATGCCCCAGCGCTCGTATTTGATGTCGATGAAGCAGCCGAGAGAAGTGGTGTCCTTGATGTCACCGATGAAGAGCATCTTGGTGTGGATGGGACCGGTCTTGCGTTTGACGTCCCAGGTCTTTTCTTCCCAGGCTTCGATCTCGTCTTCGGCAATGTTGCCGGAAGCGACGAGGATCTTAACTACGTCATCTAATGTCGGTTTATCTTTACATACAAGGATCAGTTTTGTGTCTGACATTTGGTACTCCTTTTTGGCGACGGCTTCGGTTTTAAGCGGGGCCGAAGTTACTTTCTATCGATCACGCAATGTCGTGGATTCTTGCGATAAGCGTCTGAACTTCCTTCTGGACCTTTTCGAGCTTGACGCACATCTCGGAGCGGTCGGCACGGGTGGTGCGGAGCTCGGCGATGTTGTCTTCGACGGATTTGACGGACTGCTCCATGGGGGAGACGACGCTCTGCTTGACGTAGTCGGCGGCGTAGTCTTCGAGGGCGTTGGCGGCCGTGTTGAACTCGGACCTTATGTTCTGGCGGTTGTTCTTCATGGCTTCGAGCTTTAATTGCTCGTCGTAGTCTTCCTTGAACTGGAGGACCAATTCCAGGCCGACGCCGACCATGCCGAAGATCGAAGAGGATCTGTTGGCGACTTTGGATGCGACCTGTCCTGCTTTTCCTGCCTTGCCGATGAGCTTGGTACCGGTGTTCATGGAGTGGAGCGACGTCCTAAGGAAGTTCTGCGTGTTGTCGGTGAGCCTTATTGCCTTGTAGGAAGAATCTGCAAGAGAGAGCATCTCGGGGATGCCTGACTTGACGAGAGTGCCGACCAGGATGTCACCCTTTTGCTCTAAGTCTGTAGCGGTGACGAAGACTTTCTTTACTGCGTCAGGGAGGTTGTCGTACTTGTCGACGAGTCTGATCTTGAGGTTCTGCGAGAACTCGGTGGATTCCATGTCCGTGAAGCTCTGGCCGAGCTCAAGGAAGCATGAATGGACGTGGTCGTCAGCATCGGTCCTGGTCTTCTCGATCAGGTCTTCAGCCATCTTGCCGTACTGCGCGATCTTCTCCTGGAGCTCTTCCATGGGAAGCCCTGTATCGACAAGCGCTGCGGCGTCGAGGCCGTATTCTCTTATCTTTGCGGCAGAATCGGAGAAGATGTCCGTAACTTCTCTTTGCATGCGCGTTCTGGTGTCGATCAGCATGTGGCGCTGCTGCTTTAAGTTCTCTTCGAGCGCATCGATGTCGGCATCTTCGGAACCCGGTGTGAGATCGGAGATCGCCTTGTCGAGCTCGTTGTCAAGCACATAGAGGTCGGTCGTGAGCTTCGAAGTAAGAGTCTTCTCTGCGACGTAAGCGTTCAGCGTCTCGATGAATTCAGCGTAACCGGAACGTGCGAGGAGTTCGTCAGCAAGCTCAGGATCTTCAGCGCGCTCTTCGACGCTGTCGAGATACGACTGTGCGTCGAGGAAGCTTAAATGGAGCTGCTCGGGTGTGTAGGGCGCGAGGACCGTGCGCAGATCTTCTCTGATTATGTTCTGCTGCTCTTCGGTGTTGCCCTTGGCGGCGCGTTCCATCTTGTTGACGACGAGTATCATCTCGCCGGCCTTGTCCTTATCGATCGCAAGGCGCCTGAAGTGGTCGGCCATGTATGAATCGAACAGTTCGTTCGTGATCACGAAAACAAGTATATCCGCGGCCGCGATAGCCTTATAGGATATCTCGTCGTGGTCGGGGCGCAGGGAAGTGTGGACGCCGGGAGTGTCAACGATCTCAAGACCGTTCCATTCGTAGGTGTGGGTCTCCTGGGTCGTGATTTTCGCGCCCGTGGCGATCGTATCGTCGCCCGTCAGCATCTTGATAATTGAGGATTTTCCCGCAGAATACTGGCCTGCGAAAACGATTTTGACTTTATCTGACTTTCCTTCGGCCTCATTAAGACCGACGCCTGCGTCTGAAAGCGCGCGGAGAGCCTTCTCTTTCAAAGCTTCCTTGGAGCGGGACAACTCAGCGATCTGGAACATAACTATCCTCCTATTCTGTAAGGCACGAACTGCTCTAGGAGCCTCAGCCTGTTAAGTAACCTGATGTCTTCTTTATCCGTCCTGATGAGGACCTGGCCTGATTCATTGTCGCACTCAATGTTCTCCTGCGCCACGATGCCGCCCAGGATATCCGATACATATTGAGGCTTGTCTTCGTTCGTCGTGACGACGGAGACGTCCTCTGCGAGGAGATCTGACAGATGCTTCGTGAACTCTGCCTGCGTCGCATCTGCAGTCTTCGAAGAGAGCAGGATGCATACGCCCGGGATCCTTGCGATGGTATCGATATTGCCCATGCAGGCATCAGCTTCATCCGCGCCCATGACCGCCGACGCAATCTTGGAAGTGAAGGTCACGTTGAGCTGGCGGAGCTCAGTCCTTAATGAACCGGCGAGATCGTTCTGCGTTTCCGCAAGGGACTCAATGACATTCTCTATCTTGGTGAGCTCATCCAGGACCAGGTCGATCTTGCCCTTGATGAGCCTGTTTAAGTTCTTCTCAAGCTGCGTCCAGATGCTGTCGCATGTGGCGTTGACGGATTCGGTGAGCTCCTTCTCGAGCTTCGCTCTGGCCTTTGCGAGCTTGTCGCCCGTCGATTCGAGGAAGAGAAGACCGATGCCGCCCGCAAGGCCTATTGCCGCAGCGACCCAGCCGACCGGACCTGCAGCGATCTCAAGGCCTGACAACGTAAGGATCGCGGCAGCTACTGTACCGCCGCCGCCCAGAAGAAGGCTCGTCCAGCCGACGATCCTCTTGGCGTCGATCAGGGCAGGGGTGAGGAACGTTCTCTGAACGGAATCGATCGACACGTACCTGAGCTCGCTCTCCATCTCTCGGATGGTCTCTTCGATGATGCCGTCAACTTCGGCCTCCATGTCGTCTAAAAGCTCCTTGCATCTGCCTTCGATGTTCTTGCTCTCGATTATCTCTCCCCACGCGATGTCCGCCATCTTGTCGTTATAGTGTTCTTCCGCGAAAACGGCGATGTCGGACCTGAGCTCGGATTTGAGACGCATCATGAAGGACTCGATGCGCTTGTTGCCGTCCTTAACAAAGACCGCTTTGCGCTTCTCCAACGCGCGCTTCTTATCCGACACGACCTTGCCCTGCGACTCGTTCATGCGGCTCTGGAGATCGAGCTCGGAGAGGGCTTCGATCATGGGATTTGCAATGATGTCTGCGAAGGTCTTGACTCTTATGTACTTGCCTCTGACCCGGACCTCTTCGCAGATCAGGGATTTTAGGTCATCGATGCGGCTGATCCTGGTCCAGAAGTCTTCCTGTTCAGTGTCGCCCGCCTTGGCGCTCTTAACGGCTTCATAAGCTGCTTTCAGGTGCGTAGCAACGAATGGAACATTGTTCCAATCCTGCCCGAAAGGCTCAGCGAACCTGCAAAACTGCTTCCTGATCTCTTCTATGCGCTCATCGTCAAAAGCACGGTTCATGTCGCGCTCGATGAGCTTCATGCTCTTGCCGGAATCTACCGACACCTTAACATTCATTATGATTATCACGGGCTTGCCCAGATCCTTGACCTGCCTGAAGCAATCGGCCTCCACCGCCTGCGGCGCATCGTCCGTCAAAAGGAACACGATGAGGTCCGCGGTCTTTGCAGCATCAAAGGCCAGTCTTGTGTCTTCCTCGCCCTCAAATGCGCCAATACCCGGTACATCCGTCACCGCGAGCCCGTTCCACTCGTATCTCCTGATATCTCTGGTGGTACGCTGCGCGCCCATTCCGATCGCTGATCCGTCGCCCTCAGTCAGGACCTCCATCAGCGTCGATTTGCCCGCCATGGTGCGCCCGAAAAGCGTGACCGAGAACTTCTCCAGGTCCTCTTTCAAAGCGTTCAAGTCCTCTGTAAATGAAATGCGCAGGGAGTCCACGGACTGTTGTATGTCAGAAAGCTGCCCCTCAAGAGCCTCGCCCAGGCCGATTACCTCGCAAGGCGAAGCCTTATATTCGATCGCAGTCTCCCTTATATTGTCCTCAGCAGATTCCAGGATCTTATCCAGCACGGCACGCTCATCCGCCGCGAGCTCATACCCGCTCTTCGCCGCCTCATAGCATTCGGATAATGCTTTGGTAAGATCAGTCTCCGCCATGAACGATACCCCTGTGGACTAAACCTATTAATAATTAAAACATTTTGACAAAGTAATTATATCATTTTAATAAGTGATAATATGAAATATAAGTGATATGGATTTGATTAATGTTTTTAATGGAATAATCAAAGAAAGATATATTTATGACCAAGATAAATGAACAGGAATTGCCAAGTAACGTAAGTGATCTTTTGAAGTGGAAAAACACTAGATTAAAGAGGGAAGCGAATGAAAAAAGTTGGCCAGATAGTGTTGAAAAAAAGAATATAAGCAAGATTAGTTTGCTTTGGGATAAGACTGAAGACCTTCATTTGACAGATACGCTTTACTCATTCTTGTCAATATATGCAATAGGCGTTTGGATCTATAATCAAGAAAAGTGTTTAGCAATCAAACCCAATATGAAAAAGATTTATATTGAAATTCCTAGAGCGAGTGCTGATAAGAAGGGAAAAGGATCGACAAGTAAAAGCAGAGTTTTGTGTTCAAAACAACTATTATTGGATCTTCAAAATTCGGAAGGAAAATCCAAAGAATATAAAATTGAAGTTGATGAATTAAATGAAAAGATTCAGCCATTTATTGATGTGTATTTTGATTTAGGAAATACAACTCCGATTTGGCCTGGCGGGAATGGTAATAGAGGAAATCAGAATCTTGGATATATGGATATGCCAGAATTGTATTTTCATGAGTATAAAAGTTGGTATGAGATACTTTGCAAATCTTTTCCACAAGCTCATTTAGAAGTACTGTCTGTAGATGAACCTAAATATACGAGTCTTTATAGTTTTTTAAGTAGCGTTAAGACGGTGGATGATTATCTTAATTTCATAGAATATATTGTTGGAGTAATTAATGTTCGTAGTTCTAAAATGGAAGAAGAATTAAAAAGACGTATGTAGTCGCTTTGTTGCGGTATGCATATAGACTGAACATTAAAGGTTTTTGACCGCGTTAAGGTCAAACGGACAGGCGGCACGTTGAAGCAAGCGAAAGGAACACACGCTCCGAATTTTGCTGATACAATAAAGGCATAACAAATTGACATAGGTGTCATAGTTATTACCTTTTATTATTTGCTTACCTAGAGATGACCTGGCCGAGAAGCCGGGTTGTTTCTTGGGTTATCTTATTAAGGGACTGCAACATGTGAATAATGCCATTATCACTAAATTCATAGTATATTTATAAAAACAAGACTAATGGGTAATATCGTAAGGACTGGAGGATAGTATTCAATATGGCAGTGACAAATGGAGATATAGGTGTATTCCACTGTGGGGAATTAGCAACGCGCAAAGGATGGTATTTTCGGGATCAGCCAAAATCTGATATTGGTATAGATGCACATATGGAACTAGTAGAAGATTCAGGCCGAACAAAGAACCTTGTTGCTTTGCAAATAAAGACGGGTCCAAGTTGGTTCGAAAATAAGAAAAATGATTGTTATATATTTCGAGATATAAATGAAAGACAATACAATTATTGGACACACAACTCTTTGCCATGTATTTTGGTTATGTATAATCCTGATGATGACACATGCATTTGGCAAGAATTAAATAAAAAAACAATAGAAAAAACTAGAAATGGTGAGGGAAAGGGTTATTTTGTTCGGGTACCGATATCACAAGTGTTTTTAGATGATATATCAAATAGCAGGTTGAAAGAGTATTCTAATCTTCCAGAATATATTATTAATTATAACTTTTTGTTGTCACAAAAATTGTTTATGCAGATAATAAAATCAGGTGGTTCAGTTAAACTGCATTCTAAGGAATGGGTAAACAAGTGTAGTGGAAAGGGAAATATAGAATTAATTGTTGATGATGGTAACGGACCACATACATATTCATATCCATATTGGTTTCCCTATACAATGTATACGGATGTTTTTCCAAGATTGTTTCCGTGGGCTAATTTTACTGCTGATGCTGATTTCTACTATGAAGAAGATCAGGAGCAGTGGAAGAAATTGCATTGCTATTATGATCCTGAGGAAAACAAATATATCAGAGTAGGTGATTCATTTTCAGAATTCCGAAGTAAACTAGATCCGATGCGTTGCATAGATTACTCTGGAGAGTTAGCAGAGTACATGCTAATACTTAGCTTAAATGACTTGGGTGAAGCGTTTTTGCTTTTGGATGAATATGCGTCTAAAGAACGGCCGTATTCCGATGCTAAACCAAAGGAGGTTTAAGTAAATGAAAGAAATAAGGCTTAATGATTATTCAATTCCTAAAAAGACAAATGGGTATCGATTAGATCCGAAGGAAAAGTATGTAATTGATCTTAAACAAGAGATAGATTTTCAGATTGCAGTTGTCAAATCATATCAAGAATTTGGTTATCCACCTGCTATAAAAAACTATCATGCTTGGTTGTATGAGAATGGTTTTTCACAGGAAGCGCCCTGTCCGACAAATGATGTAGTAGCACCTTATTATGGGGAAAAGCCATTATGGATTACTCCCTATTCACAAGGTATTGCTGTTAAAGTAAAAGATGATGATGATTTCTACATAGTTATGGAATGTAGTGAAAAGAATAAGGGGTATAAATCCACACAGATTATTGTTACTCTTTTGGGCTGTAACGATTCATAACCTCTGTACCAGACGAGTGATTAAATTAATGAAGAAATGGCTTTTTCCAAGCGTAATTAAGCAATTAAGCAAGGGAATGTTCCCGTTCTGTCCCATTTTTGGCACTATCAATATGATAAATTACAAGCATCTATAAAGGCGGTTCGTGATTTCAGACAATTATGGTGCGATTATATGTTTGTTCACAGTAAGAAAACACTTTAGAAATTTGTGGTCGGTATTATTAGTAGTATAAGGGTGTGGTATAAATACTTTCGTTGTGTGAGCGGATGCTTATTTCGTGCTTAGTAACGACGGTGTTATTCACCTCCCAATGAATTTTATTTATTATCATTGAAGCCTTTATTTGGGTTTTAGGAGGAAATAGAATGAAGTCATCATTTAAAAAGCTGGTTGCTATAAGTCTTCTGTTTTCAATGGCATTGTCGATGGCTGGATGTAGCGGGAAAGACAACAGTGATAACACTGAAGTATCAGAAAGCACGTCCGTATCTACTTCAGAAGTTCAAACTTCTGAAACCGAACCGTCAATTATTGAGACTGAAATAACAACTTCTGAGACGACTTTAGAGGATATTTCTGCTGATATTTCGGAAGAAACAGTCGAGACAACAACTACCACAACCGAATCTGCCGTTACTACTGCACCTTATAAGGTTCAAGATGATAACCTGGATGATACGCAGAGAAATTCCATTAACATGTTAAACTACATGTCCATGCTTGCCCAGGAAGTTACTGTGGACAGAAAAGACCAACTTGCATTAGAGTCTGTATATAATTCCTTTGATAATCTTTACCCGAACTCTGTCGATAGGAATACTCAGGCTCAGATTACGAGCCTAATGGATACTATCCAAGAGTATCGTATGGTTTCTGTGAAGAGGGAACGTCTACAGTATATTTATGAGCAGAATCAAGCACTAGCATACAGAAAAGCTATACCTAATCCTATGGGACTTCTTAGTGCTGTTCAATCAAAGAACAAATATCAAATTATAGCAGCGGCTATATATATGACAGCAGATTCCGCAACTAGTTATTTTAATGCCAGATCTCAAACGGATCTTGAATTTATTAAGGACGGTTGGGAATTGGATGATGAAGAGTCTGCAGAATTACATAACAGTACAAAAAACGCATTGAACTATATGATCGATATGGTGCGAGCTTATGGTATTCCTGGCGATTACGCTTTAAGCAGAGGAGCTATAGAAGACTTTGTAACTTGGTCAACCAAGCCGGATTCTCAGCTTGAAAGAAAAATTTCGTGGTTTGAGGACAATCAGCGCACATATTCAGCTTTTGGTCCTTATTGGTTGGAATTGGCTCAAGACTATTATAAAGTTGGGAATCACAAAAAGTGTCTGGATGCTGTGCATCAATATGAAGCAATCAAAACTCGCATCTTCCGTAAAGATAAGGATTACGCAAATATCCTGCCAGCGGCTATTGTTTCTGCTAAAGAAACAATGAGCGACAAAGAATACGCCAAGCTTGCAAGCAAATATTGTGAAATTATTCATGAGAATACACAGGATAAGGATTGGGCTCTCAGATATTTTTGTGTGTTGATTTATATGGATCTTTACTCAATTACTAAGGATAAGTCGTATATTGATGCGGCATACAATAATGCTCGTGAAAATGTTAACTATCTTGTTGATGAACAGAAGAAGCTTAATAATGTATATCTTTCTGATGTACAAGAGGTAAAGGCGCAGAAGGGTGCTACTAAGCGAGTTCGAAAAGAGATTAAACAGTATAACAAATCTATGAAGGCTGAAAGAAAAATAGCACTTCCGCCTGTAAGTGAAGCGCTTTATCTAAATGTTGAAATCCTTTTTGGTTTGGCCAAAGAAAAGAACATTAGCTCTTTCGATAAGCAGAGAATAGATAGTATTCTTCATGAAAATGGCGAGAGCATCTTCCTGACAAAGGCTCTGGATGACAGATTTTGGTTCAATAAGACTTCTCAAAGTCTTAAAGCAGATGATATCTCAATTGAGTTTGATGGTGCTAAACTTGTCATTCCGGCTTCCTGCATTACAGATCGCTCTAAAATAAGTGTTATCGTATCAGGTGCTAATGGAACAAAGACATTTGAAAATTGGGAAGTAACTGGAGTTAAGCGCCCCAAGAATTCAAAGAATTGTTCTGAGTATATGGTAACGATAAAAATCAAAGAAGCTGATAAATACAAATATCAGGCCGGAGAAAACATAACGATAAGAGTTATCCCTGTTGAAGATAATCAGAATGAGTATTTAGATTTCAAATACAATGTAGTCGAAAATAACGTAGCATTTGTTAAGGGCATCAAGTTTGAAAGGGTAACAAAATGACAAAACGTCTGTCAGCATTATTAATGGTAATAGTGCTGCTGTTCTCCCTTGGTAGCACCTCTTATGCATGTGACGAAAATCAATCAAATGATTATGTCACGCAGATATTGTTCGGTGATCGTGCGGTTGCCAGGGCATCAGATGATAAGACGAGGATGCTCATGGCTGCTTTGTATTTGTGTAGTGAGCAGGCAGACAATCAAGGGCAGGATAAGGTTGATTACTTAAAGCAGAAAAAGGTGGCGGGAGTACCTGCGCTGAAAGATGTGAATATTAAAAGCTCTGAGCTTTTCGTATGTTCACACCTTTATTGGGAGTATGAATATCCTGCTTCGAAGAAAATACGTGCAAACAGGAAGAAAGTACTTCGTAACACTGTAAATAAAATATTTGATTTTGGCTTTGTTAACAATATATTCGGTAGCAGCAAAGGGAAATGCGACAGTTTCGCCGCATTCCTGTATTATTCTCATATCTTGGCAGATTATCTTGAGGATATTCCTGAAGACACTGAAGTAATTGTAAATGGAAATTATACTCCAGTATTCACAGATAAAGACTATATAATATTAAATAATGATGTTCCGAAGTTTACAAACGAAGAAATAGCAAGAGCAAAGACAACGTCATTTATTGAGTACAGTAGTTTAGATCAGGATCCACAGAATCGAGCCGGAGTAGTAATGGCAAGCATAGGACCTGATACTTTAGCTTTTGTTGGTGGACGCAATATGCCTATCGAAAAACCAACAGGTTGGAGTTCTAATACATACCCGGGAGTTGTTAATTCTACCCCTCCGTACCTATTTAATAAATGTCATTTATTAGCTCATTCATTGGGGGGAAAAGATAAATTGTATAATTTAGTTACTGGAACCCGCTATATGAATGAGAAAATGGACCATGAAGTAGAGAGTAAAGTAAAGAAATATATTGAAGATACTCAAAATAAAGTGTTGTACAGAGCAACACCGATTTATAAAGGCAGCAACGAACTGTGTTCTGGAATTCTGTTGGAAGCATATTCACTCGACGATAATGGAGCAAGTTTGCATTTTAATAGATTTTTTTATAATGTACAGCCAAATATAGTAATCGACTATTCTACAGGGGATAACTATTATTTTGATGAAAGTAAAATCATTCCTTTTGCTGTTCTAAATCCGAGTGATAATAATCGAGACTTCATTTCTGAAATGGAGAAACACCTTGAGGTCTTGTTTGAGGAACAGAAGAAAACAGGTACTTACATTTCTATGAAGAATGAACTTAATGCTATTGCTTATGAAGCAAGAGCTACACTGAATTCAGGGAAAAGTGATATCGAAACACAAAAAACACTGAATAAATGTCAAAGGGAATACTATTCTGTGCTAAGGAATTACATCCCAAAGTTACTTGAGAGAGAAGAATTTTTTAATAAGACTTTTATATAGTTTTTACAATAGTAATTCATTATTAATCCGTTTTTATCCACATAGCAGGGCGGACACCATGGTCGATATCTACACTAAGACCAAGAGTGCTCATGGATCCATCATTGCTAACATCTGCGGCACGGCTAGGTTTGCTCCCAGGAGAACGCAACCACCACCAAGAACCACACGATAAAGATTCTGCATTATCATAGAATTTCATTACCTCGTTTATGCTCAACAGAAATACTTTATCGGTAGAAGACATACCACTTGATACTCGATAATCGGGATTATAATCTACATCTAAATCACAGGGGATTATTCTCTTGGCCTCTGAAGGAGTAAAATACTCATCAACAAAATCATTATTAAGCCATTGCCTTAATGTGCAGTCATGCCATGTTATGTCACCACCATACTGATGATACGGCATATCACAAATAACATCATTGCAAAAAATCAGCGCTTGATGATCTTCATTAACAAACAAGGCTTTCCACCAAATTCTATCCCCATCATCATTCGTACCAAAACGCAACTCATCACCGGTCTGAAGATTCTCGGGAATGTCCATTTTTGATGCAGCTAAATATCCATTCAGTTCATTAATTAATGCATCATCTCCATACTGAACAGCTTTTATAAAGAACGGATTCTCATCTAAATTGCCTCGATATAGTTCTATATCGCTTCTTTCACTGCATCTAAGGTCCGCCATAAGCATATATACGTATGTATTTGCATTTGTTGAATCAATGCTTAACAAAGAGTTGCACAGTGACATTGCTCCTTCATAATCGCCACGTTTGAGCATAATCTCGACTATATATCTATTTAATTCAGTTTTTAATTCATTGTTGCCGTATTGTTGAGCCTTAATGTAATATTGGTTTCTATCAAAAGGAAAATGCTGATGTGCAAGATCACATCTCTTTCTGCAACCAAGATTTGCCATGAGCATATACAAGTATACTTCTCCATTTGTAGGATCAGAATCAAGAATGGTATCACATTTATTCAAAGCATTTTTGAAGTCACCATCTAAAAGCATTATTTCTACTCTTTTCAAGAGACTTTCAGTATTAGAACCATTAACATTAATTGTGGCATTATTTACTTGAACGTTTCCCCGTATGCTTAGGTTGTTGATTGCTTCTTGAACAAGACATTCTGTACCGCATGCTTCACAACGTGCAGTTTTACTTGAGGAATCAACTTTCATATGTGCATTGCAATTTGGGCACATAGCTGGTACAAATGTGTGATGGTCATTGATTTTAATGGGGTCAGAACTATGATTTGCTGGCGATACAGAACCTTGCGGCGTTCCACACGTCATGCAAAATTTGGCGCCATCCGGCAATTGCTGCCCACAATTCATACAAAACATAAAAACACCTCAACTATTAATCAGTTCTTTTTATATGTGCAATTAGATTAACCAAAAAAACAATAAACAAAAATAGCGAAATAATACACACCATTAAGCAACCACTCCACAATTCAGTATACGAACGCCAAGCAAGATAAAATACTAAGGAGACAACCCCAAATCCGATTGAAAAGAATGCTGTAGAGAAAGTCGCTTTAAACAATCGCTTTTTTCTATATTCTCTTGAACTCATGTTTATCCTCACAATTCCCTTCTGTAGATAGCAATTTATTTATAATTGTATTCTGATTCCGCCCAGCTGCCGTTATTATATGAACGCTTTATTTCGCATCCTTTTTCATCATATTCATATTTGATCCAATCTGTAACTTTACCATTATTATCATATTTTGTTTCTTTAAGTAATTTGTTTTCTGAGTCATATTCATATTCATAATAATACTCAAGCTTACTTTCTTTTTCATAATACAAAGCTTTAATCATATTCCCAGATTTATCGTACTCATATTTATGCATGCTTTTGATGCTTGAATTTAACTCATATGCCGTTTCTTTAATCAGGTTTCCTGAATCATCATATTCATATTCTTCCCAACCAGAACCACCATACTTGCCGTCACTTTTCCTTTTTATTAGTCTATCGTTCTCATCATATTCCAAAGAATAGCTACCGTAGTTATATTTATTTCTTCCCGAAGAATAGTACGATTCCCATTCTATTACATTGCCTTTATCGTCATACTTATATGTCTTCCACCAAGAATCAGAACTACTAGTCCCGTTGTATGTGATTTTTGTTACTCTACGCCATGAATCATATTCATATTCGGTACTTGAAATATTAATACCATACTCATTTCTGACACAGTATCTCTTTATATTCCCCATAGCATCATACTCGTAATACATTACTGAGCTTGATCCATCTTTATTATGATAAGTAGTAGTTTTTGACGAAAGAACTTTTACAGAAGAGGGTTTGGTAGTATCTGAAGAAGTTGTTTCAGAGGTAGATGTTGTGTTATTAACTTTTGGTATTGATGTAGGCTTGGTTGAAGTCGTTTCTGTAGGTTTTGGGGTAATTGTAGAAGCGACAGTTGGAGTAGAGACTTTCTGTGTCCCTGAGTTCTCAACAATGATATATACAGATTTATATGCTCTGCCATAGCTTGCAGACTTGGCAACCCAACTCTTTTTTTCTGATTCACTCATTGATGATACTTCTATCAAATGAAGAGATGAATCTTCGAATTTAAGGTTATACCATGCTCCCTCTGCGATTTTTTGACATTCATAAATGTTCTTGCCTATGAATATTGGATCAAAATAATCACTTCCATTTATACAGTTCAACTGAATAAATTCATTTTTATCTATATGCGAACCAGGTGCTACATTCTGAGTTGATACAATCCAATTTGCTTTTTCCCAGATGTCACTATAAGGCTCTTCTCTAATGTTTGTAAAACCAATAGCGTTTAGTTTTTCTAGAGCATCAGTTAATGGAATGCCAGTTACATCAACAACCTCAAGTTCAGAGCCGTCGATGTTATCTACCATTTTCTCGTCTTTGATCTTAATTGATAAGCTTTCATGTGATAATACGCAAGAATAAGTCATATCATTTGATACTGTTATCTTTTTTGTTGCCTTAGGACTTGATTTTCCAGACTTGCAGAATAATAATTCATGTTCACCTTTTTCAACCTCTACAAGATATGTGAATTCCTTTCCGTCAGATACAGAACCCAATTCTTTCCCATCAAGCGAAATCGTAATATCGTATGTACTCAGAATGAGGTTGTTTTTCGAAGTGATATCAAGATAGAGATTATATTTGTTATCAATTATGCCTCTAGAACTACTTGATTCAGAGTTTTTAGCTAATACTCCTAAGGAAATAAACATCATTGCAGTAACAAATATACCAAGAAGGATAAATAGAACCGTGTTGTTATTTGAGCTAGAGGATGTTGTGGTTGTTCTTGCCGGAGAGGATTGCGTATTATTTGCGTTGGTTTTAGTTTGCGAATTATCAATTAAAGCAGTGGGCGGATCTACAGTAATTTGAGCTTTTCCATTAAACGATGCCTTTATTCTTACTGGCGTATTATCAGTTGGAATAACTATATCTTTGTTATGGTTAATCTTTCCGATTTTAAGTACAATAGTTTGTTTCCCAGGATTCAGATGATATGACAAGGTTTGCCCATTAACATATGAAGCCTTTTCGCCAGTTGATACTATTCTAGTTACCATTCCGACGGCGGAGTTATTTGTAGTATAAGTGATAAATATATTTGGCTGACTGACCTGATTCTGTGGCTTTGCAACTGCATTTGTAACTCTGCCACCACAATATGGGCAAAATACAGTTTCCCTTGAATTATCGAATTGCATCTCAGCTTTGCAATACGGACACTTAACATCAACTAACATATAGATACCTCCTGAAAGGTATTAATCATCGGTTTTAATTTACCTAGCTAGATAACAAGGTGGTTTATCAATGGTAATTTGTGCTCTTCCGTTATAAGAGGCATAGATTCTTACTGGAGTATTATTTGATGGAATAACTATTTCTCTACTGTAATTCTTTTTCCCTATTTTAAGGATAATGGTTTGAGGACCCTGTGCCAAGCGAAAAGGCAAGGTTTGTCCGTTCACATAAGTGTGTTTGGCTCCAGTTGAAACAATTCTGGTTACCATGAAAACATTTGGATTTATGGATGCATACGATATATAAAGATTGGGAGCGTTAGAATTGCGTTGTGTATTATTGTAAATGTTTCCGTCTTTTGGTTCAGATATATTTACAACTTTGCCGCCACAATAAGTACAAAAAGCAAAGCTGGTGGAATTTTTAAACTGGTTGAAAGTCGCTCCACAACTGGTGCATTTGGAATATACGTTGATTCTTTGAGGAGAATTATCGGTATTTAGAATGACTTCATATCCACAATGCTCACAGGTAGCTTTATATCCATAAGAATCTGGGCTCATAGCAGCTCCGCAATTCGGACATGTCAAATCGTGGAAACTCTTTTTCCCCTTCCTTGAATCAATGTAAGAACGGAGTTTTTGGATAGCGTTGTTTTCTTCAGGTGTCAGTTTTCTGTCTATTTTTGCATACTCGTCTGAATAGAATAAAAAAGAATCCAGATCTTGATCTTGCACTTTTCGCAGGTATTGTTCCAAAACCGTAAAACTATGGCCTTCATTGTTAATTATCTGTCTTGCATTTGCTATTGCTTCATAGCCATACATATTTCGAGCAACAGACAGGGTCTGTTCAAATTCATCCCTTTCTTCTTGAGTGATCAAATCATCAGCTTTTGCTATATATGAAAGCATCGCTACTTTGGCATAAAACAGATCCACATCATAAGTGCTTGTTGATAATTGAGAAAAAGTTTGGGCCGTTGCTTGCGCACTGTATGCAGCGGCTTTTGCATTTGCCGCTGCTCTTGCGCTATTCTCTCTTTTAATTGTAGCAACAGAACTAGCAATTTCAGCAGCAGGCTGAGCTATTTCTGTTACAGCTTTTACCAATAAAAAAGCAGCAAGTAAACTCATATTGGCCTCCGCAACTTATAGACAGAGCAGACTCTTTATGGCTAAATTATATTTTGTTTTTGGATGGGCATAAACATAAAAATAAAAAAGTAACAATTAGTTTACTGCCACTTTACGCATAGGATTATGCATTGAAAAGCACGAGCCCGTTTTTCTGTCCTTACACTTTGCTCCGAAGCACAGCCCACTCTATCTGCCCAGTTTCGTTATCCTTACCTTATTACCTTCCCCCTCACATCCACTCCCGTAACCCTCTCCGGGTCGTAGCTCATGTTGAATCTGTGGCCGCCTTCGTTGGTGCCGTCATCGTTTTTCTTGTAGGCATAGCAGATGTCTTTGCCGGTAATGCCGGTTTCTTTGACCTTGTCATCAGTGCCGGCGATGACTTTCGCGGCCGTCTCGATGCCTTCGTCGATAATAGACGGATCGAAGATCTCGTGACCGCCGTACATCATGTCGAAGCGCGGGGCGTAAGTCTTCAGGCGCTTTAAGTTTTCGAGATAGACGGAGACGGGGAGGCAGTCGTCGAACTCCAGGAGCGTGTTGCCGTTGCACACGTCGCCCGCAAAGCAGATCCTCGTCATGTCATCGATCAGGACAATGTGTCCGGGCGTGTGGCCGCCGCAGTCCACGACCTCGAGTTTCCGTCCGCCGAGGTCGAAAACATCACCGTCAGATACCGGATACACCTTCATAGGATGTGTGCCGGCGAAATTCTCATCAAGCACCAGAAGGTCCTTGTATTCGTCTTTCGCGGAGTTTTTCGCGAGCTCGAAAAGCTGCTCTTTAGGGAATCCGATATATCCTTGGAAGGTGCTTATGTCCCTTACCGGAATGTAGCACGAATCGAAATGGAAATTGCCGCCGACGTGGTCCCAGTGCCCGTGCGTGTTAACGACCTTCACAGGCTTGTCGGTCAGGGTCTTCACATAAGCATTCAGGTCGCCGAAGCCGTACATCGTATCGATCAGAAGGGCGCCAGTCTCGCCCTCCGCAAGATAACAAAGCGTGTCGAATCCGCCCGTGAAAGCATTCTTTATCTTATAAGTCCTGTCAGCGATCTTCTCGCTCTCAAAAAATGGAATATTGCTCATAGTTTTCCTCCTGATTATCCTTCAGACATTGTAGCATTTGCATCGTCTGTTTATGCCCGTCCGGCGCGAAATTGTCCACAAAACTGCCTCATTTGATTTCAAGTCCGTTTCAGGTTGGGCCCGGATAATGGACTCAAATCCAAACGGAAGAAAGGACAGATGCCCATGGATAAAGACAAGAACAAGGAAGCAGACATCGTTGAAGAGACAGCTGTCGTTAATGAGGTTACAGACAGCAGCGAAGAGATCGTGGCCGTAAATGCGGCAGAAGATATCAGCAATGAGACAACAGCCGAAAATGCGGCCGCTGAAGAACAGATAACAGATTCAAACATTTCTCATAGTACGCTCCCCCCAAAGAAGACAAGAGGTACGGCAGCAAAGATCGTAGTTCTGGCGCTTTGCTGCTCTCTTGTCGGAGGCGCGGCAGGCGCAGGCGGAGTGATCGCCGTTGACCGCCTGCTCATAAGCCGGAACACAGAAGCCGTAAGTACCCAGACCACCGCTCCCGCAACGCAGGGATTCCGCGTTAGGAGAGGCAGCAGACAGGTAAAGATAAAAGTTACTTCTGATTCTGGAAAACTGACGATCATTCCTGATGCGGGCGCAGCGACCGGAACTACAGGTTCAAGCACGGGTTCCGGCAGCACTTCAGGCAGCACATCATCGACGTCCTCACGCAAAAAGACAACGACAGGAAGCAGCAGTACAAGCAGCAAGAAGACTACTACGTCCGGTGCAACATCCTCAGGCGGAACTTCCGGCAAGAAGACTACGTCCTCGAGCAGCTCGTCAACAAGCAGCACATCCTCACGCAAGAAGTCCCGGAGCACTCAGAGTACTCAGGCCACTGATGACCAGTCCTCTGACAGCAGCGAATCCAAGACAAGAAAGAAACCCTCATCAAGCACCTGAGGCAGGTGGTCAGGCTCCTATAACCCAAAATCCGAACTCAACCAAACAATTACACATCCCCCCCGACCGACACCTGAATATCAGTGATGCTTTAAGGAGCTGCTTCGTAAAGAGGCAGCTCCTTTTCGATGTCTGGAAAACGCGGAAAATCGCCCTCCACTTAAACGTCTCCCTCGTCACTTCGTTAACTAGTTGCGATGTGCCTTCTCTGCCTTAACAGCACCGATTATCAAACCGACTATCAAAAGAGCAAAAGCAGCAATAACGACTGCAATATTGACATTGGGAATACTGATACGGATATTTGTATACTTGCCTATCAAAGCAATTATAAAGATCATGGCAAATGCCATAACCCCCAAACTCTGGGCCATGTGGTATGACGTTTTGTAAAAGATGATCAACTGGATAAGGAAATAACTGAAGAAAGCAAGGAAGAAAACAATCTCCTTTTCCAATTTACCTTCTGATAACAGATCATATCCTTCGATCAGCAGGGATTTATAAAAGATCTTTACCGCAGACGAGAATAAAAGCAGTGACAAAATGTATATGATCCTAGCGATTACTCTTCCGCAAGCACCTTGCGGCATTCTTCTTAAAAAGTCTCGTGTATCTCTGGGATCTTCAGTGCTCATTAATCTTCCAAACGGAAAATAAACAGCAAAGAAAGGTATCATGAATTCAATAAAGTATAGGGATTCTCCTCTTTCTTTTACCAGGAGAAAACCGGCAAACAGGCAGTATGCGAGTACAATAAGTAACCACTTTGCAGAAAAGCGAATATCTTTTTTCAAATAACTGATCATCTTTATTCCTTTCTTAAGAACGATAAAACATCTGAAAGCAATGCCGGATCTCCCGCTCTTTTATCACTTTCGATACCGCTTGCATCATAAACATAGTATTGATGCTGTTTAATGCCATTATTCAATATCATTGTTTTGGTTTCTTCGCTCAGGTTGTTTAACTCTTCCTCATTGATCCTGTAATAGCTCTTCTTGATATTTTCTACAGAATCTTCCAGGAGGATACGGCCGGAATCGATATAGACGATCATGTCAGCGATCTTCTCCAGATCCTCTGTTATGTGGGATGACATCAGGACAGGGATATTATCTGCCTGCGCTATTTGCTGCAGGATATCAAGGACCTCATCTCTTATCATCGGATCCAGCCCTGAAGTAACCTCATCCAGCAACAGGCATTCCGGCTTTTTAGCCAGCTCCAGGGCAAGAAAGAACTTCACCCTCATGCCGGTTGACAGTTCTCTGATCTTAAGATCATCGTTTAGTCTGAAAACATCACGCATATAATACCTGAACAGTTCATCGTCCCATTGTTTCCTATAAATGTCCTTAACAAAGGCCGACAGCGCAGACATCTTCTGATCAGAATAATATTGAGCTCCTGCGATACAAACCCTACCCTGAGCTTCGCTCCAAGATCGGAAACCTTATTTCCGTCTATTGATATCTCTCCGGATTCACGCTTTACGAGCCCTATCAAGATCTTCAGGATCGTTGTTTTACCTGCTCCGTTAGCACCGATCAGCCCCGTTATCTTACCCGGAGCAAGATCAAAAGAAGCGTCGTTCAATTTGAAGCTTTTGTACGACTTATTCAGATTACGTATTTCTATCATCCCGGTTCACCTTTGCAATAAGCAACGCTATGAATCAGATATTATAAAATGCTGTTTCAAAAAACAACGAAAAAACCAAAACTCAGGGATAAAGTAAAAAATCCGGTGACAAAGTAAAATTCCACTAAATAGCAGGACTCTTACTTAAACTTCTCCCTCGTCACTTCGATCACATTTGACGTGTCTCTGTCTGATACGAAATAGAGCTTGAAGTTGTCGAGATCGTAGACGCAGGACCACTCGGTCTTGTTCGTCTTGTAGTTCTGGCTCGCGTCCATGAGGAGGGTCATGGCCTCGCCCGAATTCAGGATGCCCCGCTTATCACTTAGGCGCTTAACTATCGTGTCGTAGCGGTCGCACTGATCGTGTTCGGGAGCAGACATAAAGAAGTTCGTGACCTGCTTTGACTCGACGATCTTAAGCTCGCCGTCGATCCATTCGGCAACGACGGATCTGCCGGTCTTGTCTGTTATGAAGATGTGGAAAGACCTTCCGACCATGGTCTTGATGTCGTAGTTTCTAAGGAGCGCGACGGCCTCATCTACCGAAGCGCATTTTTCGAGGATAGCCCTCTGCGCGACGGGGAGGTAGAGAGCAGGCTTGCCGGTGTTCTGGCTCATGTCAGTGTAATCGAGGCTCAGCATGGAGACGCCAAGGCCTGCCTCGTTTATTCCGTCGGAGGTAAGGAGGGGCGCAGCCCTTAAGAATGCCCTGCCGTAAAGAGAGCCGGGTTCATGACGCTTCGAGTCGCCGGCCATGTTAACAATCGCAAGGTCGGTGACCGCGATCGACGCGTAGCCGTTTTCAGGCTCCGTGTAGAAGATCAGGGCGTCTGTGCGCTTGTAGTCGTAATTGCGCCCGAAAAGGTGATTCCCGGAAGGGTCTTCACACGCGAACGAGCAGCACCCGAAGTCCGAAATATCAAGGCCGATCGGGATGTTCCAGAACATATTCTCGGACACCCATCTTGCCACGGAATTCTCGTCGTAAGGGCCGTCTTCAAGGATCTTGTCGAGCTTGTAATCGCTGTCGATGCGCATGGTGTAGATGCCGGGCGCGTATTCTTTAAGGGATAACATCGTGGAGATATCTTTTCGAGCGATCAGGGCAAGACAGACCGCAGCGATGAGGATAGCCGCGCAGGTGCCGAGCGCGAGATGGCGGGCCTTGAATCTTATGCCCAGGAGCGCGTAGATGAGGATTATCAGCATGGGGATCGCGGCAAGCCACCCGGCCGCGGTCAGGATGTTATAGAGCCTCACGTCCACGACCTCAAATTCATAGGCAGTAACGGATTCAAGGTTGGTTTTGTAGCCTTCGTCACTTGCGGCTTCTTCGTATATCTCGATGGCAAAGTCGAGCTTCTCCATGGTAAGATTGGAGCCCTCCGGAATGCCGTCTTCCTTAAGATTCTTGAGCTTAATGAGCTTCTCTTCGTAATCCTTGTCGTAATAGTCGGCGATCGCCTTGCCGGTGCCCTCCGGCGTCGCCTTAACGTTGACGGTCATGTGGCCGTTGGCGCTGCTGTAAGACGAACTGTTGACACTGGAATCGGACTTATAGCCCCTCACCGGGATCGTGATAAAAGAGTCGTCACCATAGTCGATCTGATAGCAGTACAGATCCTGCCCGCCCTCGAAAAGGTACTCCGTATCAAGCTTTACCGAATAACTCTTGCCGATATCTGCCGCATCGATCCTGCCCGCATCCTTATATTCGGCGCGGCTGACGCTGTTCTTTACGGCCGTTCCTATTACAGCCGACACGAGGCCTGCTGCGGCGAGCACGGCTGTTACGATGATGACGGTCTTTCTTGATCTTTGCATGAACTGCCCCCGGGCATGGTTTTACATCATAATACCGCGGTGTTGTATTGTTTCTGTATCGGATTTGTTGCCTTCCGGACGGACAAAAAGAGCAACATTTAGAGCAACATTGCCAATGTTGCCTTATTTGTTGCCTTCCGGGCGGACACAGAGAGCAACATTTGAAGCAACAAAGAAGCGGCCGCTTATAAGTTGACGTTGTTTTCGAAGATTTATAGAATCAAGGAATAACGGAAGGCTCATTCAGACAAATATTCACGGAGGATATCAAAATGGCAGACGATAAGGGATTGGACTTAACATCGGTATTCGGCGACGTCATAAAGCAGGTGACAGAGGCTGTCTCGCCCACGAAGAAGACAACAAAGAAGAGCGTGTCGGCAAGCAGGTCAACCGTAAAGAACATCTCTAATTCCAAGAAGGCAACGACTGCGAAAAAGTCCACAACGGCTAAGTCTTCCGCGGCCAAGAAATCCACAACGGCTAAGAAGAGCACCGCAGCCAAGTCTTCCACCGCGAAGAAGAGCACGGCTGCCAAGAGCACGACCGCAAAAAAATCCACAACAACAAAGAAGTCCACGACGGCCAAAAAGGCCGGCAAGATCTATCTTGAGATCAGCGGCAGGCAGATCGATTTCAAGACCATCGAGAGCAAGGCTAATAAGCTCGGCGGCGATTGCTATGTGGTCGTAAATGAGAAGAAGATCTACAACAAGGACGGCAAGTCTGTCAATCTGTTCTAAGGGATAAAGAATGGCTACATTATGTAAGAACTGCAGCCACGCGCTGGTATTTAATCCAAGACTGCAGATGCTTGAATGCTCTTCGTGCGGCAGCACTTTCAAGCCTGAGGAAATAGAGTCAGAAGCAAAGCCTTACAGGGAAGACCTGAAGGCTGAAGATGCGTCTGAGGTCTATAATTCCAAAGAAGAGAAATTCATGGACTGCTACGTTTATTCGTGCAGCGAGTGTGGCGGCGAGATCATAGTAAACGGTACCGAGGCGTCTACGACTTGCATTTACTGCGGCAACCCGAATGTTGTTTTCAGCAGGATAGCAAAAATGAGAGAGCCTGAATTCATAATGCCTTTCAGGATCACGAGGGAGAGCGCCGTAGAGCTGGCCCGAAAAGCTATAAGCAGGGGCGCTTTCGTGCCAAGGAAAATAAAGAGATTCTCAGTGGATTGCTGCAGGGGAATCTATCTTCCGTACTGGCTTGTTAATGTCAAATATTACGATACGGTACTCATTGAAGGCCGGGTACAAGAGAGCAGAGATAAGAGCGTTACAAAATATTACGGACGTACCGGATACATTGTACTCAGAAGATTCCCGGTTGATGCTTCCACGGCACTCTCTGATGACAGCAGCTCGAAGTTAGAGCCCTTCGATATGAAGCATCTGAAAGCATTTGACGAGGATTATCTCTCAGGCTTTTATTCGAACGTTTCTGATGTTACTTACAAAGATGTCAAGAAAGTTGTCTTAGCAAGGGGAAAGGAATATTACTCCGAAGCAGTACTCAACGACGTTGGCAGCGCCGATGTTCAAGCTGCTCATATCCTACGGTCCAGCCCTCGTGTTGAAGTCGACAGTGATATGAAGTATGCGATGCTGCCGGCATGGTTCATTTCTTTCGATTATGCGGGACGGCATCATACGATCCTTGTTAACGGTGACACGGGCAAAGTCGTATGCGCTCTTCCGTGGAGAAAATGGCTGTTCTTCCTCATGTTCTTCAGCATTGCTGCAGTGGCAACTGTATTGTCGTCCTTTGTGTTCAAGTTTTTGCTTTTGGGATTTTTCGCAGGTGACGGTGATGCAAGCAAAGGCGGTTTTACGTTTTTGTTCTTTGTCGTTGGCAGTATCATCGGACTTTTCTCGACCGGGATACGCAAGATCATAAGAGTCATCCAAAATGTAAATCTTACGCAGGATAAGGCAATGTTCAACTTCATGAAGAAAAGGCAGGGATGAACATATGGTTGATTTCTTTGCAGGACTTTTAGCACTGGGTTTCGGATTCGGACTGGCGTCCTGGATCTGCAGCAAGGCGCTCGACAGATCCAACAATATTGGAGACAGCCATGGAGACTGCAAGACTTATAGTTTCGAAACTCATTTTACCCAGAAATGCAGCGGCGTGAGCAGATCTGACGGCATGGCATTTTTCGATATTCATGCAAGTAAAAAGATAATTTCCGATGATGTTGATGATAAGGCCCAGGTAAGAAGGCTGACCCGGGAAGAGCGCAAGCAGAAAGCCCGCCAGGTCCCCAGAGGTGCTTATGTCTCGCGGAACACGGACGGTTACACCGCAGGCAAAGATAAAATTCCGGAGTGGGTAAAGCGGACCGACAAGTATTTTTAATTGTGATCTGCGTGGCGGCTTATCAGGCCTCCTGTTCTTTATTGATTTGGCACGCGAAAATCTTTAATATATACGGAATGGAATAAAAAGGGCAAATAGGGGGTAGATCATGGCAACACTATGTAAGAACTGCAGCCACGCGCTGGTCTTTAATCCTGCCTCGCAGCTTCTCGAGTGCAGCGCATGCGGAAGCATGTTCAGGCCGGAAGAGGTCGAGGCTGAATCCAAGGAATACAGGGAAGACCTGAAGGCAGAAGCGGCAGGCGAGGTCTATGGCGACAAGGAAGATAAGAGCCTCATGGACTGCTACGTTTATTCGTGCAGCGAGTGCGGCGGCGAGATCATCGTAAACGGCACCGAGGCATCGACGACATGCGTTTACTGCGGCAATCCGAATGTAGTATTCAGCAGGATATCAAGGCAGAAGAGACCTGAGTTCATAATGCCTTTCTCGGTCAGCAAGGAAAGGGCGATCGAGCTTGCAAGGAAGGCCGTAAAGAAGGGAGTTTTCGTGCCCAGGGAGATAAAGAACTTCTCCGTGGACTGCTGCAGGG
>Ga0247608_10001866_pt1 | contig 27946 bp, 26 predicted proteins | sample 176DNAGHGlowgp2_FD_193490 | JGI IMG/M metagenome (GOLD analysis project Ga0247608, IMG submission 193490) | Sheep rumen microbial communities from Palmerston North, Manawatu-Wanganui, New Zealand - 1766 DNA GHGlow gp2 | ecosystem: Host-associated > Mammals > Digestive system > Stomach > Rumen ... | reverse complement strand
GCGAGGAAGTAGGTTCGTCCAGGATAAGGACTTTACATTCCATATCGACTGCACGTGCTATTGCTACCATCTGCTGAACAGCGATGGAGCAGCTGCCGAGCTGCTGCTGAGGCAGAGCCGGGATGCCGAGTGAATCGAGCAATTCACCTGCGTGAGTATTTATCTTTTTCCAGTTTGTAAGCTGGCCTTTTGTACGTCCGATGAACATGTTCTCTGCAACAGTCAGATTCGGACAGAGAGTTATCTCCTGGTACACGGTGCTGATGCCGGCATTCTGGGCATCCTGAGGAGATCTGATAGAGACATGCTTACCTGACAGCCTGATCTCGCCGCCGTCTTTGGGATAAACACCCGTAAGTACTTTTATGAGTGTGGATTTACCTGCACCGTTCTCGCCCATGAGTGCATGGATCTCGCCTTCTCTTAAAGTAAAATCCACTTGCTCCAATGCGCGCACATTCGGGAAATACTTGCATATTCCGCGCATTTCAAGTAAAGAGCTTTTTTCCATAATACCGTCTCCTGTTTATAAAAAAAGAATGTGCGGGGCGGTGAAAACCGCACCGCACATTCTGCTTGGTTCCTATATAGTTACTACAACTAAACTATCAGATACCGTACTGGTCAACGTCAGCCTGTGTGATCTTGGAAGCGTCGAAGCCCTTCTCTTCCATGATGACTGTCTTCTGCTTAGCACCATTCTTGATGATGTCGTTGATGTAAGAAGCCTGGAAAGGATTGCACTGTCCGTCATAGTTCCAGTTGCCTGCGAGGAGTTCCTGGAGAGCCCACTTGTTGCAGTCGAAACCGATGATGATAACGTCTTTGCCTACACCGTGAGAGATGCCTGCCTTATCGAGAGCCTGAACGGCACCCTTAGCCATATCGTCGTTCTCAGCGTAGATTACGTTGAACTTCTTGCCTGCATCGATCTGAGCCTGAACGATCTGCTGTGCTTCCTCTGCACTCCAGTTACCTGTCTGCTGTGTGATGATGTTCCAGTTGGACTCTGCAGCTACCTTTGTGTCAAGAGCGCCGGAACGGCCGATCTGAGCGGATGAACCCATAACGCCCTGGATGTGGATGATGTTGTACTCTGACAGACCCTGTGAAGCGAGCCAGTCAACTGCTGTCTGGCCTTCCTTAGCCATATCGGAAACGATGGAAGCTTCATAGAGGCTCTCGTCTGCGTCGATAGTTCTGTCGAACAGGATAACCTTGATGCCTGCGTTCTTAGCGTCCTGGAGAACTGAATCCCAGCCTGATGTACCTGCTGCAGAGATGAGGAGATAGTCAACGCCATCCTGAACATACTTCTGAGCTGCTGCGATCTGCTCTTCATTCTTAAGGCTGTATGTGAACTTTGCATCGTAGCCGTTCTCTGCCGTGAATGTCTTCTTCATGTCGTTGTCGTTAGCCGTACGATAACCTGACTCGTTAGGATCGTTGTTGATGATACCTACTTTGATGAGTTTGCCGTCGCCGCCGCCATTGCTTCCGTCTGTGGTGCTCTTATTACATCCTGCGAGTGAGAATGACATAGCGCCTACGAGAACAGCTGAAACTAAAGTGGTCAAGAACTTTTTCATTTTGTTACCTCTCTTCTTCATAATTTGGTGTCCTCGAATCACAGGCCTTTCCTGTGTTCTGCATACACTAAAACACACTCGAAAGGTGCGGTCAACGAATCCTCATATGCCCAAAACGGATTGGTTATTTTGCATAAATACAAATTCTCCGGCCAAAGCCGGAACAAATACAATTTAGTCTGATAAAGCAGTGATCGCGCCGGTTTTGTCGATTATCTTACGATTATTTGTTGAATAATCTATGATGTGTTTTTATCGGTAACAGCTTTCTCATTGGAACATTTTGACGGAAATCTTTTCTGCCGCACAATTTTAATCAACTAAACAACAAAAATACGATAAAAAAACACGACTCCGGATAATGTACCCTCATTTGCGGATCGGGCGAAAAGTATTTTTTCACCAAGTTATTGTCATATTGTATAATGCATATAATCAGAGTAATAAAAAACCTTACAATCCTACAGGAGATATATGGCTGCAAAGTATCGGGAGATTGCATATAAGCTTGAACTTGAGCTGCGTCAGATGCGCAGTGATGGCAGGACAAAGCTGCCGACTGAGACAGAGCTTTGCAGCATGTTCTCATGCAGCCGCCAGACTGTAAGAGCAGCACTTGATGACCTGGCCCAAAGGGGGCTTATCGTCAAGCGTAAGGGAAGCGGTTCATATCTGGCCGGCAGCATCGCGGACAGGAGCAGCAAGGTGGTCCTCATCATTGAAGACGAGGATGAATATACTAATCCTTCATTCATCTCAAGGCTCCGCCAAATGTTCAAGGACAGGAAATACGAGCTTATCTGCAGGAGCACCGGAGGACTGATATCCGGGGAAGCTGAGATATTATCTGAGCTTCAGCAGGAGCAGCCTGCCGCCGTTATCATCGAACCGCTCAATAACGTCATTCCCAATCCCAACATATCCATGATCTGCAGGCTTCACGAGGATGGGATCCCGGTGATCTATTTCAGGACATCATATCCAGGTCCTTCTGGAGCGCCGCTGATCGGAGAGGACAACAAGGAAGGACCGGCCATTCTCGTAAGGCATCTCAAGGAGCACGGGCACATTAACATTGCAGGCATCTTCAGGTGTGATGACAGCAGAGGACTGATGCGGTATCAGGGTTTTTACGAAGCTCTCGGAGATGCAAATCTTCCTTTCGATGAGGAAGGTGTATTGATGATAACTTCAAGTGACAGAAGGCGCATCATGCAGGGTGATGAAGGTCTCCTGACAAGGTTTGTAAATGATAATCTCAGAGGCAGGTCCGCCGTCATATGCCAGAATGACGAGATAGCCTTCCGTCTTATGCGGGTGCTGAACAACAGGGGCATTCGCGTACCGGAGGATGTGGCTGTCGTAAGCTTCGACGACAGTTATTACGCATCATCGGCCGGAATTACATCGCTTGGCCACAGCAACAGAAATATGAGCAGCATCGTATCTGATCAGGTAACTGCGGCAATTGATCACAAGAAGATTCCTGAGGTGCGTATCAGCTGGAGACTGAGTGTCAGGAACAGCGGCTGACATCAATATTCTCTTCCGGATATTATCTCCTTCGTCAGATCATTACGCGTATACACCGATTCCTCAACGTACACATGCTTGGGGATCTCCTCACCGGCACGGTACTTGCGGATGAGTTCCTCTACTCCGGCTCCATGCATGGGATTACACTCAACGCATAGATCTATCTTCCCGTCCAGACAATACTGAAGTGCCTTCTTTGTCGCATCGAAAGTAATGATCTTCACGCGCCCGTTCTCACCGTAAGTAATCCCCGCTTCATCAAACGCACGCATCGCACCGAAAGTCATATTATCGTTCTCACTGTACAGCACATCAAAATCCCTGTTCTGACGCAGGTAATCCTTGACGACCTCGTATCCCTTTGCTTCCGTGAAATCCCCGTCGAGCTGGGCGGCAAACTCCCAGTCCTTGTGCTGTGCCACCCCGACTTCAAGCGCCTTTGTTCTCAGGAGCTGTGCAGTCGCACCGTATGACCCCTGCAGATGAAGTATCCTCAGATTCCTCTGCGCCGTATCGAAATGCTGATCCTCCATCCACTTAACGGCTTCATTCCCCTGCTTCAGGAAGTCCGAGCCGAAGTTCGTAAGGAAAAGATCCGCATTGCTGACAGATACCGAACGGTCAAGTATGATGACAGGTATCCCCGCGTTCTTTATCTCGGTAAGGACCGTCTCCCATCCGTCTTCCACGGTCGGCGCGATGATTATCAAATCCACACCTTCGAGAATGAAATTACGCACGGCTGCCAGCTGATTATCCTGACGCTGCTTGGCATTCTCCATTCTCAGCTCATAGCCCCTGCTCTCGGTAAATGTCTGCTCCATCGACCTGGTGTTGGCAAGCCTCCAGTCCGATTCCGAGCCGACCTGCGAGAAGCCGATGACGAACAGGTCCTTATCGCTCTTCCCGCCTTGTCACCGCAGCCGGCAAAAACGGCAGAAAAGATCAATATCAAAACCAAACTACAGAACCGTCTCATCATCTATATCCGCCTTTCGTGGTATGCTTATCGCGATCACCGTTCCCTCATCGGGAACACTCCTTATCTCGAACCTGCATTCATCGCCGTACAGCAGCTTCAGTCTCTTATATGATGATACCAGACCAAAGCTTGATGTATCCTCCGCTATTACGCGTTTGTTCAGCGATTCAAGCCGTTCGGCGCTCATTCCGACACCGGTATCGCTCACCTCGAGCTCGATGGTATTGCCGTTAAGAATACCCGTCACCATGATCCTGCTCTTGCCGCGTTTGGGCTTGATACCGTGATAGATGGCGTTCTCGATAAGAGGCTGCAGTGTCATCTTCGGCACCTTGTATCCCTCTATCTCCGGGTCGATCTGAATGTCATATTCCATCACATCCCTGTACCTTACCTGCTGTATCTCAAGGTAACTCTGTATGTGTTTCTTCTCCTCGGCGATAGTTACGATGTCCTTGCCGTCGCTCAGGAACGACCTGAAGTATGATGACAGGCTCGTGACCATCTCCTCGGCCTGCTCGTTCTTCCCTATCTCAATGAGCCACACGATCGCATCGAGAGTGTTATACAGGAAGTGCGGATTGATCTGCGCCTGAATTAGAGAGAGCTCGATGTCCTTAAGACGTATCTGTTCCTGACGGTTGAGCTCGATCTGCCTGTCGAGCCTCTCGGCCATATCCTCGATTCCCCGGCTGAGCATGGCAAGACTCGAGTCATCGGTCTGCACGGGAGTATGCTTGCTCAGGTCACCGCCGCCGATCTCCTCAACACGGCTGTTCATCGCAATGATCGGATCCGTGATGCTCCTGCTCAGACGGAGCGCGCGGCGGAGCATGAGCGGCGTGACGATGAATATTACGAGAACCACGACGACGATCTCCGCAGTCAGCCAGTAATCGAGCTGTGTATGGATCTTCGCCATCTCACCTGCCTCATGGTAGAGATATGCGTAGAAGTGGTCCTCGATCAGCTGCGTGATTCCGTAGATATTCGTCTGCAGCTGATCCATTCTCTCATCATACTGTTCAGTCTGCTGTATCCTCGTCATGTATGTACTGAGGTTGTTGCAGAGAGTCAGAACGTTGTTCATGGCTTTGCGGCTGTCGGCATTCGTCGAATTCTTCAGAAGCTTCTCTGCCAGGGATCTGGCCGAAGCCACGTCCTGCCAGGGTATATCCTTGTTGCTGCCGCTTACATAGAGGTACATCTTCAGATCCACCTCGTTCTTGAAGTTCTGGTTAAAACCCGATGCATCCGTGATATTGCCGCTTACCGACGCGAACATGACGTTACGTGTTATGATCATGGCAAAGATGAGAAGCAGGATGAACATGACAGGCACAAACATCTGCATGATAAGACGGTACATCTTACCGCGGATGGTGTTCCTGTCAAAAAGCCTGTGCAATCTGCTCATTCTTCGTCCGATTCCCCGTTACGGTACTGGCTCGGCGTACAGCCGTGCTTCTTCTTGAAAACAAACGAGAAATACCTCGGATCCTTGTATCCGATATCCACCGCGATCTCACCCGATCTCTTCGAAGTGTTGCGCAGCAGCTGTCTGGCTCTTGCCATACGCTTCTTAGTGATGTATTCGACGAACGACAGTCCCACCTTCTGGCTGAACAGGGCACTCAGATAATTCGCACTGATGTTGCTTGCCACCGCCACGCTGTCAAGCGAGATGTTCTCGTCAGTATAATTCCTGTCGATATATTTCAATGCGCTGTCGATAATGTCGCTGCTACGCTTCTGGGCTTCCACATCACGTAGCTTGATCGCATTGCCGAGTATCTCCTTGAGATATCCGCGGACATTATCTGCCCCGATATTAACATCGACGGCGGGAAGGCTCACCGCGATCTCCGGCAGCGCCACTCCCTCATCCCTCAGTTCGAGTTCTGCGTTGACCCTGATGCTGACAAGCAGATAGTACCTGAACAGCATCGCGTTCTCCACCCCGTCAAGGCTCGTGATGTATTCATCGGTGAAGGCATCAGTCTCGGCGAGCGTGCCGGTCCTCACAAAGTTCCTGATGATCATGGGATCGAGCTTGCCCGCATCCATTGCATTTGTATTCACCGCCGTCGGCGCATACTGCTCAGACTTGAGCATCTCCGACGTGAACACATGCCTGTCCGGGAACATGTACCTGTACGCGAAAGCACGGTTCGCATCGGCATAACAGCCCGACAATCCGCTCAGTCTGTTAGTAGGAACGCCCACTGCAACATACCAGTCAAGGGCGGCCGATGCCTCCTCGCAGTGCTGCCGGATCATCTTCACACACCTGTCGCTCAGCTGTGCCAGCCTGTCCTGATCCCCCTTGACCAGCACCGCGTAAGACAGGAGATTACATCTGAATATTATGAAGTCCGGATACTGCATGAAGTGGTTGAGCAGGCTCTCAGTAACATTGGCCGCATCGTCTGCATAACCGGACTGCTGAACGTCGCGTATGGTAAAAATCACCATGTTGTATCCGTTCGCCGACAGGTTGAGATGAAGGTTATTTGCCTGCTCATATATCTCCTGAACGGACAGCGACCCTTCCACGAGCCTCTCAAAAAAGGCCCTGTGTGAGAATCGCTCAAACTTCTTGAACTCCTGCTCGTATTTGCTCAGGTAGTTCTTCTGCTCATTCTCCTCAATGATCTTCTGCCTTATCCCCTCAAGCGCCTTGATCATATCAGCCTTCGTAACAGGCTTGAGCAGATACTGCTCCACACCCAGCTCGATCGCCTGACGGGCATACTCGAAATCACTGTACCCGCTGATAATGATCACCTTGATATCCGGCTGCTCGGAAGTCACTATCTTGCTCAGCGACAGACCGTCCATGAACGGCATGGTTATGTCAGTGATCAGCACATCCGGCTTGAGTTCACGTATCATGGGAAGCGCCATCTCGCCGTCAGGTGCATCACCTACAAACTCACACCCGTATTTCTCCCACGGGATCATGTCGCGCAGCCCTTCACGCACTATACTCTCATCTTCGCAAATAAAAACCTTGATTGATTCCATCAAGCCACCGCCCTCTTAAAACTAAAAATAATCATCAAATTCAATAAATATTTTAACATACGTATAAATGCATGGATGTCAAAATTCTGCTATAATTATAGCGACTGAAGGCAGCAGTTCACGGAAGAAGAGAGGTACGGAATCCTTGTCGTTCTCAGATGATATTAAGCGCCATGAAGATCAGCGTACGGCCACACCAAGAGAGAAGATCTATACATTCATAGTCTTGGGCGTTGTCCTCTTTTGTCTTATTTTGCTCTTCCTCCATCCTTTCGTGAAGATCGCAGGCGGCAACCTCACCTCATTTGACACGAATGCCAACATCGGATGGACGTATGAAGACGGCAATTCCGCCGACCTTACGAAGCTCCGGTTCAGCAATAACAAAGGCGTGATAAAGCGTGATATCACCTCGGTGTTCACCGCAGGCAAAGACCTGTGCTTTGAGACGAGCAACCTGTTCTTCAAGATCTATCTTAATGACGAACAGATCTACGATTTCCATCCGGAGATCCCGTTCTACTACGGCAAATACTATGGTGACTATACTCACTTTGTGAACATCCCCTTCTTCAAAGGAACAGGACATCTGAGGATCGAATACGAAGCATTGAGGATCAACAACTGGACATCCTTCCGCTCGGCAAGACTGACCGAGGGCAACGACTACTTAAGAGAAGGTGTCGGAGCCGGAATATTCCAGTTCGCGCTGTGCTTCACGTCCTGCATCATCGGACTCATCATTATCCTCATGGGGCTTGTCTTCCACATCAGGCGCAACAGCATGCTCGAGACGGTATCCCTCGGATCTCTGTCTATCCTCGTGGGATGCTTTCTGATGTCCAGCACCAAGATATGGCAGCTCCTCTTCTTGGATTCCGCCATGCCGAGGCTGGCCGAATACATCGCTCTGTCACTTATGCCGGTGCCATTTGTCCTGTTCGTATCATCCTATTCCGGTAAGCTGAAACACAAGCTGCCGGTAGTAGTCTGCTGCACATCATTCTTGCTGTTTGTCATGATCCTCGTAACCCTCTTCACCGGGATCTTCGACTTCAGCATTCTGCTTATGGGCATACATACAAATCTTATAATCGCTATGATACTTCTCATTGCATTCTTTTTCTCTGCCATACGCAGCAAGGACAGCGATATACCTAGGCGGAATTCGCTTATCATCGCATTCGTCATACTCATCATAACGGGTGTCATCGACATGGTACTCTACTACATCATGAAGGGCAGATACAGTATCCAGACTGTCAATTACGGGCTGGCGGCATTCATCGTAATCGTTGCCGTCTATGAACTCCGCAATATCATGGAGATCAACCGCAAGACGAGTGAGGCCGATACAATGTTCCGCCTGGCCCGTGTGGACGGACTGACGGGACTTGCCAACCGTTTTGCATTCGATGAGGCTGAGAAAGAGCTGTCTGATGACGAGAATTCGCAGGCCTCCCTGACACTCATGGACATCAACGACCTCAAGACAGTGAATGACAGATACGGCCACAGCGAAGGTGACCGCCATATCAAGGCCGCCGCCAGGATAATCGACGAGTCTTTCGGCAAATACGGCAAGTGCTTCAGGATAGGCGGTGACGAGTTCTTTGCCATCATCAAAGGTGCCGGTCACGAAGCCCTCGTGCTCACCGCAGCCCGTGAAATGACCGAAGCAATCTCACGTTATAATCAGGATACTAACCCTCCCATCCCGCTCCACATTGCCTGCGGAACAGCATCTTACGAATCCGGGATCAACACAGTCAGCGAGTCGGAGAAGCTGGCAGACTCGCGTATGTACCTCCACAAGAAGAGGATCAAGGAGGCCAATGCCGCCCGCAGATGATGCGGGCAAGTCTATGCAGTCCATGCTCCGGGAGAGCGGCGTGAGCTTCACAACTGTTCCATATCTGTCTACTAATGTTACAAACAGATTACAGTCCGCGATAATTGCGGAAAATTATGGTATTTTCCGCGGATTCGCAGATATATAGAAATCTTTCCGCGAAAACTGCGGAAGAAATGCCGTTTTTCGGCGGAAACGCTGAACTCGTTATGATAACACTGATACGACGGAACTGTCAGTATGAGTCCCCCCGTCGATCGTGTCGTTCAAGTCAGCTGCGGGCGCCGGGACAGGGCATTGAACTTTTTTGCGCGCTCCTGCAACATTTCGGGAATCACGATTGTATTAATGGCATAACACTTACATTTCGGAGGGTCGAAAGATGAAAAAGTTCACAAAGATATTATCCATAGCGCTGGCCGGAACAATGGTTCTGTCGATGGCTGCTTGCAGTGCGTCCGGGAAGACATCGAACCGTTCGGACCGCCAGGTAAACGAAGTTTCCGAGGCTAAGCAAGAACTCAGCGGCGAAAACTACACCGCAGAGACAGCAAGTGCAGATGCTGAATTCTATGATGGCAGCCTGGATGGCAGTGTATCCCGGAGCAATGCAAATCCCCAAACCGCTACAAATGCCGATCAGATGCACCCTGCTGATACGATGCTGATCAGAAGAGTGTCGATCAATGCCGAGACGACAGACTATAACAATGTTACAAATGCAATAGAATCAAAGGTTGCCGAGGTCGGCGGCTACATTGAGTCATCCAATGAGAACGGAACCGGCAAGAACGGAAACCTGCACCGGATCAGCTATGTGATCAGGGTTCCGATCGACAAACTCGATGAGCTCGTGAACACTGTCGGAACATCAGTTACCGTTCTGTCCTCTAATGAGAACACAGAGGATGTTACCCTGCAGTATTCAGATATCCAGAGCAGGATCGAGTCCCTCAGGGTAGAGCAGCAGACGCTCAACAATCTGCTTGCACAGGCTGATTCCCTTGATGCGATCATCACTCTGCAGAACCGTCTGACAGAAGTGCGTTACGAGATCGAGAGCTACGAGTCACGCGCAAGAGTTCTGAAGAACCAGTCATCATACAGCACGCTGACGCTTAATATCAATGAGGTTATCGAGGAGACGGAGCAGGTGGAGACGAAGAAAAAGACTTTCGGTGATGAGATCTGGGAAGGCTTTGTTGATACTCTCGACGATCTCAAAGACGGCGGCAGGAATTTTGTGATCGGATTGGTATCCGCACTTCCTTACATCGTCATCATCGCGCTCTTCGCACTGATCGTCTTCCTGATCGTCAAGGGAATTGTCAAGAAGGCTGTTAAGAAGAGCAAGACAAAAGCTGCAGATACTGCAAAAGAGTCCGCGGAAGAAGCCGCAGCAGACAACACTAAGGACTCTGCAACAACTAAGTGATCATCAACTCCTGATGATAGATCGAGCCAAAAGCAGGGGCTGCTCCCAAACCGGAGCAGTCTTTGCTTTTCTGTTATACAACAAAACATCAGTAATTCTCGTCAAGATACAGGTTGATCCGGCTTGTCAGCGACTCTGCTATGCTGTGCATATCCTTGCCGTCATTGTAATAACTCTCCATCTCGTTGAATATTATGCTATATATACCCCAATCCGTCACATTTACATAGTTTACTGAACTGACCGCATCCCTTACGGAATCCGGAACCCCTGACATTTCTTTATCCATAACAGCGAACATTCCGCATTCTTTCAAGCCGCTTTGAATATCACTATCATAAATATACGATATCAACTTTTTGCACTGCAGTGGATGTCTCGATGATTCCGGTACAGCCATCAGGCAGTGGGGTAATATCATATCTGAACTCTCATATAAAGATGGAAAACCAATATAGCAAAGAGTCTTCCCCGTCTCCTCTTCAACTTTTCTTATCTGATCTACAGTATAATATCTGAGTCTGCCACCCTGAAGCATGTAATCTCCATTGATCACGTCCCAATCTATTATAGAATAACCACCTCTGTCACTGATTGTAATACCGTGTTTTACTGCAAAACGAATTATATGTTCGATATCATCAACAGTAAACCTTGCTTTGGGATCCTTATTGATCATGCCGGTAATCCGATACCTGATCGCGGAATCTGCCAAATCCATAGACAGTACAGCATTAAATAGCTTTTTCCCATCAGGATGCGATTCATATATCTTATCCAACTGATCAATCGTCGAACAACCTTCAAATATATCTTTCTCCCCCCAGTATCCGGCAATGTCAAACCCTGCCCAAGCACTGTACACCTTGCCGCTCTTTCCGCCGGTCATGAGTTCCTCAACAGAGGGTATCATCCGGGATCGAATATCTTCCGTAAGACAATCACTCAGGTCGATCAATTCACCTTCCCGTCCCATGTGATCGAAGTCCCAGAAATCACCGTAGAGCAGGTCAGGATAGCCGTTTTCCTTGAAATAAGCGAGCAATTTCAACTTCTGTGCTTGTGCCTCATCTGCTGTCGTGTAAGAATACTCCATACTGTAATCATCAAGGACTATCCTATAATCAGTATTTGAAGTGTTGAATCTGTATACTGCCTGTGCAAGGCAAATATCACCTCTCATCCCGAAGCCGCCAACAACAATCTTATCTTTGTTAACGTTTGTATTTGGAACTCCCTTATTACGGATCAATTGGATACTGCACTTTCCGTTTGCATAAGAATGCGCCGCAACATAATTGTTATTTGCAACTGCATAATAATTTAAAATCCCTGATGATTCCGCAGGAATGACATCAATATAATCCAGAAGTCTGATATGCCGGATTTTATGCGAATCAAAATCAATAAAGGCCGGACCATCATAATCGAAATAATAACCTCTGTCTGTATATTCATACAACCCGTTTATCTCTTCAGAATCAGCAACAAGTTCCAGCCTTGATGAATTTGTATCTATAAGATAATAATTAATATCAGGTGGATTACCAAGCGCAATATATGATCTGTTATTACTTCCGAACAACCCCACAAAACGTTCATATGGTTCGATCCTGTCATCATTGATAATAGTCTTTTGACCGTCGGACTTGACTAATACCAGACATCCCGATTCAATAATATAGAGGTTATCTCCATCAGATGCTATCTGATATTCATCTGAATCAACAGTTATTTTGCCTTGTATGTCGCCTGATGCAACACTATATTCACTGATTCCTTCCCGATCGTTGTCAGCAAAATATAACATCTCACCTGCAAGGCAACAACAGATTGGATCACACGCGAGTTCAAATTCGCCGACAGTACTAAGTTCTGCATCATAAACACTTACGACACTTTTGATAAAATCGTGAGAGTTCTCTCCTTTCATATCGAAAAAAGATCTCAGTATCACTGTATACTTATCATTCGAGAGAACATCGATCACATCGATATCAGTATCGTCATATTCATACTTGATCGTCTCAACATCGTATTCATTCTCAACCGTTGTATATTCGTGAATAAAGTTCTGATGTTTTGTATCAGCTGAGCATCCTGTCATCGATATCTGAAAAACAATTAATCCAAGTATTACGCTTCCGGCAAATCTGATTGTGTTATTCATTTTCTTCTCAATAATTGTATTCTGACACTGCAAGGGTTGATGCATCGAGATAGGTGCTAAATATATAATCCACCTTACCGTTCTTCGAACGAATAATACAATCAACAACCCAGACCGGCACCAGTTTGATCGTATCATCCTCTCTGACAGGTATATACCCAAGTTCCAACCCGTATATTTCAACGTTTGCATTGGCGTTCACAGGATCTGCACTGCCCATTACGCTTATACTGTCAACAAACGCCTGAAGATCGTTGAGCGGCGATTTGATTCTCACCTTTTCTCCGATAGGCTGAATGTTATCAAAAAACTCAACTACTCTCGCTATCTCATATTGATCTCCAGTACCAACTATCTGTATCTGCGGGCTTTCAACTGCACATTTATCCGAACTGACTTCCGGTTCAGCCTCATAACTTGATACTCTATTAACATTGACCGGAGCAATGACAGGTAATTCACCGACCTGCTGTCTTATAACAAGAAGCTCCCTTCTATCACCGGCAAAATGAGTTTCATATGATACAGTGTCAGGATAAAACAATACACTATGATCATTCCAAACCGACTTTATACTATTAAACCTCGGATCAGCTTCCGCTGTCTGTAAAGACATCAGATTGTCGATCAGATCCTCATTGCCATCATAATTATCCAAATCCGCAAAACACCGGTGATAAGAGGAATAATATGAGCACATATTACATATACTGATATCATCATCAGTATAATATATGTAATGATCATTCATTAGCTCTTGATATCCGTCAAATAAATGATATTGACTTTCATCACACTCACGAACGGGATTCTTATCGGCCGGAAGGAAAATCGAGAGATCTATATCACGGATCCTATCAACAGTATATACGTCTGCTTCTAATGGTACTCTCTCCGGATCTGTCAGCATGGCAGCATCACACTTAACATTTCCCTGTTCAAAAGTAAGTCTTCCGTCTTCTAGATGATACGGTACTGAAGCATGCGAAGGATACGACTCAGAGTCGTCTGTCTTTGCACATCCGGTAATCAAGATGGAGAACACCAGCATAATGCCGATGCTCTTAGTGCCCCCCGCCTTCATGGCTGCCATGTATAATAAACGGTAGCAGAATCATGGATGCTACTGTTACCACGCAGCCTGTACGATTCACCGAGACCACCGTAATTTGTATTATAACGCTTCCAATAACTCGTACCGATAGTCGAAGGATAATATGTTGTCAAATAGCCAGCCGCATAATCTCCAACTGGTGTTCTAGGTCTCAAATACAACTCCATCAAAGGAAGCTGCGTATATGATGGGACGCTATAAAAGGACACATCATCACAAAGGATATAATAGTATCCCTTCTCGTAGTTTTTCGTTTTTGAGGAACTATAGCCGTTTCCTCCTGCACTAAAAGAGAAATGACCACTAAAGGACTGATGTATTGTGTGACCAACAACTACTGAGGTAATTAACGATGCTATCAATAGCACTGACAATAAAATGATCAGTTTCTTCTTCATTTTTGTTTTCCTCCACAAGTAATGATTAAGTGTTTATTTGCTCTTTTACAAATCCGATGTACACTCTGATCACAAGAGCACTATTAGCACAAGTAACTTTTTAGACTCTTTCATGAAATAGCCTTCTCTGTCTTCTTGGGCCGTTTAGGCTGGTGTAAGATGATCAAACACTCAGGCCAAGGTGGTTCAGGTTCTGCTTTGCAGCTCATCGCTTCCTTGCGGCTAACACGTTCTATCCCTTTAAGGATAATGTGCTCAAGTTTTCTCTTTGCCATCACTCTGATCTCTCCTTTCTGTGATTTTTGCTATCAAAAGGCTTAAAGCGTTGTAGACAATGCCCAAAGCCAAATAGTAAACAATATCGTTGTTGGGAATAACCAAAATGATGACCACTGTAATCCCACCTGTCATCAGGCTCGTAATGCGTGATCTTTTCTTAAGATGATTTAATTCCCTTTCCGTCAGATTAAGTTCCGGATTGTTGAAGGTCGCTACTATACACAATGTGATTACCGAGCAAACCACCACCCCTACCCAAACTAAAGAATAACCGCTAAAGATTCTTGATGTCCAAATAGTTGATAATGCCATAATTGTAGAAGCACAAAAGCAGCCAACTGTGGTTTTGCAGTGAAAGCCGTCTGCACTTCTTCTGATGAGCATAAATACACAAAGGAAAGCAATTACTTCTATGAAAGAGTGGAATACTGTAGCCAAAAGAACTATCAATGTCAAGCAGAGTGATTTCTCCAGTAAACCTTGTACAGAATAACAATAACAGTCCTTATCATCACTGCTGATGATACCAAGAGCAATCATTCTGTCCGTTACACAAGCTGATAAGTGTTCCATTCCAAGCCTCCTTAACTTGGAATTATAGCAGTCACCTATTGCGGTTCAATAGATTTTAGGAAGTCCGGGGATAATCGCAAAAATCCGGGGATAATCGCAAACAAGGACACCTGCATTTACACCAACTCTATTCTTCCGTCCTCCATCCTGAACATCTTCTTGGTCGCTTTTCCGACCTCAATATCATGAGTAACAATTACTATTGTCTTGTTGTACTTTTCATGTACCCTCACTAATAATTCAACTACCTCTGCGCTGTTTTTCTTATCCAGATTACCGGTAGGTTCATCACACAAAATGATTTCAGGATCGTTTGCCAGAGCTCTTGCGATCGCTACTCTTTGCTGCTGGCCGCCTGATAACTGCAACGGAGTATGATCTAATCTGTCGGTAATGCCCAAGATATCGCAGATCTCGCCGATATGTTCTTCATTAGGTTTCCGGTGTGAGATCAGAACAGGAGCAACAATATTCTCTTTTACTGTCATTTCATTTATCAGATTGAATTTTTGAAAGACAAAACCTATTCTCTCACACCTTATCTTAGACAAAGCGCGATCGTTAAGCGTTGCTATGTCAATATCACCTATGAACACCTTCCCGGCTGTCGGCTTATCAAGTCCGCCGAGCAAATGAAGAAGAGTACTCTTACCGCTTCCGGATGAACCCATCACAGATACAAAATCACCCGATCCTATCTGAAGATCTACGCCATCTACCGCAATTATCTTATTATCGCCTACTTCGTATATTTTAGTCAGATTTTCCGTACTAAGCCCCATCACGATCACTCCTCTTCTGTAATCATCTTATGCTTTCTCAGATACCTGATCTGAGGAATGCTTCCCAGTATTATCAGTAATATGCCTGTCAGCAGGCAAACAACCAATGCTGATATAAAGTTATAATCAAACAGATTGTACCTGTAGGGAAGAGATACATACCAAGGTTCATTCCCAGTATATGAGGATTCCCATTCGCCTGATTCCAGTTTTTTCCTGATGTACATAAAGAGATTCTGACACAGGTATACCGGAATGATCGATATAACGGCAGCGACAAAAGGATAATATATGTTCTGGAGGACGATCAGCAGGCCACCCTGTCTTACAGACAAGCCTAATCTTCTAAGAGTTTGTATCTTATCCGAATTAATACTGATTCTTGTGTACAGACCGATGGTTACAGCCATAGCCCCCATTGCCACAAGCAGCGCTGCCATCAAATAGTAGATGACCATTGTCTCTATCACATCTGAATGCATCTTATTCCTGTAATTAAATGAGGAGACCGTCTGCACATCTTTAGAATCTGACATAGCAGAATACCACATCTGATCATAATCATTGATATTCGCATCTTTGCCGATCTTCGCACGTATTTCGGTGTAGTTGATATCAGGCAGGCCCCAGCTCTCGAACGTATATTTATCATTAACTATCAGAGCCATTCCATAAGTAGTTGTCTGTTTCTCTCTTCCGCTCTCTTCATCGTATTCGTAAGTTGCTCCATTGAAATCAGGCTCGAGATATAGATCGCACAACTCATTATCAAGAACTACTACTGCTCCAACCTGAGTTTCAATGTTATGCCTGCTTCCATACGCTGATGCAAAAGTTGAAATAACATTTCCATTCTCATCGGTAATCGTATTCTCATAGACATGATAACGTTTCTCATATGCTTCTTCCGAATTAAGGTTCAACTCTTCGGTATCTTCTCCAAGCAAGATATCGCTGAACGAGATCTTCGTACCTACACCATAATATTGCATGGCTTTATCTGCCAGATATTGTGGCACGGCAACCACAACTTCCTTGCCTGAAGCGATCGCATCAAGATCGATCCTTCCTGCTATAACATAGTTCTTCAGGTCTTCAAGTTGCTCCGGTCTTATCCCAACTGTAGGTAATTCATACATATAACAATCCGGATCATAGCCCATCGCTTTAAATACTGCAGCCTGTCCAAGTTCGCCGTCTTTGCCCAGAATGGAATCATCAAATTGAATCCTTATATTGTTACCACCCAGCAGATCTATCAGATCGGCATTCGGCTCCTGTTCGAATACTATCCTTGTCGAAGTATTGCTTATCTTTGCAAAAAGCTCATCAGTATATCCGTAATCTGATATACGATCTATACTTACATGCGAAATCCCGCTGGAATGTCTGTTGGAAACTTTATATGACGCATCTTGTATCTGCGTTGACTTGATTGTAACATAATCGAATTCACCAATTCTGCTTTCATTAAGATAGGAACGATACTCTATTGTTGAATAATCAGAATATGCACAAAAGTACAGATAACCGAACAGCATGACGGATAATACCATAGCAAGAGTGATCATGGTAATACTGTCATGAAGACTGATCCTTCTGGTCAGAGTCAACAACCACCCATCATTATACCTGGATCTTTTTCGATTGTGCCTTCTCGTATTCCTGACAAACAACTTGTTATCCTCATTAAGCAGCTCAATCGGTGTCATCTTACAGAGACTAAGCAAAGGTAATATCAGTGCAGCAATCACTGATAAAGCACAGATAATAATACACAATACAATAGGATCATAAGTTATTGTCCTTACAGCTTCTGATACAGCAAATCCGCTTTCAAGCTTAACATTACAAAGACTGGACACGACTCGTATCATGGCGATATGAGTCAATAAACCAATCAGTATTCCCAGTACTGTTCCTATCACTCCCAATATCAAGAACTCAATAACGATATCACATATCAGCTTTTGCGAAGACATTCCTACTAATCTCAGATCAGCATAATATTCCTGCCTGTCAGCTATAATTATTCGGACAAGCATATATACAGTCGTCGATACAATTATCAATACCATGACACATATAATCGGTATTAATACTGAAGAAAAGAAATCCTTGATTCCATATCCGTCTTCAATGGCTCGAGAAATGCTGCTATACGAGAATTCTCCGTACTTCTCCTCAATTGATCCGAAGATACCCAATAATGAAGCATATGAGCTAACGCGTTTATCATTGTATTCAAATCTTGCATCACAACCAGATCGTGAAACAATGTTGTACATTGCATCGATAAATGATGACACATCAGCGTTTTTTTGCGATTGTACAAATATAGTTTCAGTACATGAATCGTATTGATCAAACCTGCTGTCACAAAAGAATATCGAAGGTACAATGTATTCACCTTCATTATATGCATCAAGCGGATATCTGTACCAGCCTCCCCACACATTATCAGCAGATGCTTCAAAGACACCCACAACAACATATTCGTCAGTTCCCACTGGGTTACTGTCATTATCATATAATTCAAGCTCTATGCGGCTTCCAGGATATGGACTTATTCCCATTTTTTGAGCCGTTGAGATATCAATCGCAACTTCATCGGAATGCACGGGATAAGTGCCTCTGATACACGGCATGTGATACATCTCTTCAGATGCTTTATCCTTGAATACAGCTCCTTTAAACATAACATCACTGCCGGGTTGCGACAACATCCCGACTTCAAGATATGAACCTGCGCTCTCGATAACATCAGAAGAGGATATTTCCTTATCAAGCATCCCGAACGGAACATTGTAAAATACACCATCATAGTCTCCTGCACGCGTCAAGCTCTTATTAAGTTCATAACTCTTTTGACTTCTGACAAGCAAACCGGTTGATGTTATTGTAGCCCCACCTATTACAAGCATCACAAGCAGGCAGACGATCCTGCCTGCTTGTCTCTTGTACAGATTCTTTATTAATTGGAATGAATGGTTCATACGTTATTGAAAATAATAATCAAGATTACCGGTTACAGTTTGGCCTGTAGTATTAGGTTTTACATAGAGTTTGCGCCTGTCACCTGCACTAACTGTATTGCTCACCGGACCAACGGATGTATCTTGGTAAGGAAAGAGTTTCTTCTTTATTACCGAATCTCCACTGTAATTGCGAATCTGAACCCACACTCCCCCTGTTCCGGATGTAAGTGTAGCCTTAGCGTACAAAGTCTTGCTGCTACCTGAAGTGTTCTCTACACAAGAGACAACACACTGCAAAAGATGCGTTAAAAAAGGTGTTGCCAAAACTGAATATGCAGCCATGCTGACTATCATGCAGACTACTACGGATAGTGTAATTATTTTTCTTCTCATATGTAACCTCCTATAAAAACAACCTTTAAGAATCACAAAAAACAATTTTTATCTCCACATTGGTCTATACCTCCTATTGACTTGCAACCCGAATGCCAGGTTCATTCGATCGTTGTTAATCCACTTTCTTCTTTGGCCGTTTAGGCTGGTGTAAGATGATCAAACAGTCAGGCCAAGGCGGCTCGGGATCTGCTTTACAGCTCATCGCCTCCTTGCGGCTAACACGTTCTATCCCCTTAAGGATAGTGCGCTCAAGTTTTCTTTTTGCCATCATTCTGATTCCTCCTCCTTTCTGTGATATTTGCTATCAAAAGGCTTAACGCATTGTAGATAACGCCCAAAGCCAAATAGTATACAATCTCGTCATTCGGAATGATTAATATGGCGGTCACAATAATAACACCCAAAACCAAACTGGTAATACGGGATCTTTTCTTAAGGTGGCCTAGTTCCCTGTTCGTCAGATTCAGATTCGGGTTGTTGACGGTTGCTATTATACAAAGCACGATTACCGAACAAACTACCATTCCTACCCATATCACAGAATAGCAATTAAGAATTCTTGATGTCCAGATAGTTGATAAAGCCATAAGTGTTGAGGCACAAAAGCAACCTATGACGGTCTTACAGTGAATACCGTCTGCACTTCTCCTGATAAGCATAAATACACAAAGGAAAGCAATAACTCCAAATAGCGAATGGAACAGTGAAGCCAAAAGAATAATCATTGTCAAGCAGATCGTTTTCTCCAGTAACACTAGTACCGAGTAGCAATAGCTGTCCCTATCATCTCTGCTGATGATACCGAGCGTGATCATTCTGTCTGTTACACAAGTCGATAAGTGTTCCATTCCAAGCCTCCCTTGCTTGGAATTATAGCGGTCACTTTTGTGTATTCAATACTTTTAGAGGAGTCCGGGGATAATCGCAAAAATCCGGGGATAATCGCAAATTACAAGGGAATTGTAATTACTATCCTGAACATTCCATCTTTTGAATCTATGATACATTCTCCGTTGTTTTTTTCTACAGCGTACCTGATATTTGTTATCCCAAATCCATGGTTTTCCTTATCACCTTTTGTGGTAAACCTCTTTTTGTCATCGTAGATCTGTTGTTTACAGGTATTAGATGAATCTATACACAGCTTCTTTTCTTGTACTTGCTTAGATATCCGTAAAACTATTTTTGGAGTATCACATTGCTCGGTTGCTTCAATAGCGTTATCAAGGATATTCGACAGGATCGTTACAATATCACTGTCGCTGATCTTCAGATCGCTGAGATCATCTAAAATCAATGGCATTATGATCCCCTTTGTTTTTGCTTCCCGATACTTGATGTTCAAGACTGCATTTATAACAGGATCTCCGGTATCAATGAGATCAATGCTGTCAGTCTCTACCTTTATCTGATCCTTCAGGTACTTGATCTCCCTCGTCTTGTCGTCTTTCTCAGCCAAAGCCAGCAATGTATTAAGATGATTGAGATAGTCGTGCGCTCTGGCCTTTTGGATCTCCCGCTCTTCAGATAACGACCTGTACATTTGATTGGTGTGCTCATTACGTTCTATCAAAGCCTGTTTATTATAAATATCGAATTCTCTCTGCATTATATTCTCAAGCAAATAAAACTGCATGATACCAAGGAAAAGCATACATACCGCAAAAAACAATAATATGCGGAATACTGTTTGTGATATCTGATCCTTAGGAATATACAGCAAAAGAGTTATAACACATAATGTGGTCGCAGGATACATGATAAATGCGATCCAGCCTTTTGTATCCAGTCTCGTAATTATTGACTTTCTATGTATGATATTTATAAGTACTATCACGAGAAGCATTATCAAATAGCAGATTATCTCCATAACTGCTGCTCCGCCCTCATTCGTCAGATTCGCATAATTGTCTGAACTGAACACAAATTGACCGGTAAACAATACCACGATCTCTATTGAAGCATACATACCAAAGAACAACAGGTTATAGACTACACTTCTTATCCAGGATACCTTAAACACTAATGCGGTAACGACTATATCTGTAACAAGATTCAGTATAAGCTTTAACAAAACAACTGAGTGCAGAGCTATAGATACTATACTTCCTTCTATAATAAACAAACAGATTAGGCAAATATCTTTTGCCGTAAATCTTCCCTTTTGAAAAAAACACTTAAGAAACAGCAGGTTAATAAGAATGTTCCCTGTAACCAACAATACTGTAAATAGCTCATCGATCATAATCTCTCCACCCTCTCATACATTTTATATGCATTAAGGAAATCGTTATGCTTCCTAAGCGAGATCAATAAAGATTCCCCATTATCGAGTACCACTCTGCTGCCCCTTACCTCTTTCACATGATGCAGATTTACGCTCTCCCCGGAATTGACTGCAACAAAATTGTATTTTGTCATAGCGGCAGTTACTTTCTTTATGGGCTTTTTCTGTTTAAGGACCTCTTTATTCGTGCTGTCAAACATCACAAACAAAGTATAATTCCCCTCGCTTTTTAAATAGACAATATCATTAACCCTTATATTCCTCTCACCGATAGTAAACTTCAGATTAATGATTTTATTATTCAAGCCTTGTTTATCAAGTATTTGCTTTAGACATTCCCGGATATATACTTCCATGTCTTCATCCTTCAGTATATATCTGAATGCATTAACATGATAACCGCGAGAGGCATACTTCATATATGCCGAAATGAATGCGATCTGTGTCTTGTCATTGATCTCATGCACTTTATGAGCAACTTCTATTCCGTCAATATCCGGCATCTCAACATCAAGCATAACAAGATCGTATTCATTACTCGATACTGCTGACAATAAAGAAGCCGGAGAAGTAAAAACGTCAACCTTGAATTTTTCTTTGCACTCATTCAAGTAATTGCTTATGATACTGTTTTCTTTATCTAAACAGAACGGCTCATCGTCGCAAATTGCTATGCTTAGCATAATTACCTTCTCTATTCCCACGTTATAGAGATTATTGTACTTATTTGCGGAAATGATTTCAATAAATGAGTTTTGATATCATTATTCAGTTCTCGTTCGGATACACAAGCCTCTTGTCCGTATCGAACCAGTCGGCCACCATTCTGAACATCTTGACTATCCGCTTGCCTGAATCCGTTATCGAATACGTTCCGTCGCCGTTGTCCGTCAGCGTTCCCGTGGCGATCTGCTCATTGAACCTCTTCTCGAAAGCTCCGTAATCAACGACATACTTGCTCGTGAATATCTCCTGTACATCCTCCTGTGTGAACTTCTGATCGGAATTCTCCTCCATATAACTCAGCATGAACACTGACACAGACCTCTCAACGGTGACAGGAATGAGTACGAACAGCACCGTATTGACGCAGCAGAATATGACGAACATCATTATTATGTCCCTTATGGTCACAAAGCTCCAGAACTTGCGTACCACCGCCATAGTAACTGCTGACAGGATGCCTGTCAGTATAATGAACACGATCCCGCGGTACATCAATACTTCCATTCCTTTCAAAAGTCCGGTATGGAACAGCAGAACAAAAATAACGCTATACACGATGTAGATCAGAGCATACAGCCCGATCAGCTTAAGTATCTTCTTCATATATTATCCTCCCTGGCCGATCCTGCGGTATTGCCATGTGCGGCCTTCGTTCGGTTCAGTCCATACGAGCGTTCCCACCGGAACGAACTCGGCAGAAAGCCCGTCATTTCTATCGCAGATCACATACTCATAATTATACACGATAATCAGCTTATCCTCATTTGTCACGTAAAGATTGAAGCACTGTGTCTCATCACCCCTGTATTCAGAGAGCGTAATAACATCACCCGAACCGTACGCATAAGGAACTGCCGTAATGTATTGACCCGTGGACACATCCCGGAGCATAGTTTTATCGCCCTTATTAACAGCCTCGACCGTGTAGGAGACCGTAGAGCCCTTGATCTCGTAAGCATCGTTGTCGAGCGGATTATGTGCCTGGCGGTATCCCGAGCTCAGGTAATCCCTGTAGAGCTCACGGTCCTGCGCCATCTGCGGTCTTAACGTGGCAAGACCCAATACCAGAGGGAATACCGTAAGCAGTGCGAACGATACGAGAGTAAAGCGGAAAGACCACGATATCTTAGCTCCCGAGAGGCTCTTGAACCGCTCTGACAGGGGCTTTCTCTCCCTTCCGTCGAACCACACTTTGAGTGCCTTCCACCCTGCCGCGCTAACCGGGAAAAGTATCACGAAGAACGGGAAAACATACTGCGATTTGGCTTCCCAGAAAGTGTGAAAAATAAACCCTCCGATGAATATCACCGCCATGACCATGGCTTCATCAAAGCCACTCGAACCGCGCTTCACAAACCACACGTAGAAAATGGCGCCCAGCCATACCACAAGCTGGAAATAAGACAGGAATACAATAACAGGATATGCATTGCCCGGGAGTATCATACGGTAGAACCACTCCGAGGTTCCGTGCTGCGGGACTGACTGGACAGACCAGTACGATTTGTAAGCCGGATCTGCCCACTGGTGCATTTGCTTTCGAGTGAAGAAATTGAGAAGGTAAGAAGGTGAAGATGCCATCTCCGACATTATCTGTGAATATACCTGCGCCGAGAATTCGGAATGCTTCGCCTTATCGCCCTGAAGTGACCTGTATGTATCTTCATTGAAGCCGTTGAATCCGCCTGCATACCCTGCAGCATTCTCCTGAACTCCCATGGCAAGATAGGACATGTAGCTGACGCCGCCCTGGAGCTCATATCCCGTTACCGACCGCATCACCAGCGCGGGTATATAAGAGGACAGCCACAGCGATACCATGAGAGCAGGAACAAGAATCATTCTGCTCCACATCCTTGCGTGAATTGTTTTGAACAGGCAGTATATCCCGATGCCCACTCCGAAGATCATGTAGTTAGATTTGAACAGGCATGCCGCAAAGACCGCCAGGACAGACATAACACCGCAAAACACGGGATGTTTGCTTCCGATAAATGCCGATATCATGAGCCTTGCCGCAAGCACGGACAGAGCCAGTCCTGCGATATTGCCGTAAATGAATAGCGAATAAAGCGTTGCCGGAACGAACAGAATACCGGCAAGCAATACTATCAGCCTGCCGCATTTCCCGAGTCCGATCTGCCCACCGACTTCGGCAAGCTCCCTGTAGAGAATAACGAGGAATATCACGTTCATTATCCTCACCGCAAGGTAATTATAAGTCCCGAATACAAAGCTCCCCAGATACATGATGAGCGCGAAGCCGTACTGGTTCGGATACACATCCATGTAGCCCGTGGGCATGAACATCCCGTAATTGCCTCTGGTAAGTCCGTATACGCTCTCCTGGACCCTCAGCTGATCAACGCCGGAATCCAGCCCGCAGCAGAACGCCGCAGCCAGTCCCGCGGCCGCCGTAAGGCCCAGTAAGATTATCCTGGTAATATCGTAATGGCGCACCGCGAAAGACATCGCTTTGCGCACATCGATGAACAGCACACCTGCCGCTGCCAGCGCAACGCAAACGAGATTGAGGATAACTATATCCCCGCTGTAGTAATTCAATTCGAATCTGTCCGCCGAGGTGAAGCATGTCACGGTCATGTTGAGCACGAACACATACACTGCCAGCGCGAAAAAAACAACTCCGATCACATTCCTGTACAGCTTCATCCGTCGAACCTCCACCCTGAAGCGACCATATGTCCGCCGTTATAGAGGCTGTATGTATCGCCTTCCTTCACGATGTCAAATTCCTGCGAACCGTCGTATCTGAAGTAGTTGATCCCAACTCCGGCAAAAGGTGCTGCCGTGATGTACAGCTCTTCCTCCCCCACGACTCTCATCCTGTAGAGCGAACCGTACTGCCTGACCTCGACCTGATATCCGCCCGCATTGTAGAGGCCTTCCTTAAGCACTCCGCTGCTTCCCCTGCTGACATTGCGGTATGCGGCAAAAAAGAATAACCCCGCCGCAATGACAATACCCGCTGCGGCCGCTATCAGATTGATGCGTGATCTTTTGCTCTTTTCCATATGCAGATTATATCATTTGTGACAATAATCGGACTATCGTTTTGATACAATGGTCTCATGAACGGCAAGGATTACGAGAAGCGCTGTGCGGACTACCTCAGAGCCCACGGCTACAGACATGCCAGACTGACCGGTAATTCGGGTGATTACGGGGTGGATATCGTCGCGTCGAAGAGGCGGCACAGGTACGCCGTGCAGTGCAAATTCTACTCACGGCCGGTGGGAGTTGCAGCCGTCCAGCAGGTGGTCGGCGGCATGGCATATTACGGCTGTGACAGGGCACTTGTAATAACGAACAGCACTTTCACGAAGCAGGCAAGAGAGCTTGCCATGAGTAATGAAGTAGAGCTCCTTGATAATGTCAGGAGAGCCGGGAACAGCAGGCTGCTCATGATATTGTTCACGGCGGCAGTAATGCTTCTGCTGATGTTCACGGAATACCGCACATATGCGTTGGCAGCGGCCGGTGCCGCGGCAGTCATCGCTTTATTTGTGCTGTATCTGAGACGCAGGGCGATCAGGGAGATCAGGGAATATAATACAGAGTATAATCCTCGCCCGTAACAGAACCGGAAGTGCGGTAGATCTCCTTGAACGGAGCCCCTTCCATTGCATAGTACAGGAGCAGATATTTACCCCTGTATTCATCATGGTTGGGAATGTCATATATGGCCGCCATGATCTTGTCAGGCTCATTAACACAATACAGTGCATCCTCGATATTGGCATTATATCTGATATCGTGCAGTTCCTTGTCAGTATAAGGCACCATCGTCTGCGCGAAGATGCCCGCATCAACGAGAATCTCCTTCTCATCAGGCAGATTACTGTCGATATATTCTGCCATCTCCCTTCCGGATGAGTAGTTTGATGTAATGTCATTAGCTATGTAATAGACTGTGTCGATCATAGAGCCGGTGATAATGAATGACAGGAAATACACTCCCGTATTAATCAGGTTTTTGATCTTATTCTCCTCACTTTCGCCATAAACGGTAAGAGCATAGATCAGAAGGAATGCCTGTATCAGTATCAGGCGCTGGAACAATACACCGGAATAGACGGTCTTATACACAAGGATCATGAAAGAGAATGAGATGACCAAAGTAATCATCTCCTTCAAGTTCTGCCTGAATCTTAACAGTACACTGACGGCAATTACGGCCATGAGAATGATCATGCAGATGATCAGCATGTCAGTATCGCTGTTATCCTCGACGCTATAACCTATATTGCGCTCTCCGTACAGAGTAATAATTACCGTCACGGTCGATGCGGCGATGACCGCAAGTCCTCCTGCCATGAGACATATCTTCCGCTTGTCAAGCTCTGATCTTCTCAGAAAGAATTTCCCGATCTCGTAAATGTGGAAAGTAATCGTCAGTCCGGCCACAAGGCCCCATGCCAAGGCGTGCGTAAAAACCATCAGCGCTATAGGAATACTGTACAGGAACGGGTGATCATAGCGTTTACTGTAAAGTGCGGCAATGATCATGCCGAAGAGCAGTATCAGACAGTAGTTGCGTGCAATAGATGAATATGTGTAGATAAAAGGAATCGTGAACAGTGTTATGATCTTTGCGGCAATATTCCACCTGACCTTAAACAGGAATATGAATGCACTCACTGCCACGATAAGATAGCTGAGGAGATTCATTGTCCATACAGGTGCTCCGCACCTGGCAAGAGGAATCAGCATAAAATGCCACAACAGAGGGTGTGCCTCATAGCGGCTGAATTCTATCATTTCCGGAACCGACATATACTTTGCCATCAGCCAGGCGTGGATCTCGTCACGCCAGGGTTCATGGATTATGACAAGGTATGCATTTATCAAAAGAAAAACGGCAAATGATACGGCAAGAATTAACCTCTCCCGACGACCGTTCAAGAGTTAATCCTCCTCCACAAAGAGGAAACATAGGATCGCGAATAACAGCATAAGACCTGCTCCTCCGAGGAACATATAATAGCCGTATCCGCGTGTAAACTCAGGCATGACAGGGTTAATTGTTGCAACAGATACGATATTGTCTTTCCATTTTGACCATGCGACAATAGCGCAGCCTACAGTTATACCTGTTGTAAGGAAGGTCATAACCCTCGAATAGTGGATCAGCATAAGAAGTATTGCAAGGACTGCTACGGCAACGATCACCTTGCCCAGATAATCGCCCGAGAGATTGAACGCACCGAACAGACTGTGCCCGACCTTTGTATAACCTACATGCTCATCTACAAAAGGCAAAAACGTTCCCGCAATGAGAAGAAGCGCAGATATGATATAGAAAGGTTTGAATAGTTTTGATGGGCGCATACTGTTACCTCCTTGCTATCACTGATACACAGCCACATTTTAATTAAACAACTCTTTGATATGATGTCAATGAATTTAACCTTATTTTAATCTTATTTTAATATGAGATTGGACTTGCAGGTAACTTTGTGATATTATAATCAAGCTCGGCAATGGAGAAGTACCCAAGAGGCCGAAGGGGAGGCTTTGCTAAAGCTTTAGGCGGGGCAACCTGCGCGGGGGTTCGAATCCCCCCTTCTCCGCCAGGACCTCTCGAGTGAGATTCTCGGGAGGTTTTTTTATAATCAGAAAAAGAGTGTGAGGTTTTATATGGGCAGCGTTAAGACTTCTATCCGTTTCTTTAACGATATCCCCGTGCGTTCCGTATGGGATGATGATACTGCCACATGGTGGCTCTGTGCCACAGATGTTATTACCGCACTTACAGATACAACTAATCCGAGAGTTTACTGGGCTACGATCAAGAGAAG